>ENA-ORXD01000368-ORXD01000368.1-sediment-metagenome-genome-assembly--contig:-NODE-368-length-61975-cov-8.522456_pt1 | contig 61975 bp, 57 predicted proteins | sample MGYA00237862_ERZ511471 | MGnify/ENA metagenome assembly ERZ511471
CATAAGTCAAAATATGTTCAACCACAAAGGGCACAAAGGATAACACAAAGGACACAAAGTGTTGCAAATCAGAGATAGACTTCGCGTCCTTTGTGCGTACTTTGAGTCCTTCGTGGTTAAAAACATATATAAGACAGCACCTCTACACACTCTTCTTCGCAATAAAATAAACCGTACCCATTATCCCGATCCCTGTTACTGAAGCAAAATAAATAATATCCCTGGAATCAATCACTCCTCTCGAAACAGATTCGAAATGAGTGCTTGCACTCAGAAAAAACAGAATGTTACCAAGGATACCCGGGAAATTCCGGGCAATCATGCCGAACAGGAAATGAAAAAAAATTCCTATAAAAAGTGCCACCAGGAAGCTTACAATCTGATTGTTGGTAGTGCTGCTGGCAAACAAACCAACAGAGATATACACACAACTTATCAGTATCAGTCCGAGGTATCCTGTCAGCACCGATCCGTGGTCAACCGGGCCTATTGAGGCAACCGTGATATAGTATGGTATGGTCAATGCAAGAGTTATAATGATCAACAGAAGAGTAGCAAGGAATTTCCCCAGTGCGATCTGCAGATACGTCACCGGCATGGTAAGAATCAGCTCCAGGGTGCCGGAACGGTTTTCTTCCGCCAGGAGACGCATGGTAATGGCAGGAATAAAGAAAAACAATGTCCAGTAGGCAATTCCGAAGAATACCTGCAGACTTGCCTGTCCTACAAGAAAAATGTCGCTCCCGAAAAGCCAGGTGAAAAAACCGGTAAAGCCCAGAAAGGCAACAATCATAATGTATGCAATGAGAGAATCAAAATATGATTTCAGCTCCCGTTTTGATAAAATCCAGATTTGCTTCATTAGTAATTATTTTAACATATTATTTGGCAGACTTTCTTTGTGTTCCTTTGTGTAACCCTTCGTGTCCGTTGTGGTTTAATACGTTATAAGGTTAACCACGAAGGCCACAAACAAAGGTTGTCACTAAGGAACACAAAGACATATTTTGAACACGATACATGTTACTCAACCACGTAACCACGTAACCACTTTATCACTCTCAATTCATCGTCAACTCCCTGAACACATCCTCAAGCTTTGTTTCCACTGGCGTCATTTCCGTAATTACCCACGTATTCTTCACGCAAAGGTTAAATACTGCTCTCTCTATGGATTCCGGCGTATTTTGCTGAAGCATAAAAAGGCCGTTATCCGCATTCATTAAACTTATTCCGGGGAATTGCCGCAAAGCATTGTAAATGATCTCATGTTCGCCGTCTTCAATCCTCACTCTCACCAGCCGTTTTTCACCCGAGCGCTTCCGGAGGTCTTCCGCAGAACCGTCGGCTACCAGCTTGCCCTTATGAATGATCATGATCCTGTCGCAGGTAGCCTCCACCTCAGCAAGAATATGAGAACTCAGGATAACTGTTTTTGCTTTACCTATTCTTTTGATCAGTTCACGGATCTCAATGATCTGGTTCGGGTCAAGTCCTGATGTAGGCTCATCAAGGATCAGAACATCAGGGTTATGGATCAGGGCCTGGGCTAAGCCTACCCTTTGCCTGTATCCTTTCGACAGTTCCTGTATCTTTTTATGTTTTTCCTTCTGAAGTCCGCATACATAAACCATTTCAAGAATGCGTTTGGCAGTTTCGGAACGGGAAATACCCCGCATTTCAGCAACAAACTTCAGATAGTCGATAACATACATGTCGTGATACAGGGGATTGTTCTCGGGAAGGTAACCGATATACTTTTTCACCTCATCCGTATCCTCATGAACATCGTAATCACCTATCATTATTTTCCCTTCTGTTGGTAAAAGACAGGAAGTAATGGCTTTCATGGTGGTTGTTTTTCCTGCTCCGTTAGGCCCCAGGAAACCGAGTATTTCACCCGTTTTCACCTGAAAAGTTATATCATCCACAGCCTTCTGCAAGCCGTATGTCTTTGTAAGATTAGATACCTGAATATCCATATTAACCTTTTTTGAATAACAAAACACGAAAATAACATCATTAGATCAATGTTGCAAGAGAAAGAGGTATTTGAATGAAAAAGTTAAATTTTTTTAACAATTTGTCTTGCCGGGAAAATTGTTTTCCGATAAGATTAATTAATATCGCAAAGATTTAATAAAGAAATATTAATTTCTTTGCCAGATAATTTTTCCGTATAATTATTTATCGGCGTTTACGAAACCAGCAAATGAACTAAAAAAATTATCTTTATACAATGTAAAGAGATTGTGCAGTTAGTAAAAGTTAGTAATATCTCATTTTTCTACCAATGATGAGAAGAAATGAGATAATTGATTTTATAATATGGTTAGTGGGTGAATTTTATTTATGTTTTTCATGGTTCGACGCTGTCAGAAATAGACAGGTCTTTTGCGGAAAGTTTTAATCGGGATACCTCTTGTCAGGGTAGTTCCGAGCCTGTGATTTATTCAATTAACATGTAATGAATATGTATTGATAAGTCAGAAAGTAAGCTTCCCATTTAAAAATCAAACCGTGCAGGTAGTTATTAACAATAGTTCGTTTTACTTTTATATTGCGTTGATAATGAATATTTTAACAATTCGGGTATAAATTATCTATATTATTGATATACAATATATTGCGCCTTTGCGCCTTCGCGTTTTATTTTAATTTAATGAATTGTTGTATTAACATAATTAATTAAACATCCTATGTTCAGATTTATAAGATTGTTTTTTCTTTTTTTATTACTTTTTCTTTTTATTTCCTCCTGCCGGTTTTCAGACAGGCAAATACCGTCTGAATTCATTGACCCTCCACGTGAATTCTCCCTCATGCCGTTTTGGTTCTGGAACGACACACTCAGGGATGATGAAATTGTCAGACAAATCATACAATTTGAAGCCAATGGAATTTATGGTTTTGTCATTCACCCCCGCATCGGATTGCCTCATGATGTAAAATGGTTATCAGATGAAATGATACGGGTTATGCATGTTGCCATCAGGGAGGCGGCATCCAGAAACATGTACATTATCCTTTATGATGAAGGAATGTATCCGTCGGGTTCTTCCGGAGGACAGGTGGTTGAGAGGAATCCAGAGCATGCCGCGAAGGGACTGTCAAAGATCGACCTTAAAGCCGGAGAAGAACCTGTTCTTTCAGATCACACGAAACTCATCACCCTGATTGACCGTCCTGATGGCAGTCGCGTTGCAATTATTGAACAACCTTCCGGAGGAGTAATACGAGGCCTTCACTACCTTAACGAAGGGGAAGTGCCGTTGCGGGAACACACTCCCCCGGCAGGCGACATTCTTAATCCGGATGCTGTAAACAGTTTTATTGAACTTGTTTACGACCGCTTTGCAAAAGAATTCAGTAACTATTTCGGGAATACAATTATGGGTATCTTTACCGATGAACCTTCCCCCCTGGGAAGAAGCCCGCTGAAAGGGATGATCCCCGGAAATGCGTCTCTTCTCCCCCGGATTCAGGATATTCTTGGTTACGATATCACCCCGCATCTGGCAGATCTCTGGTACGAGGATCATCCCGATGCGAAAAAGCACCGCAGCGATTATCACCGTGCGGTAAATATCTGCCTGGAGGAAATTTATTATCGTCGCCTGAGTGAATGGTGTTCCCGTCACAATCTTGCCCTGATGGGACATCCCGACGGCTCGATGGACATTGGGACGCTGCGCTATTTCCATATCCCGGGTCAGGACCTGGTTTGGAGATATGTTGAACCCGGACCCAAAGCCATGGAAGGTCATCATTCAACCATGGCCAAATGCGCTTCCAGTGCGATGATCCACCTCGGACGCCGAAGAAATTCAAACGAAATATACGGGGCATACGGACATAACCTGACTTACGAAGAAATGGTCTGGCTCGCCAACTGGTGCTTCGTGCGTGGTCATAATATGCTGTTCCCTCATGCATTTTATTATTCCGTCCGCGGCCCCAGGTTAGATGAACGCCCACCCGACGTGGGCCCCAATGCAATATGGTGGAAAGATTATAAACCCTATGCAGATGCATGTCGCAGGATGAGCTGGATAAATACCGACTCACGCCATGTATGTGAGTTGGCTATTCTGTGCGAACCAACCTGGCTTCCGGACAAATCAGCCAAAGTATGCTATCAGCACCAGTTTGATTTTAATTACGTGGAGATCAGACACCTGCGGGAAGGCGCCATAATAACTGGTAAAGGTGTTCATATTGCCGGAATGAATTATAAAGCTGTTATTCTCGACAGCCTTTCTTATCTCCCCTCTGAAGCTCTTCCCTTGCTTACAAAACTTGCTAAACACAAACGCCTTATTATCAATGAAAATTACCCCTATAGAGAAATGTTTAAAGATGCTGTTAGCTATAAATCCTCAACTGAACTGGCCGACATCCTTAATGCTTCACTGACCCCTGACCTGGCCCTTTCTCCGGCATCGGAAAACATCAGGTACCGGCATGTGGTAAAAGACAGGGATCATTATTACCTGCTCTTCAACGAAGAGAAAACAGAAGTCAACACTAAAATTTTGATTCCTGTTAAGGGAAAGAGGATATGGCTGGATCCATTCACCGGGGAAGGAGTGAAAGAGGACAAGGATGTAATGGTGAATTTGGGGGCTTATGAGATGAAGATAATGCTGGTGAGGTCATAATATAAATAATAAACCAGCATTCCCTTACATTCCAATGTGAGCTAAGATAACCTGAAATTCATTATGTTCCTGGTTTAAACATATTCTTCATTTAATTTCTGTATACGAATTAAAAAATCTGTATTTTTATAATTTCGTATAATAATCTAACTAACTCACAATGAAACTTGAAAATGTTCTTTCAATACTCAATTCCCTTGAGAAAAATTCATTTCTTAAAATAATTGATACCATTATTTCAAACAGCCCTGAAAACGCTAAGGAAATTGATAAGATACTGAGTGACGAATCCAAAGATCTAAAAAGCATAGATAGTTTAAACATTTCAAGAATATTCAAGCTCGTTGAAAATGAATACCTTGAATATATTAAATCCGTGTTTGTTAATATGGATTCTCAACTTGATATAGTAACTGATATATTAACAAGGGATGGAAGATGTATAGCAAGACACGATTGGTTTGCGCGAATGTATGAAAATGAAATAGCTGCCCTGGAAAAAAAGTTAAAGAAATTTGATAAAGAGCTAAAAGCTGAAAATCCAAATTTTGAGTTTTCCAGAAGAAGAGATTATTTAATTTATAAATCTTGTCTTGAAACTGCATTTTGCAATGATGATTTAAGAAATCAGGAAAGAAAAATTACAAGTGATGAACAGTCTATTCTTTTAACTCTGGCTAAAAATCTGGAGCTATCACAGGAAGAGACAAAACTGATCAATTATTCCGTATTAGCCATTGAGAAAAAGAAGATTGAAGATGTAATTAATGAGTTGAGATTAATCGGCGTCATCTTTGATTCAAAAAAAAATAAAACCATTTATGTACCCCAGGAAATAATAAACATTTTAAGGAAAATTCGTGGTAAAGAATTGGGAGATAAATATTACAGACGAATTCTTCGCCAAATCAGGGAACCTTTAATAAATATAGCTTGCAAAAAGCATAACATTGACTGGAAGCTGTCGCTGGAAGTTAAAATTGAAAACATCATATCTGAGGGTATCTCATTTTCAAATTTTCTCATAAATGATATTTTCAAAGAGGGAACCACATTAACTGAAAAGAAAAAATATTTCCATGAACTTACAGAGGATAAACTCAAAATCTCTCCTGGCATAAAAGGATCTACTATTGAAGAAAAAGTAGATAATCTGGTTAAATATTTTGATGAGCTGGATTTGGAAGAAAATGTAAGTATATCGTTTGATGGTTATGAAAAACTCGTTCTTGAATTGAGTGAATCACTTCCGGATGTAAACAAGAAACTTAAGTCCGTATTTGAGCTTCAGGAAGAAAATGTGATGAATAGTAATTATCTTCTTGATTATAGCTTAAAACCCAGGGATGTTCTTGATATTATTTCAGAAACTGACCTGAAAAAATTCATTGAGCAAAAGGGCATCAAATCCAGAGGAGATATTATTAATAATATTTTGGATAATTATAAAGATTCAGAAAATCTTTACCTCGAAAATTATGAGAATATTGCATTTAGAAATTACAACGCATTGAAAGATAATGGGATTCAGATTCCTGAGGCTGAATTTGGAATTAAATTTGAAGATCTGACAAAGATAATCTTCACAAAGTTGGGTTTTAATGTGGATGAAAGTTTAAGGAAACAACTTAATACAGCAAAAGACAAGATTGATATCGTTTTACATCTTGGTAATGATGAAATAATTGTTGTAGAATGCAAATCTGTTAAGGATAAAGGCTATAATAAATTCAGCGCTGTTTACAGGCAACTTAAAGCGTATAGAGACCTTGCGGCGAATAAAAATTATAAGGTAATCAAATCATTGCTTATTGCCCCGGAATTTACAGACGATTTTATCAATGAATGCGAATTGGAATATGAATTAAACCTTTCACTTATAACCGCAAAATCTCTCCGTGAGATATACAATGGATTTAAGAATTCGAAAATGAAAGAATTACCATACAAATTATTTATGCGGGATGTGCTTATACAGGCTGACAGAATCCTTAAAGTGATCAAATAGATGAATCCAAAGACATTTACAGGACTCCTTCTTAACGAAAAATTCATTCTGTTCCTGATAATCCTTAATGCATTAACCATAATGCTGGCAGCTTTCGGCAATCTTCCTGCCAATATTATTGCAACTGCATTCATTATTGATAATGTTATTACAGCCCTTTTTATCATTGAGATGTCTGTTAAATTAAAAACATTGGGTGTTTCAGGTTACTTTAATTCACATTGGAATATATTGGATTTTATTTTAATAATTATATCTGTTCCTTCATTAATTTCATGGTTATTTAATTTATCATTAACCGGGTTAAGTTTTTTCCTGATTTTCCGGATTCTCAGGGTATTCAAGTCCTTCCGGTTTATAAAGTTTGTCCCTGGAATGAATGAGTTGATAAAAGGAGTGCAAAGGGCTTTGAAAACCTCAATGGTAATTATCCTTGGATTTTCAATTTATCTTTTTATCATTGGAATATTAAGTTGTTACCTCTTCCGAAATATGGATCCGGAACATTTCGTAAATCCGCTGAAATCATTTTACAGCATATTTGTTGTATTTACCGTTGAAGGGTGGTATGAAATTCCGGCAGCCATATCTGCAAACTCCTCACCAATTATCGGCTTTTTTGTCAAAATCTATTTCATATTTGTAGTTCTTACCGGTGGAATACTCGGTCTTTCATTGGTTAACTCTATTTTTGTTGATGCTATGTTATCTGATAATACAGATGACATTCAGAAGAAAGTTGATGAGATAGACGGGAAACTGGACAAGTTAATTTCTGAATTACGGCAGAATGATCAATAAATTGTAATAAACCTTTCGGGTTCTTAGATGTTAATATTAATTCAATTCTATTCTTCTCAATAGTTTTCTTGAAAAATCAGCTCCTGCATCAAGGGAAGCTATCATCTCTCCACCGGCATTTGACAATCTTGCAAGATCGGGTTTAGGGATACTCCCCTGGTCTGAAAATATTAAGAGACTCTCAAAATCTGCCTTGGCTCTTAAAAGCCTTTCAAGAATTATTGTGGTAAGTCTGGCTTTATCACGATTTGGGATGCCGAATAAAAACAATGGAGCATATTTGCCTTGTATCATAAAATCAATCGGATAATCAGAAGGATTTTCAATCTCCTGATAATAATACTCTTTTTTTACTCTGTCCTCTCCAACAATTCTATATAATTGTTCCTGAAGATCTTCATAGAAAGTTGATTCAGCTCGTGCCCGGTTTAAAAAAGTCAGATCGGTTATCTTGGTTAGAGCAGTGCCAATCCGGAATATATTTATAGCCAGGTTATTAATTTCAGTATCCACATATAACTCTCCATTGTCTTCTTCAATGAATGTTTCATTTTTAATCTGCTCAAATAGTTTTCCTCTGGTTCCATCTCTGAATTTATCAATATCATTTTCATAACTTAAATGCATTAAAGTATGTCCCATATCTGTCAAACGAATAATTCCGCCTGGCATCTCCTTTATGTAGATCTGATAAGGATCACCATCAGAAAAACTAAAGGGTGTCTCCAATGAAATTAATTTTCCATTTATTGGATGCAGATCTATTTCTGCACACATTAGTGAGCAGAGTTTTTCTTTTAATATGTCCAGGTTAAAATTCAAAATTCGAGTCGGGTTTGACTTACATCATCGGATTTAGTTTGAATGCCTGTTATTTTACAATCAACTACCAGGCAATGGAAAGCACCTTCAACGCTATTGTACCTATTAGTGGTTTCGGCAAAGCCCTCTGCTTTCCTGTTAGCTCTTATGTATTTCTCTGTTGCCACATGTATATGACAGTTATATCCCAATTTTTCATTTTCTAAATAATTGGGGTGATTATGAATAGGTCCATTATATCTCTTCAATGTCATGATTTCTCCATTAGGAGCAATCCAACTTAAGCCACAAGAAAAATCATCTTTCATTCCTTCCCTGAGATTTTGTCTTTTAAATATCTCAAAATGTTGATCGGAATCATTTGTTGCTATAACCTTATAATTGAATTGTTCGTGTCCTCCTTTATTTTTAGATTTTGCACCAGGGTTTGTTACTCTTTTGGGACATACAATCAACTCATTGATTTTTTCATCATTTAAACTTTCAAATGCCATTTTTGTGTTTTACATTAAACAAATGTACGAAAATAATGAAAAATAATATCCCTGATTCGCTAATTTTGACACATAATATTACCGGATTAGATTATAACTATCCCATCCACAAGTGTTTGATAATAAACTAAATGGATTAAGGGTTTAAACCATTCTATCACAAACGTAGTTTCTCTAATAAATGAGATTTATCAACGGTAGCGGATTATTACATGATCCGGTGTCAGGTGGTCCTTTCAGAAAAATCCCTGCAAATCCTTCGTTCCTCAGGATTTCTGATTTTTTATTTCCTGTCTTCGTTCAGGCAGAGCCTGACTCAGTCAGGAAATAAAAAATCCCTCCTGAAAAAATATCTCAGCAGGGATTTTTCTGAGGTCGGTAGCGGATTCGAACCGCTGTAACCGGTTTTGCAGACCGGCGCCTAACCACTCGGCAAACCGACCAAAGGACTGCAAAATTAATAATTTTGTTTTACTTACTGAACATCCACAATAATTAAATCACTATTGTCCGGTAAAAATATATTTGGAGATGAAATTAATTTCGTTGTGCTCGCTAAGGCCCGGTTCTTCGCTTCACTATGTTTCGCTCAGAATAACAAACACTTATGGTTTGAACCTGAGTTTATATTACCACCTTATACGGACAAAACTGCGGAATATGAAATACCTCCACCTCAGGAAATACTTTCTGTACATAGGCGGCAAGGTTCATTATGCCCCATTCCTCACTTACTCCGTGACTCACAATGATAGTAGGGAAATCCAGCTCATGCGCATGAGCACCCATACATACATGGAGGTACCCGTCGTCCGACATGATCCCGACTTCAGCACCAAGTTCCTTCAATTATGCCGAATTAGTGTTCTGGCCTGTACCGGTACATATTCACGTAACCATTCAATTTTGTCCGATCCCGTAATCCCTTATTAACCCGATCCCTCCTCTTGATCCCGCGATCCCGTGATAGCATTATCCCTCATCCTCAACCACTCATCCACGTAACCACACAACCACTTATCCACGTAACCACTCAACCACTCCCCTTGCCCCATTACACTTTTTTTCGTTACTTAGCATATTAATTCCATTTCATCCAATGTTCCAATTCAATGATACTGAAGTGGCTTTTAAAATTAAGAGCAACTTCGAACTTAAAAAAGCTTACTGGCTTTTCAGACTATTATCCAGGAAATTCATGGTTAAATCCGGAAAATACGCCATCACATTTGTAAACAAAATAGGCCTTCCGGTGGGATGGATTGTTAAACCTACCGTTTACAGGCAATTCTGTGGAGGTGAAACAATTGAGGACTGTATCCCTGTTATTGATAAACTTGCCGTCTTCAATGTCAGATCTGTTCTCGATTATTCAGTAGAAGGAAAAGACAATGATGAAGACATTGAAAAAGCCCTGAATGAAACACTTAAAGCTGTTGAATTTGCCGGTGCCAACCCGAATATTCCCTTTTCGGTATTTAAACCCACTGCATTTGCCAACTGTAAAGCACTGGAAGAATTAAGCACCTCCCCTGCACCCTCACAGGAAACACAAAAAGAAGGAGAAAAGTTCCGTAAAAGAATAAATATTCTTTGCAACAAGGCATACTCCCTCAGTATACCCATAATGATTGATGCAGAAGACAGCTTCTACCAGGATTTCATTGATAAAGTAGTGATGGAGATGATGATGTTGTATAATCATAAGAAGGCTATTGTGTTTAATACATACCAGATGTACAGGTGGGACAGAATGCAGGTGCTGAGAGATGACCTAAGTAAGGCCATACGTGATAACATATACCTGGGCGCTAAATTTGTACGTGGGGCTTATATGGAAAGAGAAAGGGCAAGAGCATTGAAAATGAATTACAGAGACCCCATCCATACAGATAAGGAAAGTACCGATCGTGATTTTAATGAAGCATTACAGTTTTCCATAGAGAATATCGACAGAATTTCCATTTTCAACGGCACACATAATGAGTACAGCTGTTCCTTTCTCACTGAACTGATGCAGAAACACAATATTAAACCTGATGACAACCGGGTATGGTTCTCACAACTTTACGGAATGAGCGATCATATCAGCTTCAACCTGGCAGAAAAGGGTTATAACGTGGCAAAATATCTTCCCTACGGACCTGTACGGCATGTCCTTCCCTACCTGATAAGAAGAACTGAAGAAAATACTTCTGTTGCAGGACAAACAGGGAGAGAATTAAGTCTTATTATCAAAGAACTAAAAAGAAGAAAAAATGAGTAAATCCATACCTGTTAAATTCCAGAACCGCAGAAATACCATGTCGATATGGGTGAATAAGTTCATTATGACCCTTATCTTTACCATCCTTATTGTGTTTACCGGATTTACAAAATGGTTTAATGAACCTGTACTGGGAATTGAGAGAATGTACTGGGTGATAATCATTGTTCTTTTCTGGTTGCTGGTGGTTACTCTTCAAAGTCTGCGACGTCCATGTTATATATATTTCGAAGATGCAGGTGACAAACTGATAATCCGCTACTACCCGCTGAAAATTATGAACCGGAAAAAAAACTCATATGAGATCCCTAAAAAAGATTTTCTTAAATTTACTACAGAGAAATTCTTCCTGGGTAAATATGAAAAACTTATTCTTTATCAACGATTCAGAAAAGGAGTGGCAAAATATCCGCCGATAAGCCTTTCTGCTGTGAATAAAAAAGATATAGCCAAAATCAAAACACTATTGGCTCAATATGTACAACAGCGATAATGATTTTTGCTATTTTCGCAGGTTAAATTTTGTGTTATTGATACAACTATCTTATGCGTTTTCTTTATAAAATAGGTATCCAGGTCTATTTACTCCTCGTCCTTCTGGCAGCACCGTTCCATTTAAAAGCAGGCAGATGGATACGGGGACGTCAGGGAATGTGGAAAAAAATGAAAAACAGTTTCGGCCCGGATGACAAGATCATCTGGTTCCATTGTGCTTCCCTGGGAGAATTTGAACAGGGCAGACCGCTAATTGAAGAAACAAAAAAGAGAATGCCTGATCACAAGATATTGCTTACTTTTTTCTCTCCCTCCGGTTATGAACTGCGAAAAAATTATGAAGGAGCTGATTGCGTAACCTATATGCCTCTGGATACCCGATTTAACGCATGGAGGTTCATGCGCCTCATTAAACCTAAGATCATTTTCTTTATTAAATATGAATACTGGTACTATTTCCTGAGAACCGCATATAAGAAAGGAATTCCCGTTTACATGGTATCGGCAAAATTCAGGCGTGACCAGGTTTTCTTTAAATGGTACGGTGCCTGGTACAGAAATGTCCTTTACTTTTTCAACCACATATTCGTACAGGATGAAGGTTCACGCAAACTTTTAAAACTACTGGGCATTGAGAATGTAACCATAACCGGAGATACCCGCTTCGACCGGGTGTACCAGTTGTCACAGAGAGCCGTTGATTACCCATATATAAAACATTTTAAAAGCAATGCTAAAATTATTGTGGCAGGAAGCACCTGGGAAAAGGACGAACTGCTGCTGATCCAATACATCAACAATTCCGGTAACGATGTAAAATTCATTCTCGCCCCCCACGAGATAACGGAAAAAAAACTCATACAGATCATCGAGAAAATTGATCATCCCGTAGTGCGATTTACAGATAGTGAAAAAATCTCGTACCCTTCTGCCAAACTACTGATAATTGACACTATTGGTCATCTCAGCGCCATATACAGGTATGGAGAAATTGCATATATCGGCGGAGGATTCGGAAGAGGAATACATAATATTCTCGAAGCCGCTACTTACGGATTACCTGTGGTATTTGGCCCTAATCACTATAAATTCCTCGAAGCACAGAATCTTATTGACAAAAAAGCAGCTTTCCCGATTTCAGGATACAACGACTTGAAAGAAATATTTGATCGCCTGCTTTTTTCAGATGAACAACTTTCAAGGTGCTCCGGCTACGCAAAATCCTATATTGAATCAAAGCTGGGAGCCACGGATCGGATCGTGAACCACGCTTTGAATGATTATCACGCCCCAAAAATAAATACTGATAAATAATTACACTGCAAAGATTTCTTTGAAATAATCCTGCTCAGGATAGACTTCAGAATGCATGAGTATCTTACGAATACCATCAGAAAAGTTGTTTTTATTAAAATAATTAACGTAAGTTCGATATAAATTCACCTAAATAGTTTTAATGAGTATTGTTCTTGCTTTCTTGTATACTAACATGATTTTTACTGTTATTTGTTATGCATCTCATTGCCCGGGCTGAAAGCCTGTATTAATTCAGCCCAACGGCAGCGCCTTGGGTTGATCAGAATTACTATTCCCATTTTCCCGTCGCAGGTCTGCCGACGGCAGACCTGCGACGGGAATGATGATTGCGCGATTCTTACCCCAAGACGTTGCCGTTGGGCTGAATTAAATAGCCCTCAGGGCAAAAACAACATACCGCTTCTTATATATAGGCATATTTGAATTATATAGAAATATTTTATATGATAGTTCGTTAAACTTTTATATTGCGTTGATAATGAATATTTTAACAATTTGAGCGTAAATTACCTATATTGTTTGATATATAATATATTGCGCCTTCGCGTTTTATTTTAATTTAATGAACTGTTGTTATATATCAATAGTTCGTTAAATTTTTATATTGCGCTGATAATGAATATTTTAACAATTCATGCTTAAATTACTCATGTTGTTAATAATCAATATATTGCGCCTTTGCGCCTTCGCGTTTTATTTTAATTTAATGAACTGTTGTTATATATAGCTCATTATTTATAAAAACCCTTGTCTTCCCAGCATAATTTTATTAACTTTACTAGGATATTCACTTCTTATTTCAATAAGATATTTATTGGAATGTAATTTTCTACCGAACTCCGGATTTCGTGTTTTTAATTTCTTGTAATAAATCAACATGCGATGTCAGGAAATAAATCAATACTTCTGGCAATTTCCCTGTGGGCAGGTATAATGGCCTGTCCTGCATATTCACAGGAAGCTTATGTCAACAGCTCATATCCTCAGCATCATTTTACGGATATGACAATTGCCGTTTCTCCAAATCTGTTGTTCAACAGCCCCGAAGGACCCCGGATCGGGGGAGGAATAAACTTTCAGATATTTCTCTTCAGATACCTGAGCCTGGAAAGCGACCTTGTTTTTGCCAGAAATTATGTACACCTCGGACCAGGAACCATCGCACTGCCTCTGTGGATGCTGATGCTTCAACTGCCCGGTTTTTGGGATTTACCGTTTTCCTTTGACCAGAGCGGCTTAGAACTTATGCTGTTCATGATACTCTTTACAGTGATCTCCGCAGAACATATGGCAATTCACATCCCCCTGAAATCAAATACCACACTGTCACCCTATTTCAGCCTGCTGAGATTCAGGTATCCTGTCCGCTATAACGAACTGAATGATGTAAAATACCATCTGAACTTCGCTTCAGGTATAAAACTTAATAAATACTTCGGTCGCTTTATTCTCTCTCCATACCTGGAATATAACTTCGGCTATACCGATCATATCCACGGTATTAATACAGGATTATACCTGGGAATCTATATGCCGGATAAGCTTAAATAAATCACCATGCTTCTCTAACTTATTGTATGTGTATTTATTATAAACAGTCTTGAAATCTTGTTAATAAATACTGACTATTTATAAAAGATTCGTCGCCAATTTTATCGTACTTTAATTGTCCTGAATTCGTTCCCGGTTTTGCACTGAAATCAACGTCATTATTGTTAAATATTTCGGATATCAAGATGGTTTTGTCTTTTATTATGCTTATTTTTGTATTCTGAATTTACGAATTTTTGTTATACTAAACATAATTTTAACTATCAACACTTTTGCGCCTTTACGTTTTATTTTATTTAACGAACCATGAGACTTAAATATTTAATAAATAGATAATTACTTGCAAGGGTTAATAAGTAATAAATAATGTTAATAAATACAAGGCTGTATTTTTTGGTGAGCTTCACTGGTGTTTATTAATTTGCAGATTACTGTTCACCCGGACATTTTTATTCTAACCCGCTGGGAACTAACCTGATCATTTAAAGATATATTATGGAAGAATTGGCCGCAACAAAAAAAACAGGAGTGCTGTTTAATGAAAATGAGGAAACAACTATTGTGAAAAAAGAAGAAAAGAAAACTACGGATAAACAGACTTATTCCTACGAAGAATCTTACGAGGAAGCCCTGGTATATTTTAAAGGTGATGAACTGGCTGCCAAGGTCTGGGTAAATAAATACGCCCTTAAAGATTCATTTGGCAAGCTCTACGAAAAATCACCCGACGATATGCATTGGAGAATTGCTTCTGAAATTGCACGTATTGAAAGCAAATACCCCAATCCCATGTCAAAGGAAGAAATATATCTTTTACTCAAAGACTTTAAATATGTAGTTCCACAGGGATCTCCGATGACAGGTATAGGGAACAATTTCCAGATTGCATCGCTTTCAAACTGTTTTGTTATCGGGAATGACGGGCCTGCCGACTCATACGGCGGAATTATGAAAATAGACCAGGAACAGGTTCAGCTAATGAAGCGCCGCGGAGGCGTCGGACACGATCTTTCTCATATACGCCCCAAAGGCAGCCCGGTATTGAACAGCGCTCTCACATCAACAGGTGTGGTGCCTTTTATGGAAAGGTATTCCAACTCAACCCGTGAAGTGGCACAAGACGGACGCAGAGGCGCTCTCATGCTCAGCATATCTGTCAAACACCCGGATGCGGAAAAATTTATCGACGCTAAAATGGAAAGCGGCAAAGTCACGGGAGCAAATGTTTCCGTACGTATTACCGACGAATTTATGGAGGCTGTTATCGAAAACAAACCTTTCGTACAACAATATCCGGTGGACTCTGATAACCCGGTGTATCAAACCGAAACCGACGCTGTCAAACTCTGGGGAAAAATTGTACATAACGCATGGCAGTCGGCCGAACCCGGAATTCTCTTCTGGGATACTATCATCAGGGAATCGGTTGCCGACTCCTATAGCGACCTTGGATTTAAAACCGTTTCAACAAATCCATGCGGTGAAATTCCACTCTGCCCATACGATAGCTGCCGCCTTCTTGCTATTAACCTGTACGGTTACGTGGAAAATCCCTTCACAAAAGATGCACGGTTTAATTTCGACCTCTTCAAAAACCACGTCAGGAAGGCTCAACGTATGATGGATGATATTATTGATCTCGAAATTGAAAAAATTGAGGCTATCCTCGACAAGATCAACAAGGATCCTGAAGACGAGGACCTTAAAGGTGTGGAACGTAAACTATGGGAAAAAATACGCGTTAAAGCCACCGAAGGCAGAAGAACCGGGGTGGGGATAACTGCTGAAGGAGATATGCTTGCTGCCCTTGGTTTACGCTATGGTAGCGATAACGCTATCGACTTCTCCGTTGAAATCCACAAAACCCTGGCAATAGAAGCCTATCGCTCCTCCACTGTCATGGCCGGGGAAAGAGGAGCTTTCACCATATTTGACAGTACCCGTGAAAAAGATAATCCTTTCATCAACAGGCTCAGAAAAGAAGATGAACAGCTATACCAGGATATGATGAAGTACGGACGCAGAAATATCTCCCTCCTGACTATCGCCCCTACAGGAACAACAAGTCTTATGACCCAGACCACCTCCGGAATAGAACCGGTATTCCTGCCAGTCTATAAACGCAGACGAAAAGTAAATCCAAACGATAAGGATACCGTAATAACATTTGTTGATGAAGTCGGCGACAGCTGGGAAGAATTCAACGTTTTACACCATAAATTCGTTACCTGGCTCGAAGTAAATGGTTATGATGTTAGGGAAGTAATGGCCCTTGATGATAAGGAAATCCAGAAGATCATTGAAAAGTCCCCTTATTATAAAGCCACGTCCAATGATGTCGACTGGGTAGCTAAAGTACGCATGCAGGGAGAAATACAAAAATGGGTTGACCATTCCATCAGTGTTACGATAAACCTCCCCTCCGATGTGAAAGAAGAACTCGTTGGCGACCTGTATATTACTGCATGGAAAAGCGGCTGCAAAGGAGCCACGGTTTACCGCGACGGAGCACGTGCAGGGGTACTTATTACCAGTGATGATAAGAAAAAGAAAACAGTCCTTAACCTCGATCGGCCTAAACCCATACGCCCGAAAGAACTGGATGCCGAAATTATCAGGTTCACCCATAATAATGAAAAATGGATAGCTTTCATCGGACTCAAAGATGACAGACCTTATGAAATATTCACCGGTATGATGGACGATGAAATGTTTCCCATCCCTAAATCCATCACTAAAGGGAAAATTATCAAAAATAAGGACGAGGAAGGAGTTAACCGGTACGATTTCGAATATACTGATAAATACGGATACCGGAATATGCTGGGAGGCTTGTCCCATCAGTTCAATAAGGAATACTGGAACTATGCAAAACTTATATCCGGAGTACTGAGATTTGGTATGCCGATTGAAGATGTTGTCGACCTGGTAAGCTCACTGCGACTGGATAATGACACTATCAACACATGGACTGCCGGTGTGGAAAGAGCTTTGCGCAAATATATCCCCAACGGTACTATAGTTAAAACCGGTGATAAATGCCCAAGTTGTAATTCCGAAAGCCTCATTTACCAGGAAGGATGCCTGAAATGCACTTCCTGCGGGCACTCAAAATGCAGCTAAAATTCGACATTTTTTCCCGTTTAACCCTGATCTTTTACCTTGTCAGCTCAAAAACCGTGATCTCCGGCGGAGTACCAACCCTGCCCGGAAAGCCTATGAACCCTATCCCTATGCTTACATACAGGTACTGAACGCCCTCCCTGTATAGTCCGTTCCATCTGGGATATTTCATTTTCACCGGACTCCAGCTCCAGCCCGGGACCCTTATCGCAAACTGCATACCATGAGTGTGACCCGACAGTGTCAACGAAATATCTGTCTTACCCACAACCTCTGCATCCCAGTGAGAAGGATCATGCGATAAGAGAATCTTAAAGGGTATGTCCTGCACCTTTTCCATAGCCTTCTCCAAATCCCCGTATTGCGGAAAAGGAGGCAATCCCCAGTTCTCCATCCCAATAAGGGCAATACTTTCCCCATTTTCCGACAACTGTACCGACTCATTCCTCAGCAACCGGAAACCGCTTTGCTCATGATATAAATACAACTCTTCCATATTCGCAAGCTTTTCAGCCTCAGAATTCCAATGATAATAGTCGCCGTAATCATGATTCCCAAGAATGGAAAATTTACCCTTCCTTGCCCTTATCCCGGATAATACCGGAATAAACGGCTCCATCTCCACCGACTTATTATTTACCATATCCCCGGTAAAAAACACATAATCAGCATCTTCATTGTTAATTAACTCAACGGCTTTCTTAACCTGCTCAGGATTCCTGTGAAAACTGCCTATATGAAAATCACTTATCTGAATGATCCTGACTCCGTTAAATGCCTCAGGAAGGCCCGCGAAATGGAGTGTATGTTTCTTTACAGTAAAATTATATTTTCCCTTCCAAATACCCCAAAAGATAGAAATAAAGAAAAACCCTGAAATGATCAACCCCAGCTGAAGTATAAAAACCATCCTGGTCATCTTCACCGCTTCCGGGTTGCCTGAAATACTACCCTGCAGCATTTTTAAAATACCGGTTATATCATGCACAAGCAGGAAGATGTTGAAAAATATCTTTGGAACATATACCAGTATCACTACCCCGAAAAAAACCGTTGCATTATGATAGAATTGTTCATATGCCATACTTTTAAATGATGACATAAGCCATACAAGCCATAACACGATGAGTCCTGTCACTGTCCAGTAACTGCATGAAACCACAAGTCTCCAGGAATGCCGGAGACCCTGAACAAGCTGAGATACCCCCCTGAAAGCATAAATGTCTATCAGGGAAAAAAATAAAATTATGATAATTACCATTAAAACCGGTTGAATACGCATAATGCAATATTATTTTATCCGCTTGTGTATTTTGAATATTACCTGGAAAATAAATTCCCTGACTTATTTATAATATTTGTTATCCGCATACAAATGCATTTTAAATATCAACACTTTATAGGTCATTCGTAATTTCATTTAACGCTGACAGGTCTAACGACGCTGTCAGGTTGGCACCTGCTAATTAAAATGAACTTTTTCACATCATATGAGATTTATCAATAATTCAACCCTTATAAAAAACTATTCAGGGTAATTTCGTTAATATCATTTAACGCATTGATCAGGCAACATAATCTGAAATGCTTAAGGTCTGAGACCATTATCTCTTCCTCCCTGAGTTTCCCTTCACCTAGTAATTGTCTTCGTTTTGTTCCCGGAAGCAAAGGACTGGCAGGCGTTAACCATCTCCTGCCGTCATAAAAAGCCAGGTTACTGTAAGATGAATCCGTTATAAACCCGTTTTTAACTATAATAATATCATCACATCTGCCTCTTCTGTCGAATAGTTTATTTAAACAGGCTCTGTCCTCAAATTTATATTTATACTCAATTTCATTATCCTCAACAGGCTTTAAACTCCTTATAACCCTCCTCTTATATAATTCCCACTCAACACGTATAATTTCTTCTGCATAAACGATCCTCACCTTAATGACTATATCTGAAACAGGTATCTTCCTCAATTCCGGCAAAAAAGATATATCATCATACTTGTCTGTGTATAACAATTCCTTCCTTGACCTGTACATACGTTCATTATGCAATTCCAGGTTGCAGATCTTCCCGTTCTGTATTTTTAAGGTTTCCAGTAACATTAAGTAGTATTGTAATACTTCCCTTTGTGTTCCTTTGTGAAACCCTTCGTGTCCTTCGTGGTTATTGACTTATTCTGTTTAACCACAAAGGACACAGCTTGTACGCTGAAGCTTTAGCGCAAGCGTAAAGGGTTTCACAAAGGAACACAAAGGATGGATATTTATTCCAACGGCAGATATACTTTATCCACCATCTCCTGGTATTCCGATTGCATATCGCTCTGAGAGGTTATCCCTCCCCCGCTTTTATAATAATATTCCCCGTCCCTCTGTTCAATATATCTGATCACCACTCCCGATTCTATCCGTGTTCCGTTATCATACCCGAAAACTCCGGTATAATATCCCCTGTTATGACTTTCCACCTCTTTTATGATCTCCACTGTTTTTCTCTTCGGTGCACCGCTTATTGAACCGGCAGGTAACAGTTTCATGAAAAGATCCCCCGGTGATTCCACAGCATCATCACATAATATTCCCCTGATCTCTGAACTTACCTGCAACAAAGACTTATTATCTGTTACCAGCCTTTCAATATACCTGTACCTTTCCACACGAACATCCGATGCGATAATGCTCAGATCATTCCTTAACAGATCGGTAATGGTGGCATGTTCAGCCATCTCTTTTTTGTCATTCATAATAATTTCAGAGGCATTCTCCAGCGAAGCATCAATAGTGCCTTTCATGGGAAAGGTGGCTATCTCGTTCCCATTGATCATAATAAAACTTTCAGGGGAAAATACTGTGAATTTATCTTTATACAGTAATTTATATCTTGCCCTGCTTCTGCTAAACACCTCTTCCAGTGAAATGTTCAATCCAACCGGTGTTTCAAAGGTAAGGTTAATAAGATAGGTATTCCCCGCCCGTATATGCTCCTGCACCTGCCGGAATGCCTTCTCATATGTTTTAAAATCCACGGGGTGGGGTATCAGACTGATCTTATTTCGGCTCCTTAACCAGTTTGTGTAATTCGAATTGCCATTGATAGAATAATATATCCCTTCTGATATTGCATCTTCCAGCGGGATAATTACCGGATCCGAAATGTCAAAATCGATAATAAAAAGATAAGGTATCTTCCTGCGGCGATATTCATTCATTTCTGACAGCATACGGCAAAGGTAGTAAAAAGTGGTTGAGTTATTGAAAGGGATCACGCTATCACGGGATCACGGGATCGAGTGTGGGTCTTCTTAATATATAAAGTATTCGTTTCTATTAGATTCTTAATTACATTCAATAACGTAATTCTCAGTAACTTGTCCCGTGATCCCGTGATCCCGTGATAGCGTGATCCCTCCTTCTCATCCACTCATCCACGTAACCACTAACCACTTACCACCCCCATCTCCCTCCCCACCTTTACAAACGCACCAACCGCCTTGTCCAGATGTTCCTTCTCATGAGCGGCAGACAGCTGAACCCTGATCCTTGCCTGTTCCTGGGGTACCACAGGATAATAAAAACCAATAACATAAATCCCTTCCCGGAGTAACCTGGCAGCCATCTCCTGGGAAACTCCTGCATCGTATAGCATAACTGCGCAGATGGCTGATTTTGTTGGTTTTATATCAAAGCCGGCTTCCTGCATTTTTGCAAGAAAATAAGCTGTATTCCTGTGTAGTTTATCCTGGAGTTCACTGGTTTCATTCATTATCTCAAACATCCGTATCCCTGCATTTACAACTGCCGGAGGTAATGAATTTGAAAAAAGATAGGGCCGGGAACGTTGTCTTAACATTTCAATGATCTCTTTTCGCCCTGTTGTAAATCCCCCTATCGCTCCCCCGAAAGCCTTTCCAAGAGTGCCGGTTATAATATCCACCTGCCCCCTTATATCGAACAACTCGGTTACCCCCCTTCCTGTTTCTCCCACAACACCTGCACTATGACATTCATCCACCATCACCAGCGCATCATACTTCTCTGCCAGCTTACATATCTCGTCTACCGGCGGAACATGACCATCCATGGAAAAAACACCATCCGTAACAATAATCCTGAATCTTTGCGCCTTTGCTTTAATGAGCTGTTCTTCAAGATCTTTCATGTCGGCTGTGGCATAACGGTAACGCTGCGCCTTGCATAATCTTACACCATCAATAATGGATGCATGATTCAGGGTATCAGAGATAATTGCATCCTGTTCCGTAAATAAGGGCTCGAATACTCCCCCGTTTGCATCAAAACATGCTGCATAAAGAATTGTGTCTTCGGTACCAAAAAAATCAGCTATCTTTCTTTCCAGTATTTTATGCAAATCGGTTGTGCCACATATAAACCTTACCGACGACATCCCGTAACCATGAGATTTCAGGGCATCACCCGCTGCTTTAATAAGCTCCGGATGATCCGATAATCCCAGGTAATTGTTCGCGCAGAAGTTCAGTACTTCCTGTCCGGTATCCAGTTTTATCACTGCTCCCTGCGGAGAGGTAATGATCCTTTCATTTTTGAACAGGCCTGCCGATCTTATGGATTCCAGTTCGTTATTAAGGTGATCTTTAATTTTTGTGTACATGGTTTAAGTGGGTTATTGGGTTATTGGGTTATTGGGTTATTGGGTTAATAGGTTATTGGTTATTAGGTTATTGGTTATTAGGTTATTGGGTGTTAGTAGGTTATTAAAGAATTTTTTGGATTTTCGCACGATTCAGGCTTCACTTGTCACCTGTCACTCGTCACTTGTCACTTATTTTACATGCTTCCCTCGATCCCGTGATCCCGTGATAGCGTGATCCCTTCCTGGTCACCCGTCACCCGTCACCTGTCACTTATTCTACATGCTTCCCCATCTTCCTCCCCACCTCCTCCAGCATAATTTCAGTCATCTCCTCCAGGCCATACTTATACTCAAATCCCCAGTCCCTTCTTGCCACACTGTCATCCACACTTTGCGGCCAACTGTCAGCTATAGCCTGCCTGAAATCAGGTTTATAGCTTATCTTAAAATCCGGTATATGTTTTTTTATCTCCTGGTGTATTTCATCCGGTGTAACACTGAAGCCTCCTAAATTATAACTGTTATGAATTGTTATTTTGGATTTATCCGCTTCCATAAGATCTATGGTAGCTTTAATGGCATCAGGCATAAAAAGCATGGGCAGCTTAGTGTCTGCAGAAAGAAAACAATCGTAGGAACCCTTACGGATAGCATCATAATAAATCTCCACCGCATAATCGGTAGTCCCTCCCCCTGCTTCCGTTTTAAAACTTATAAGCCCTGGATAGCGTAAGCTCCGGATATCCAAACCGTATTTGGAATGATAATAATCACACCATCTCTCCCCGGCAAGCTTGGAAACTCCGTAAACCGTTATAGGTTCCATAACCGACAGCTGGGGTGCGTTCTCCCTGGGAGTGGTAGGCCCGAAAACCGCAATGGAACTCGGCCAGAAGACCTTCTTTACTTCCTCAACCATCTTGGCAATTTCGAGTACATTCATTAAACTATCCATATTGATATGCCAGGCCTGTGTAGGAAGCTTTTCTGCATTCCCTGAAAGCACGGCCGCCAGGTGGTAGATCTGGGTGATCTTGTTACGGATGATAAAATGTATAAGCTGTTTGTCATCCATCACATCCAGCGCCTGGTAAGGACCACCCTGAACAATTTCAGGTGAAGCATGCTTAATATCGGTGGAATATACATTTTCACTGCCGTATATTTTTCTTAGTTCAATAACCAACTCACTGCCGATCTGACCGGCAGCACCAATGACCATTATCCTGTCCATATAACTTTAATTAATTTGATACGAATTTAAAAATAATATCGGGAGAGAAAAATAATTTATAATTTTCAAAGACTTTTACCAAAATTAAAAATACATTTGGATTCTTCTACCATAAAAACGATGACTGGATTTTCGGTCCCCACTCATGGAACAAGGCTCCTGTGAAAATCCCCGCAGCTGATCAGTATTTTTTAATAGAATACGGATTGTTTGAATCCTTTGAATTGCTGAAAATAAATTGAAAAATTAGTCCTAAATTGTGCAGTCTAATAATTAAATCGGGTATTGATTTTCATCAGAAAATAATTGAGTTATGTTATTGTTAATTAATGCGTTCTGATGGAACCCCCATGTTTTTTTCATGCTCTTTTGTGAACGATAGTGCATGGGGGTTTCATGCGTACAAATACTAATTATGTTATTAAAAATCAATATGTTATTACTACCTGACCTGCTAATGGGCATAGCCTGCCCCGAAACTTCGGGGGAACCCCCATGTTTTTTCATATCTTTGTTGTGTGCGCCAGTGCATGGGGGTTTCATTCTATTATTGAATATTTTTGCTGTTATCGGATCTACCCCCCCAGGGGCTGTCTCATTAGTCAAAATATATTTAACCACAAAGGGCACAGCGCCTCCGCTGAGTAGCTTGTACCTTCGCTGAAGCTACGGCAACACGCAGTCAGCGCTCGCGGAAAGGAAAACACAAAGGATACAAAGTGTTGCAAATCAAAGATATATACTTCGTGCCCTTTGTGTTGTCCTTGGTGTCCTTCGTGGTTGATAATTTTTTAATTTTACGACCTATTGTTACTCACATCAAGCATTATTAACCATACACTCATTACTATGAAAACCTATACTCTCATTCTTTCAGCCCTGATGGTTCTTTCTTCCTTTAACTCCGGTCAGCCTGTAAAAAGAACCGAAGTGTCTGACCTGCGCTGCGAATATAAAAAAGACCCTAAAGGCATTTCCACAACCTCTCCACGCCTTTCCTGGAAAATAGTTTCGGGTGAAAGAAACCAGGTGCAGACCGCTTACCAGGTTCTTGTTGCCTCATCACCCAAACTGTTATCCCCGCCGAAAGCCGACTTGTGGAACAGTGGAAAAACGGAATCCTCACAAAGTATTCAGGTGGAATATGCAGGCAGGGAGTTAACATCCCGTCAGAAATGCTGGTGGGCGGTAAAAATTTGGGATAAAAACGGGAAAGCCACCGGCTGGTCATCTCCGGCATATTTTGAAATGGGACTCCTGAGTGAACAGGACTGGGAAGCTGAGTGGATCAAAACTTCACTCTCTTTGCCCGAAAACAGTACCACTTCCCCTTTCTTCAGAAAGGAATTCAATCTTAACAAACCGGTGCAGTCGGCCAGGCTTTATTGCACAAGTCTTGGGTTATATGAGTTTTATTTAAACGGACAGAAGGCAGGAGATGAATTATTCACTCCCGGCTGGACAAGTTATGAGAACAGGCTGCAATGCCAGGTGTATGATGTTACATCCCTTCTGAAAACCGGAGCTAATGCTGCAGGGGTGATGCTGGGCCATGGCTGGTACTCTGCGTTTGAACCTAATACGGGTAAAACACCGGTGATCAGAGATCCTGAAGTGCTGGCACAAATTGAGGTTAGATTCACCGACGGATCAACACAGGTTATTAAAACAGATGTCAGCTGGAAATCATCTACAGGACCAATCCTGAGATCGGAAATATATTACGGTGAAATATACGATGCAAGGCTGGAACAGGATGGATGGAATACCCCCGGTTTCGTCGATTCCAAATGGGAGGGAGTAATTGTAACAGGTACCGGAAAAAATAATCTTACCGGAGCAGTATCAGAACCTGTAAGAAAAATTGAAGAGATCAACCCTGTTGATATCCTTTTTACTCCGGAGGGAGATACAGTTATTGATATGGGTCAAAACATGGTTGGCTGGTGCCGCCTTAAAGTTAAAGGAGCACCGGGTACCACAATTACCCTGCGACATGCAGAAGTGCTTGACAGGGAAGATAATTTTTACACTACAAACCTCCGTGCAGCCAGACAGGAGGTCGTTTATACCTGTAAAGGCGGAATAACAGAAATTTACGAACCTCATTTCACGTTCCAGGGATTCAGATATGTTGCCATTTCCGGATACCCGGGGACCCTTACGAAAGATATCATTACCGGTGTTGTTATACATAGTGATCTGGAAAGAACGGGTACATTCAGTTGTAACGACAGCCTGATAAACCAGTTACAGCATAATATTATCTGGGGGCAAAAGGGAAATTTCCTTGATGTCCCAACCGACTGTCCACAAAGAGATGAAAGGCTGGGGTGGACAGGCGATGCCCAGGTATTTGCCCCTACAGCCTGTTTTAACATGAACAGCGCCGGTTTTTTTACCAAATGGCTGAAAGATCTGGCTGCCGACCAGCATGAAGACGGTGCTGTTCCATCAGTCATACCCAACGTCCTGGGAAGAGGTGAAGCACACGGATGGGCTGATGCATCCACCATTGTTCCATGGGTAGTGTACCAGTCTTATGGAGATGTACGGATCCTCAGCGAACAGTACAGCAGTATGAAAGCCTGGGTGGAATATATGAGGCAACAGGCAGGAGATATTTACCTATGGCAACCAACTTCCCGGCAATATGGCGACTGGCTTGCCTTTGCCACAACAAGATCGGACTATCCGGGTGCAACTACCGATAAGGATCTGTCCGCTTCAGCCTATTTTTATCATTCTACAAACCTCCTGGTTAAAACTGCCGGAATTCTCGGATATACCAGTGATGTAAATGAATACAGCAGCCTCCTTGAAAAAATAAAAAAAGCTTTCAATAAGGAATTTGTCACACCAAACGGAAGGCTTTCTTCAAATACCCAGACTGCATATGTGCTGACTTTATCATTTGGACTTATACCTGACGAATTACAGGCAATAGCAGCCAAACGTCTGGCAGATGATGTAAACAGGTTTGGTCATATCACCACCGGTTTCCTCGGAGCAGCCGATATCTGTCATGTTCTCCTGAAGTATGGTTATCTCGATGAAGCTTATACGCTCCTCTACCGCAGTAAATACCCATCCTGGCTCTATCCTGTTACCAAAGGTGCAACTACCATCTGGGAAAGATGGGACGGCATAAAACCCGACGGAACATTCCAAAACCCGGGAATGAATTCATTTAACCACTACGCATACGGAGCTGTAGGCGACTGGCTGTACAAAGCTGTCGCAGGAATAAATCAGCACCCCGATTTCCCCGGTTACAAAAAAATCGTAATAAAACCTCATCCGGGAAATACCATGAACAATGTGAAAGCAAGCCATGAATCACCTTACGGGACCATCGTATCCGAATGGGAAATACAGAATAATACTTTTAAACTCACCGTTGAAATCCCACCGAATACATCTGCGGAAATATACGTCCCCTCAACAGGAAAATCTTTGAAAACAGACGGTAATACTACAAGTGATTTCAAAGAGATATCCTATCCGGGTATCCCGTATCATTTCCTGAAGGTTAATGTTGGTTCGGGAAATTATGTTTTTCAAACGGAGTATAGTGAATAACCCCTTTGTGTTCCTTTGTGAAAACCTTTGTGTCCGTTGTGGTTAACTTTCTAACGTATTTTACCACGACACAAAGGGTTTCACAAAGGAACACAAAGGGAAATACGATTCTAATCTCTCCTCCCCCAAATATAAATTCATATCTTTGCAAAAAACATACTCAATGTCACAGGTACGCGTACGCTTTGCTCCCAGCCCCACCGGCCCTCTTCATATCGGCGGACTCCGCACAGCCCTCTTTAACTACCTCTTTGCAAAGAAAAATAACGGGACCTTCATCCTGCGTATCGAAGACACCGATCAGACCCGTTATGTACACGGAGCTGAAGAATATATCATCGAATCTCTGAAATGGTGCGGGCTTATCCCCGATGAAGGAGTGTCATTTGGCGGAAATTACGGCCCTTACCGCCAGTCGGAACGGAAGGATATTTACCGTCAGTATGCAGAACAGCTGGTGGTAAGCGGTTCCGCCTATTATGCTTTCGACACACCGGAGGAACTTGAAAAATACCGTAGAGTATCCGAATCAGGGAAAGAGAATTTCACCTATGATGTAAAGGTCAGAATGGCATTGAAAAACTCTCTCACCCTCAATGAATGCGAAACCAAAAACCTCATTGATAAAGGCGTTCCCTATGTTATTCGTTTTAAATTCCCTGAGAATGAGCTCATAGTGCTGCAGGATATTATCAGGGGAGAAATATCGGTATACAGTTCACTCCTCGATGATAAGATCCTGTTTAAATCGGATGGTATGCCTACCTACCACCTTGCCAATGTGGTTGATGATCATCTTATGAAGATCTCTCATGTTATCAGGGGAGAAGAATGGCTTCCGTCATTACCCCTGCACGTAGCTATGTACAGGGCTTTCGGATGGCAGGAAACCATGCCTCAGTTTGCCCACCTTCCCCTCATCCTGAAACCCGACGGCAAAGGAAAACTCAGCAAACGGGATGGGGATAAAGGAGGCTTTCCGGTATTTCCACTGGAATGGACCGACCCCGATACCTGTGAAAGATCAACAGGATACCGCGAAGCAGGATATTTCCCGGAAGCATGCCTGAATATGCTGGCCTTCCTTGGCTGGAACCCGGGAACAGAACAGGAATTATTCACTCCTGAAGAACTGGCCGTGGTTTTTGAACTTGAAAAGACACAGAAAGGCGGGGCAAAATTCGACCCTGATAAGGCCCGGTGGTATAACCATCAATATCTTCAGAAAAAAAGCGATGAGGAAATTACTTCCCTCTTTATTCCCCTTCTCAGGGAAAAAGGAATTGAAGCCGATCCCGGATTTGTCAAAAGTGTGGTTCGGCTGGTAAAGGAAAGAGCCGATTTTGTAAAAGATATCTGGGAACATGGAGGATTCTTCTTCATAACCCCTGAAGAATATGATCCGCAGATGGTGAAAAAAAGATGGAAAGAAAATTCTCCCGGCATCCTCACTGAGCTTTTACCTGTCCTTGAAAAAATAACCCCATTCCTGCCGGCTGAAATCGAAGCTACAGTAAAAAAATGGATGGAAGAAAAAATTATTAATCCTGGAGAACTTATGCCCCTCCTGAGATTATCACTGGTGGGGACATCAAAAGGCCCTGCTGTTTTCGATATTGCAGCCGTACTGGGTTTGGAAGAGGTGAAAAAGCGAATCAATAAAGCCATAAGTAAAATTAATGGTTTGTTAAGTTAAGGCCTTTTGTTTTATTTTAATTTCACGAACTATTGTAGCATTAGAATGTAATTATTTTTTCATATCAAGTTCACGGCTAATTAACTTTTATCTAATGAGCCTCCGTCCTGTACACAACGATTTCATTGACATTCACACCCATCATTCTGAAGCCTCCGGGTCGGTCTTCAGCATTAGAAATGTATTTCTATCTGACTATCCCGAAGTACCGGAAAAGAATGCCTTTAGCATAGGGTTGCACCCCTGGCACCTTTCCTCTGAAAGCGAAACCTCCGTAATGAATCTGCTGAAAAAAGCCGCCCTGCACCCCTGCCTGGTTGCTATCGGGGAAACAGGACTGGATAAAGTGATCAAAACATCCCCGGAAATACAGGAAAATTTTTTCAGACTGCATGTTAAAGTATCCGAAGAATTTAAAAAGCCGATTATCATTCATTGCGTCAAAGCCTTTAATGAACTGATCCTTCTTAAAAGAAACCTCTCTCCCTCCTCTCCCTGGATAATTCATGGTTATCACGGAAGTGAACAACTCACCGGAAGCCTTATCAAAGAGGGATTTTATATCTCAGTAAATGAGTGGATACTGAAAAATCCTGAAGCCGGCAAAAAAATGCTTAACATGATCCCTTTTAACCGCCTTTTCCTGGAAACAGATGAATATACATCTCATATTTCAAATATATACCGGTTCACAGCAGAATGGTATAAGATGAATTTAAAGAGTTTTAAGGAAACTATTTTAAAAAATTTTAATGCTGTTTTTTGAAATGGTTTTATTCAGGATGAGAAAAAGAAACGCAAAGGCGCAGAGGCGCAATAAAATATTTACCGTTTTGCTTTTGCGTTTTAATTGCGCCTTTGCGTTTCTTTTAAACCCTTGTGTACCTTCTATGGTTAATAAATATTTTATCCTATGAATACCCCCCACTGGCAAGACCGAACCCAACTTCTCACCGGAACTGAAGCTCTCACAAAACTTCACGCTGCCCACGTCCTTGTCGCAGGCCTTGGCGGTGTTGGAGCCTATACAGCTGAAATGCTCTGCAGAGCCGGAATAGGAAACCTTACCATCGCCGATTACGACAAGGTGCAATCCTCCAACCGTAACCGCCAGCTTATTGCGATGAAAAGCACGGAAGGAAAGAATAAAGTTGAACTGATGGCAGAACGATTGCTTGATATAAATCCCCATCTGAATCTTAACCCGGTAAATGCCTTCCTGAACGAAAAATCCATCGGTGAAATGATGGAAACACCCTTCGATTACGTCGCAGATGCCATCGATACCCTGATCCCTAAAGTTATTCTGATCAGCAAAACACTTGAGAAAAATTACCCGTTGGTAAGTTCAATGGGGTCAGGAGGGAAATACGATCCTGAACAGGTACAGATCGTTGATATTTCCGAGTCATACAACTGCCGCCTGGCCTATTCCATAAGAAAACAGCTTCATAAAAGAAATATCCGCACAGGGTTCAGGGTAGTCTTCTCCCCCGAACCCGTCTCCAAAAAAGCAATAAAACTTATTTCCGGTGAAAACAATAAAAAATCAACCGTCGGAACGATTTCCTATATGCCCGCCATTTTCGGATGTTTCATGGCTTCGGTGATAATAAGGGATTTAATGGGAAATAATGCTTGAGTGTCTTCCCCTTTGTGTCCATTTGTGATCCCCTTCGTGTCCTTCGCGGTTAAATACGTATTCCGGTTAACCACAAATGGACACGAAGTACCCACAAAGGGACACAAAGGAACTACTCATAAAAAAATTTGCATAATATTTGTATTAATTCCTAAATTCGCAACAAATTAAAAATATAACATGATGAAAAAGAGTATCATTTTATTAGCAGTGTTAGCTTTTATCAGCACCAACATGTCAGCTCAGTTTTTCAAATTCGGTTTTAAGGCGGGCCTGAACTATTCACAGCTGAAGTTTGACGAGGTTACGGATATTGCAAGCGGAGATTTTGATTATAACCTAACGGAAGATGATAATTTTGCCGGTTTCCATATCGGGTTAATGTCAAGGATCAATATTTTCAAGGCATACATCCAGCCTGAATTCTATTTCAATACCTCCGGCGGTAAAGTCCTGGTGGAAGAGATAGCAGCAGGAGGGGCTACTAAAGAATATGTTAAAAAGATCAAATACAATAAAATTGATGTGCCTGTACTGGTTGGGGGCAAACTCAGTTTTCTCCGTATCAATGCCGGGCCTGTGGCATCCGTAGTTCTGTCCAGCGATTCCGAAATTGCTGAGATCATCCCTGAAATGGAAACCCTGTCGAAAAGCGCCACACTGGGATACCAGGTTGGAGCAGGTTTTGACCTTTTAAAAACTCTGACTTTCGACTTCAGGTATGAAGGCGGACTGAGCAAGCTGGGCGACAAGCTTTCATTGGGGAACCAGGATTTTGCATTCGACTCCAGGGCAAGTAAATTCATGTTCAGCGTCGGATTCTTCTTTTAAGCTCTTTTAAGGAGGGAAATCACACCTTGCGTTGTAAGCACGGGCAGAAGGATTATAAAAACAATTAAGCTAATCAGTTTTAATTCCTGTAAAAAATTTTTACTTTTGCTTCCCCTTACTGCCCCGTGGTGTAATTGGTAACACGTCTGACTCTGGATCAGAAAAGTTCAGGTTCGAGCCCTGACGGGGCAACGTAATTATATAATAAATGCCTTTAACTATAAATGTTTCAGGCATTTTTTGTTTTTATTACTGAAACATTACTGAACCATTTTAGAGAATTTTATGTGGGGAAATTAAAAAATAATTTTCCTGGTTGTCTTAACAGACTTTTATACCGGATCTGGTATAGTTCATAATGCTACTTTGTGCTATTTCAATAATGATTTAACTTCCTTTTCTAAAATTGGTAAATATTTGTTCACAATTAACCAGATAACATCATCAGAAACACTATCATATCCATGTATAATACGATTTCTTGTATCTACAATCTTTCTGGAATCACTAATAGGAAATGAAGGATCAGCTTTTAGTATCCTATCCATTGCTTCCCCAATAATCTCAATGTTTCGCTCAACTGCTTTCCGGGTTTTTAAATCTTTCTGGAATTCAAAGAAATTTCTTTGGCAGGGTAAAAACTCATAAATCTCTTGAATCGACCTTTCTATATCTGTTAAATATGCTTTAATATCACACTTATTTGGGTCTTTTTGCATATATTAAACGTTTTGATTTGTCGATATTTTCTCGAAAATAAGGATTATTAATAGCCTTATTTTCTAATAAATCTATTTGCCTTTTAAATAAATCCTGAAGAGCAAACTTTAAATTAAAATAATGCTCAGCATAATCAATAGGATCATCCGAATCTATATCAACTACCAAATCAACATCGCTGTCGTCATTAAACTTATCAGTCAATACCGAACCTATTGCATATAATGACTTAACATTATGTTGTTGACAAAGATTTTGTAAATTCCCAATATAATTATCTATATACATCATAAATATTTTATTCAAAATTAATAAAACCAGCACATATTCGCAATAAGAAACACTCTGCTAGCATTGGACTTGTTTATTTACGAAACTTCGTTTCGTCAAATCTCTTCTAATGGTTTGATTGGCGAAGTTTTATTTCGTTAATTTAAATAAAATTAAACAATATTAAAACACACACCAGGTGTAAAAGGGAGATAAAAAATACCCTCTCCATATTTTAACTCTGAATTATCCACGGAATACTTCTTATTTTATCTGTTATTTTTCAGAACTTCTTTATCTCAACCCCATTCTCATAACCCACTTCCATTCCGGCAGGAACAATGTAATAGGATACATTACCCTTTTTGAGAGAGGTAATACCTGTTTCCGGTTCCAGGTATAGCTTATTCTCATAAGCAGTAACCTCTTTACCTTTTGAAGCGGCGGGTTTCATTATTTTGCCGGCAGTTTCTTTTGTTTTATCATCAATGCCGCTGATCTTAATATTTATCTTTCCTTTAAAAAGGTTAACACCCTCTTCTTCACCTTCTTCTGATTCTGTAACAAACAATTTCTGGCTTCCGTTCCCCTTAAGGATAATAACCTGCTCCGTTCCATTATCAGCATTTCTCGCCAGCCTGCCGTAAAGTTGTTTTTCCATAGCTGCCACCGCTCCATTCATATTACTGCCGACTTCTTTTGCTATGGTTTCAGCCATGGAAAGCCTGGCATACGAATCCATTGCCTTTTTAATATCCGGGGATCTGTCTTTCGCCTGATCGATAAAAAATCCCTTAACTTCAGAAAACAGGATATTGTATAGCGCATCAGAATCCCCCCGGTTTATGGCATCCATGGCATCAACCACCGAGATGAGTGTCCCCATGCCTAGTAAATTCAGCGCAAAGGAAAATAGTTCTGCCTCGCGTGTTTGGGGTTTTAGCGGATTCTGCACAAAAAATATGTACAGGGCATCTGCCGCCATTCCTGTCTGCAGGTTGAAATAAGCTTTAGCCCCGGGATGCCCTGAGGAAAACACACTGTTCCCATCCTGATCTACCAGGCTTATGCGCGCTTCGTAATAGTGATTCCCCGAAGCTGCCGGGATAACCCGCGGGTACCCATAAGGCCGTAATGAAGATTCAGGTACCCAGAGTATGTTGTATTCCTTTTTATCTTTGAAGCTTCGAACCTGTATCTTTTCTTTAAAAGGAGCTTCAGGAAACCGCTCCTGCCGCATATGATCAAGGAAGTAATCAGGTATGGAGGACAGATTAACTATCTCAAGCTGCAAATCCAGGTGTGAATCTCCGGTTCCGGGTCCTGATCCCCAGAAGTTTATGATCTCACCCAGGTCCACTTCCGGGTTCCATGCATCCTTTACCCTTATCATTAAAGGTATCTGCTCGCCTGTATTAATACTCCCTTTGCCTTCATATCTGTTTTCCACTTTGTCAATAACCAGGTTCAAACCCGTTGTTATTTTTGCCTGCAGGGGTAATATCATCTCTTTCGTCCGTATCTCAACAATTTCGGTAATACTGCTTTCAGGTATTCGTCCGGAAGCGAAGAAATAGTAAAACTCAACATACCCTGTCCTGTCTGTAACAAGATTAAGTGTTCCCGCTTCTTTTCCTTCTGTCGACCTAAGCAATCCTTGCGTCTGTGATCCCCGTATTTGTGCTGTCACCTGGACCCCTGTAAGCGGCTCGAGATTATCTCCCTCAAAATACGCTCTTATCCTGGCAGGGAACCTTTTATCCGGGGGAACAATACCATGATCGGATATAATTCCGTTGGAAGGTTCCACAAAAACCTTTCCGCGGGAAGGTAAAAAGTTAATGTATGCAAGATCTTCAACATTATAATTTTCAGCCCTTACTTTAACGATAGCAGTGTTTACCAGCTGCCCGGCCTTACCCAGCAGTTCTCCTGATGGTGCAGTGAACATTACCCTGGCTTTACCATTGGCATCTGTTACGGATGATGTTGCCGATAGTGTCCCGGGAACAATCCCATGCTGTTGATCTACAGAAAATTGTATTCTCTTTCCCTGCAGAGGTTTTGACGATGTATTATCCCCGGGAATATACTCATAAAGAACAGCGCTGATCTCTATGGCCGACTTACCGTCGGGCTTAACATCACGCGGCGTGGCTGTAACTTTTACAGCGTATTCAGGCTCTTTATCTTTATCTTTATCCTTCGGCAGTCCTTCCTTTGATACTCTGACCAAGGGAGTGGGCTTTTCATGAAAACACAAGCCAGACCAGTTATATATGTATTTGTTGGTATAATCAAATCTTATTTCCCTCTTATAATAATATGTTCCATCACTTCCGCAATCCTGCCTGTTGTCATTATCGTCACAATAGGTATAAAAAACAATAATATTATCATAAAAATTACCGCCTTCTGCCCATTCCCTGGTTTCAAGAGTCCAGTATGAGATATCTGAACGGTCCCTGTTACTACAGCTTCTTTCCGAAGTACCGTATATATTTGAGCCAAATGTAAATACCCCGTACATTTCGTTTGCCGATTCCTTTTCTATCTCGCAGTAATTCCTTACAGTTGTCTCTTTATACAGTGTCGGTATGTTTTCAGTGATCTTTTTCCACACATGATTATAAAACTCCACATCAGCGGCAAGGCGATGGGTGGCATTGCAATAGCCGTCATTACACGCCGGCAGCCACTTATAAGCAGGATCCCGCTTCCCGGTCGGACAATGACAAGGATTCTCTGTCAGATATATCCTTATGCTGGTGCCTTTACCATCTTCCCAGACACCTAAAATATCGTCCAGTATTTTAATATCATTACAATCGCCAAGGTAAATGCTTTTGTCTCCGTATTTATGCAATACCTGTGCATGAACACCGGAAATGCCTGAATACATAAAGGAGATTATAAAGATCATGGCTGTCATTTGCCATACCGGAAACTTGTGGTTCATCATAATTTTCATTACCAGTGATTTTGTGTAATATAATAGTCAGCGGCATAGCCAATATGGGATTTCAATCTGAAATCGTATCCACAGTTGTAAAAAATAAGGCGGAGTAATAACCATCGGAAACCTTTGATAACCTTATTGGCGATAACGCTTATTGTGGCTATGTGTCTTTTATTCCTGGTCATCAATACCCTTTACTGTCATTAATAAAAAGTCAAGGCATTTAGTATATTACAAATATACTTTTTTAATCTCTGTTTTAATATAGTCTGTTTTTTAAAACGGGATGCTCTTCCGGCATTACTCTCAACATTCGTATAACACGACTCTTGTGTTTATTTTAGAATTGGGTGTCCATAAAAATATATAATTATCTCATTTAATAAAATCAACAGTTCGTTAAACTTTTATATTGCGTTGTTAATGAATATTTTAACAATTCAGAAATAAATTGCCCATATTGTTGATATACAACACATTGCGCCTTTGCGCCTTCGCGTTTTATTTTAATTTAACGAACTGTTGATAAACTACACATTTTTAAATTATACCCCAATATTAAATTGCTCAAAAATACTCCACCTGAATTTGTCTGTTTGCAGGCATCGAAAATGCATAGAAACGTCCCCTCTGTCACCCGATCCCGTGATAGCGTGATCCCGTGATCTCTCATCCTGTCACCTTTCATCCTCCGAAACACAGTGCAGGAGGATCACTTGTCACCTGTCACCTGTCACTTCTCTTCAATTCCCCCGCCGTCTTCACCAGCCTCAGGAACTCACTCCTGTACCCTTCTTCATCTTCCCCCCTGGCTCCTTTTGCCAGCTCAATGACATCGCTGTAACATGTACTTCCTTTGTATTCTGAATCTCTCAGAACCATCCCGAAGCCTGCCACTGCAGCTGAAAACCTGTAATTATCAGATGTTTCAGCCAAAGCTATCAGCCTGCCTCTTTCCGGTCTGTCTATTAAGATACTCGTATCACTGTCCGGCATTTTATATCGTAATTTTATGGTCAGCAGTTCCGCAGAAGGATCAGGTTTAACTTTTAAAGGATTTTCCTGGTATCTGAGCTTATCGATACTCCCGGCATCCTCATCCGAACCTGCAGGTATAAGTTCATACAGTGCGGTAACTGTGTGCCCTGCTCCCATTTCCCCCGCATCCTTCCTGTCATCATTGAAATCTTCATTCTGTAACAACCGGTTTTCATATCCTATCAACCGGTATGCTTTTACCCGTGCGGGATTGAATTCCAACTGGAATTTCACATCCTTGGCGATAGTGAACAGGCTTCCTGCAAATTCACTTACCAGAGTTTTTCGTGCTTCCTGTATGTTGTCAATATACGCGTAGTTACCATTACCCTTGTTGGCAATGATCTCCAGCTTATCGTCCTTATAATTGCCCATTCCGTATCCCAGCACAGTGATGAATATTCCTTTCTTTCGTTCTTCCTCAACCAGTCTTTCCATCTCCGCATTGCTCGACACGCCTATATTAAAATCACCATCAGATGCAAGAATTATTCGGTTATTTCCCCCTTTAATGAAATTTTCCTCAGCCACCTTATATGCCAGCCGAAGTCCCTGTCCTCCCGCGGTGGAACCTCCAGCCTGGAGCCTTTCAATGGCTTCCAGTATCTTTTCCTTCTTTTCCCCTGACGTTGATTCCAGTACCAGTCCTGCCGCACCTGCATAAACCACTATGGCTACCTTGTCAGCCGGTCTTAATTCCTTAACCAGCATCTGCATCGAACTCTTCACGAGCGGAAGCTTGTTTGGCATGTTCATCGAACCGGAAACATCTATAAGAAAAACAAGGTTGGAGGGAGGAAGCTCTGTTTTGTCCATATTCTTCCCTTTCAACCCTATATGCAGGAGCTGATGCGCCTTATTCCAGGGACACACTGATAATTCCGTATAAACCGAAAACGGATGCTTTCCCTCCGGTTCAGGGTAATTATATGAAAAGTAATTTATCATCTCTTCGATCCGCACGGCATCCACCGGAGGAAGCTGACCCATATTGATAAACCTGCGAACATTTGCATAGGAGGCCCTGTCGACATCAATGGAAAATGTAGATAAAGGCTGGGTAAGCGCATCCTTATACCCGTTCTCACGCACAGTGCTGTAACCTTCGGTATTGAAATCCGGTGGCATACCCCACGAATTGTCTGTATAATAATAAACATTGCCTGCAACCGAAGGCATGGCTGCATCCATTCGCATCACCTTATGGCGGCCTCCGTAGCCGACAACAACAACCTCTTCCAGTTCCATATCCTCCACCAGGGAAGCCTCAAGGATAACATCAATTACAGTTCTGTCCCTTATCGGAACTTCCCTTGACTTCATTCCAATAAATGAAAAGATAAGTATCCTGTCTTCAGGAAATACAGTTATGCGGTACTCTCCGTTAATATCCGTAAGACCACTGCGTTTGGAGTTCTTAACAACCACGTTCACTCCGGAAAGGGGTTGTCCCTGATCATCTGTCACCCTGCCCGTTATCACACGCGGCTGGCCTGCAGAGATCAGTATTACTGACAAAATCAGCAAAGCAATTGTTGAAAGAATATTTCTCATGACTTAAAAATTTAATTTAACTTCACTTTCAGGATGCAGAAGTTTTTCTTTTTCCATAATTCTGATGAAGATATTTCGGTACTATTATTTGGTATCTTTACATTGTAATTACCTTTATGTATCTTCGTTTTAAAAAATAATTGACAATACCTGATATAAATCTGTCCGACGAAGACCTCCTGGCATCTTATTCCCGCAAAAAGGATCAGAGATACCTGGCTGAACTGTTTTCCCGTTATACACATATGGTGTATGGGGTTTGCCTGAAATATCTTCAGAACAGGGAAGATGCAAAGGATGCGGTTATGGGTATTTATGAAAAGCTGACCGAAGATGTACTGAAACAAGACATTCATATCTTTGTAAGCTGGCTATATGTATTAAGTAAAAACTATTGCCTGATGCAGATCAGGGCTGATAAAACAAAAAGCAAAAACAGGGAAGTATGGGAAAAAGATCAGCTGGTTTTTATGGAATCGGAATGGGCTCTGCATCCTATTGATGACAATACTGATCATATTGAGAAAGCTATTAAAGAGTGCATGGAAAAACTGAAACAGGAACAGAAAGATTGTATTGAATTATTTTATTTTAATAACAGGTGTTATATCGAAATTGCCGGTTTGCTCAATATGAATGTGAAAAACGTAAAAAGTTATATACAAAACGGAAAAAGAAATCTGAAAATATGTCTGGAGGGTAAGAATGTCAGGCAATAATATAAATAGGAAATATAACGGAGAACGTATCCTGGATTATCTGCATAACCGGATGACCAACAGGGAAAGAAATGCCTTTGAGAGGGAAATGCAGAAAGATCCTTTTCTGGCTGATGCTGTTGAAGGTCTTGGTGTGACAGATCCTGAAGTTCTGGCAAGTGATATGGCTGAACTCAATAAAAGATTCACAGAGATATCTTCGCGGAATAGCCGTAAATTATACTTATCTGTTGCTGCTTCCATAGCTGTTCTGGCTGTTGTTTCGACGGTTTTTGTTACGGTTTTTCTTGATAGAACAAGGGATATTCCGGCTGAAACAGGTTTGAGCGTAATGAAAACTCCTGCGTTTGAAGAACCAGACAGCCTTGAACCTCATACGGAAACACTCCCGCTTACTGAAAGCATGAAACGGGTAAGTCCTTCTCCATCATCGGAAAAAAGAAAGTCAGCAGAGAAAATTATAGCCGTTCCTGAAAAACCGGATACCCGGATTGAAGACTCCGGCAAAGAAGAAACGAAACACTCAGCTGAAGAGGTTTATGTTCTGGAAGCACTTAAAGATCAGGTAGATGAAGAAATGGCTGAATATGCAGAGATCATTGAATCGGAGTCGGACACTCTGTTCATGAATTCAGAAATGACAGCATTCAGGCCGGAGGAAGAATCTTTAGTGAGCAGGAAACTTACAACAGCCGGAGCCCCTGTTTCAGCTTCGGTAATTCCTGACCGGAGTAAAATAAAAGGCATCGTTGTCGCCGCTGAGGATGACACCCCTGTTCCCGGAGCCACCGTAATGATTAAGGAAACTCAAACAGGAGCATTAACTGATATAAATGGCACATTTGAATTGCTAATTCCCGGATCCCCGGAAGATCTGACGCTGATTGTTGATTTTATCGGAATGGAGCGCCGGGAAATAAAGGTGCCTTCAGTTCCGGATATTAAGGTTGAGCTCCAATCCGCATATTCTGCACTTGATGAGGTGGTACACATAGGGTATGGAGTGCAGAAAAAAGATTTTGTAACCGGTTCCATTACCACCATAACAGGAGACCAGCTTCTTAACCGTACAGATTATCAATCGGCTTCCCCGATAGGCGGATATTCTGAATTCAATACATATATTAAAAAGAATATGGTTTTCCCTGAAAACACAGAAATAACAAAGGCAGTAGTAGTGCTGAATTTTATTGTTGAAACAACCGGAAAGATCAGGGAAATCACAGTAGTAAAAAGTCCGTCGGATGTGTTTTCCAAAGAAGCAATACGATTACTGGATGAAGGCCCTGGATGGGCCCCTGCAACCTCGGGAGGAAGAAAAGTAGAATCAGCTGTTAGAATCAGGATAATTTTTAAATAAAAACTACCTGTCAGTAACTGATCATTTTAAAAGGAATCTTTGACATAGATTCATACGTTTCACCCGCTTCCAGCATATCCTCATCATCCATCTCATAATACCAGTTCACCATAATTTTATTATCAGTCTTTGATATGACTTCCAGTTTCTTAAACATATCGAGAAAACATTTAGAGGAACTGGTATTAAAATGTTCCAGCTGAATATTAACGATAGTATTACCTGAGGGTGTATTAACATATTTCTCTACCCACTCCATGAGGGGTTTATAAAAGATAGTGGAATTTTCCGGACTTGAACGACCCTTAATCTCTATTAACCCCTTCTCAGGATCAGAGATTATTGTAGGGGTTTTGTTTGTCCCTTTTATAATAAGTGACTCCATTGTAAAATGATTAATTAATATGTTTTATACCCGGATTAACAAAGCCTGCTTAAAAAATAAACTATTAATAAAATAACTCATTTTTACAATAAAACATACTTCTTTAACCGGATAAAAACGTCAAGTTATAAAGTATTTTTTAAATTAAGACTAAAATACGGAAAAAAAATCAATTCTGCTAATTTTATTTTCCGGAAACAAAATCAAAACCTGTTTTTTGTCTTTTAAAAGACCTTAAACAAAGTTAATATGTTTAATAACACATTGGTAATGCATACACACAGGTATGCAGTTACGTATTCCTAAATTACAAACTCCAGGGTCAGGGCAATGATCATATTATCATCAATAAAATTATCCTTAAACTCCGCGAACACAGATTTTGACATAAAGCTTACGTTCCATTGGGTTCTGTCGATGGCAAAAGGATTGGTTTCTGCAAGGACTTTACCTTCGGAAATATCAATTCCTGCAGGGAAAGTTATGCTCTTTGTGATGCCACGTATTGTAAGATTTCCTGTCACATTATGGCTTGGCACTACCTTATCGCCTACAGACCCTGAAGAGCCTGTTACCTTATCAACAGATACAATTTCAAAATATGCCTGAGGATATTCTTCAACATAGAAGAAATCTTTCGACTTCAGGTGACCTACCAGCTTTTCATTAAAACTTTTATCGGTAAGATCTTCATTAACAATAGTGTTAAGGTCAATAGTAAATTTTCCGCCGGTTATTTTTTCCTTTTCAACGCTTATAACACCTTCCGTTATCTTAACTGTTCCGTAATGTTCCCCTCCGGGCTTGGTGCCTGTCCAACGAAGTTCAGAAACATCTGTAACCAGATTATATTCGGAACCCACTGCCCCGGTAATTTTCTTTGCTTCCCCTGCTTTGATCTTATCTGCGCTTGTGCGAGGCTTACATGACACAAAGGCAAGGAGAATGGATAATAAAAATACTAGCTTTTTCATATTCATTTCATTTAAAAATTTACACTATAATTCATCTAAATAACAATGAGAATAAAAACTTGTTTAATTATACGGATAAAAAATCTCACAAAAATTCTGAATCCCTTACCAGATAGTAATAATAAAAATATATTTTTCTTCTCCTTGCTCTTGTCATTTATCCTTAAAAACATTTATCTTTGTTTTTTAGGGGATGTTTTAAAAGTGTTTTTAACCACGAAGGACTCTAAGTACGCACAAAGGACACGAAGTATATATACCTAAATGACAGCACTTGGTGTCCTTCGTGGTTGATAATATTTCAATTAATGAGAACCCCTACTCAACCACGTAACCACTCAACCACTTAATGACATGAAAAATCTACCACTCACCATCTCCATCCTGCTCCTCTTTGCAGCATGCGGACAACAAACAAGTAAAAGAACCGATACATTAAAATCAGAAAAAATGACTACAACGCTTACACCCTCAACCTTCGGATATGATCTTGATGTTTTAAACAGTCATCATAAAAACATCCTGCTAAAAAGTCCCGACGGGAAAGCTCTCGTTGCGGTAAGCCCCGAATGGCAGGGCAGGGTAATGACCAGCTCCTTCAACGGTATGGAAGGTCTCAGTATGGGCTGGATCAGTCATGAACATATAAAAAGCAAAGAGCTTGTGCCTCAAATGAATCCTTTCGGAGGTGAAGACCGCATCTGGCTGGGGCCTGAGGGAGGACAGTTTTCCATTTATTTTAAACCGGGTGTGGAATTTGAATTTAGCAACTGGCAGGTGCCGGCAGAGATTGATTCTGAACCTTTTGATATTGTGGAAGCAACTGAAACCAAAGCGATGTTCAGAAAAGATATGCAGCTACTTAATTATTCAGGTATAACGTTTAATCTACTTGTGGAAAGAGATATTAACCTTCTTGATGCGGATGCGGTCAAAAACAACCTGGGCATTGATGCCGGGGAGCTTGATTTTGTGGCGTATGAAAGCGTGAATAAAATTACCAATACCGGTGAAAAACCGTGGACAAAGGAATCAGGTGCCTTGTCAATCTGGATATTAGGTATGTTCCAGCCTTCCGAAACAACGAATATTGTTATCCCCTTTAAAAAAGGCGATATTTCAGTTTTGGGTGAAAAGGTAAATGACAGTTATTTTGGGAAAATATCACCTGACAGATTGATCGTTAAGGAAGATATTTTGTTCTTTAAGGGAGACGGAAAAAGCAGGGGGAAACTGGGGCTCAGTCCGAAAAGGGCTTTGCCGGTTATGGGTGCCTATAATGCCGAAACCAATGTGTTAACTGTTGTGCAATATTCCCTTCCTGAAAATGTTACCGAATATGTAAATTCAATGTGGGAACTGCAGGATGATCCTTTCTCCGGTGACGCTGCCAACTCATATAACGACGGTCCCGTTGAAGGCGGTGGTCAGCTCGGACCCTTCTTTGAACTGGAAAGTTCATCGCCGGCGGCATTCCTTTCCCCGGGGAAATCCCTGACGCATGTTCACCGGACTGTTCATCTGTCAGGCGATAAAAACAAACTGGATACAATAAGTAAAGAACTTTTCGGAGTAAGCCTGGAAGAAATCAGTACGGCATTTGAATAAAAACAACAGCAGTTGCAACTTATTGCAAACGAACCTGAAAAACAGGCACCTCCAACAACTGCGCCTGAAGGTGGGACAAACCCGGCTCCCTCTTTTGAGAACGATGCAACCCTTATGATCTATTTTGCCGGGGAATATTACAGTTTCAGTGCGGTCGGAGGCGGGCAAACCGGAGGCACGGAAAGAAAAATGTCACTTTGTGCAACCGGAAAATATTATTCCTCTTCAGAATAGGGACACAGCGGAGATGCCGGCACAGGAGGTATTACTTCGGATTAGACTTGTTTTTCCCTATTCCCCAGTTCCCGGTATGAAAATACTTTTCAGGGTCTTCAACATCATTACATCTTACAATCAGTGCTCCCTCTTTTTCCCAGTAGGATTTTACCGTATGCCCGTTCATCGGGCCGTCTTCAGGTCCCCTTACCGTTACATCATCAGGATTTACCAGGATTTTTAACCCGACTGAGGTATGCAGCATATCCATATCCCCCCGGCTGTTCCCCCCTGCAATAATAGGTTTGGCTTTAATGAAGGTTTCAATGGCATAGGCTTTACCGTCATCCTGCGGAACAGGAGGGATGATCTCCCTGGTGGCAATACCATGTCTTACCACACTTTTTACCCCGACAATATTCACAGGCGAAATTCCCAGCTCTTCTGAAACAAACTTCTGATATAGAAGCTCCGGAGCTGCCGTTACAGTCCACACCTCAAATCCATAGGCTATAAGATTCGCAATTAAGGCCTTCATTTCAGGATAAAATTTTCCCTTATAGAGGTCCTGATAACATTCATATCCTAAATTTTCTATTTCCTCCACCGTTAATCCCGCTAAGAAATGAACCCTGTCCTCAACAAATATTTTACTCACATTATCTCCGTTGTCCAGCATCCTGTCCAGTATGGCCAGTTTTTCCCGTGTAAGGCTATCATTCCTGAGTTTTAATACTTCATCTGCGTACCTGAAAAGAGCCTCATCATCCAGGTAATAAGGAACCTGACCAAAAGTGGTCCCGTCGCAGTCAAAAACCGCCACCTTCCTGTCTTTAATTGAAATAGTGGAATTTAAAAAATTTTCAATCCGTTCATTTATATCTTCCGGCCAGCCTTCGATGGGAGTATATACAGGAGACTGCCGGCATGAGATTATCGAAAAAGCCAGAAATAAAATGAATAATAAATTTCTCATATTTTAAAGTTTATGTTTTCAGGGTTAAAAATAGCATTATCTTTCTTTTCCCAAACAATATATCTATATTAATTTTTTATCTTAAGTTAGTCGCACAACGGGTAAAATATTAGTAAATTTACACTCATAATGTTAACAAGGTTTATAAAGAAGCCGGGGGACATAAAAGTTACAATGATTAATACATTTTGAGAATTAGGATAAAATTTGTATCTTTGCATTCTTTATTGCAGTATTAATTGAGATAAGTAAATACTAAAAATACATTGCGGGGTGGAGCAGTTGGTAGCTCGTTGGGCTCATAACCCAAAGGTCACAGGTTCAAGTCCTGTCCCCGCTACAAAGAACCCTCTGAAACACTTGATTTCAGGGGGTTTTTGTTTTTGTGCTGACAAAAATGCTGACAAGATAGTAAGATATATTACTTTTTAGATTATTTGGAATCAACTCCAGAATAGTCTTGAAAATCACTTAATTTTCTCAGATAATCAGGTAATTATGTCCAATTCGGTGTAATTTTATGATCCAATCATAAAAAATACATCATGGAAAATCCATTCGAACTACTTGATCAAAGACTTTCGTCTATCGAAGATAATCTCGATAGACTGATTAAGCGCATTCGGCCATTTTTTATCCCAAGGTCAATATCCATTCTCTTAAAACCGGATTTGAAAACTTGTATTCGGTGTCTGCTTTATAGATGAGTGCTTTCTTTTGCAAAGCTTTTAATGCTTCGTTTAGTGATGAGCTAACGGGGAGTCTGTATTCTGTCCGTGCCTCATCAGAAAAGATGCCGGCATTTTTTAATTTTGATAATGCCTGCAGAACAGCTCTCTGGGTATTGGTTAGCTGGTCGTAAATGTCCTGAAATATATCTATTTGAGAATACATCACTTTATTTAGCCAGGTATGGGTAAAATCATCTGCCCGCTGGTTATAACCGCTGCTTACAAGATCAAAGACCACAGATGCAAAGAATTGTGTATAATGGGGCTGACAATCTGATTTTTCAAGAATAGTATTTATGATGTCGTCATGAACCGTTAGATTCTGCTCATTGAATTTTCCCTTTATGAAGCCGGATAATTCATCATGACTTATCAAAGAAAGATTCATCTTTACTGCAAACTCGTAAAAGGGTGAGTGTGTTGAAGCAAAAATATCTTCCATCATAGACTGTTTGCTTCCTGAAAAGATATAGGATATCCCTTTATGTCTTTGGAAAGATGACCGCATCCAGTTCAGTAAAAAGGGATCAATCCTTTGAGTTTCCTGGAATTCATCAAAGGCTATGCAAATATTTCCCCCTCTTTGATTTAAAATCATGTTTGGGATTTCAAGTATTGTCTCTATATCTGCTTGTTGGTCAATTTTGTTTACATTAAGAGTGAAACCAGGATTCCCAAACTGATCAAATGAAACTCCGGGAGAGAGATTTTTGAAACTATCAGCAAGCTTATGAGTAAGATTCCTGACGTCATCCTTCCAGTTGAAAAGCGCTTTTGCAAGAATGTCTGAATATTTCCTGCTAAAGTCATCCATGGATTTAATATTGTACAAATCAACAAATATGCAGGTCGCTGATCTTGTTTCCCTGAACACTTTTTCAATAAGGGATGTCTTCCCAAATCTCCTTGGAGAAAAAAGCCAGGTAGAATACCCGTTTTTAATCTGATTTTTTAAGAAGGCTATCTCATTTTTGCGATTACAAAATACGGAATCATCAATAACAACTCCAAACTGAAAAGGATTTACGACCTTATCTTTTTTAGGCTTCATGATAATAATGGATATTTCTTAACTTTACGTGACGTAATATTACGTGACGTAATATTACGTGACGTAATATTACGCAATTTATTTGTAACCTGCAAATATTTCGTGAAACCAGAATTTGTTTGTATATCTTGAATGGAAATATGCAAGAAAAAAGGTGCTTCTATTCTTCCTGATTATAATCTTTTTCCGGATCCGGCTCAGATACATGTAATTCTTTTCTAATGGCTTCATTAATATATCGATTCAATGAAATGCCCTTTAATGCTGCATTATGGACTGCCTTTTTATGAAGTTCCGGAGCTAAACGAATATTGAGATTTCCTTTATAGGATTTTTCCAGTGGAAGTTGGTTTTTTTTGCAATCTTTAATATGTTCATCCACCATGTACTTAAAACCCTCTTTAAGTTCATCTACGGTTTTCCCTTCAAAGCTAATTAAATCATTTATTCCCTCGACCTTTCCATAAAACACACTGTCATCGGAGGCAAAGTGCACAGAACCTATAAAACCCTTATATGTGATAACATCTTTCATATAAAATTCTTATTTACACTCAGCCCATTCGGGCTTTGGAAATGCCCTGAGGACATAAAACCGCTGGTAATTTTCGAAAACATCAGGGTTAGGGCCAACCACTCTCGGGTCTTCTGTAATACTCAGAAAATCTGTTAACTGGTTGTTCAATTGCTTTAGTGTTTCCGTATATATATTATCTCCGGCAAGATTTTTCATGCAGTACGGATCAGCCTTTATATCATATAATTCTTCAGCCGGTCTTTTTCCAACTGCAAGTCGAAAATATGGAGCCACATACGGATTGTTCATGTTTTCCATGAAATAAGTTTTAGCGGGACTATCATCAATATCATGATAAGCTTCACCTGTAAATTTTCCGTTTTCATCAATACCGTGCATGTAATATAACTCACCGGTATTATCAGCATGCAGGATTTGAGGTGCCCCTGCAGGCCATCTCTCCGGGTAAAAGTTACGGATAAACAAAAAATCATGTGTGCGTATTGCCCTCTGTGGATACCCAAGGTTCAACCATCGTGCGGAAGAATGTCTCTCCCTGCCTGCATAAGTTGCTGTTCTTGAGGAATCAATCACCCCTGATCTGTCTGAATATAAAATATTTGTGAAACTCCGTGCTGAAATGGGCTGCATGACTTCATGCTTAACATTTGCTATCTCAAGAATAGTCGGAGCAATATCTGATTTGATCTAAAAACAGGGGCTTCAGGTTCAACCGGCTGTAAAGACTTGATAATTATTATCGCCTCTTTTAATATGATCTTTTGTTTTTCAGAACATGTATTGAAAAAATCAACCCATTCAGGATCATCCTCTCTATCGGGTCGTAAAACCCATTTTCGAAAATCATCATCCAGAACAAAATCCTCTGTTTTGTATTTTAAAAATCTTCTAACTTCCATTTATATAAATGTATTTATCTTTAATTATTCGTTATGTTTTTATATTACACTGATAATGTGCATTTTAAAAACTCAAATGTGAATAATTCATGTTATATAATGATTAACACACTGCGCCTTTATCTCTTAGTGTTTTGTTTTAGTTTAACGAACACTATATATCAATAAAGACAGTAAATGAGAAAACATCATCATTTTTTTGAAAAAATTTAATCCGGGAATCAGAAATAGAGATTTTAATTTTTTCTGAAAATTTACCCTGAATGCATTAAAAAAAATATGATTCCATTTCTTTCACTCACTGATTCTTTCAGGGTTTTAATTGCTTTAGCTATCAGGTTTCTACATCCTTCCACGCTTATTTCCATCACCCCGGAAACTTCTTTGTAATCCAATTCCCTGGTAAATTTCAGGTAAATTGCTTCTTTCTGGCGGGGTGTCAGACTTTTAAGCGCACGAATCAATAATTCTGTTTTTTCCTTTGAAATATCTTCATTGATCAGTTGATGTTCAATGGAATAAGTTATATTGAAATTACAATCATCCGCATTTTGCAGATTAAAAGAACGTTTTTCTTTTTTGATGTTTTTGAATAGCCTTCGCTTAAATGATTTCAGAAGGTAAAACTGAATATTATCTGTGTCCCCAAGATTCCGGCAATTTTTCAATAAGTCTGTGAAAAGATCCTGGATGGAATCCTCAACAAGTATATTATCCCGGGTGAATTTTAAGCCGTAGAAATAAAGAATTGATGAGTATTCATTGAATATCATCGAAAATGCAGTAGCATCTCCGCTTTTAAACCGCGACCACTTTTCAAAATCTGTCACCCCTGACAAACTCATATTTCAAAAAATGATTAATTATCGCTATAAATCCCAAATACATCAGATGCGCCATACTTCTGAAATAAAATCTCCCTGGTAATCAGTACAGGACGCACAGGCGTGTATTTCTGATTTGGACGCACAACCGTGCGTCCCTACATGGTCCCGTCACCCGTCACCCGTCACCCGTCACATGTCACATGTCACATGTCACTTTACCGCCTGATACACCAGGTTCCTGAATATCTTATGCGTATTCGGCCCCCTGTGTGGCTGAACATTCGTGAAAAATAACATGATCAGTTCCTCCTCAGGATCAATCACATAATCGGTATGATACATCCCTCCCCAACGATAAGCCTCCGGTGAAACCAAATTATTTGCAGCACCTTGCTCTCCGAACAACCCGAATCCTAACCCGAATTTCATTCCGTCACTTATGGACTTGTCCCCAATCTGATTCATTGTCATCAGCGCCACTGTTTTACGACTGATTATCCTTTTCCCGTCAAATGTTCCTTCATTAAGCATCATCTGGCAGAATGATGCATAATCCTCTATGGTTCCGCATAATCCTGCACCACCCAGGAACAGTTTCTTTGCACCACCGACAGGAAACGTCTGGTATGATTCATTGGTATGATAAACCAGGCCTTCAGGAGTGGATGAGTACAGAGTTACAAGCCTGTCAGCTTTTTTCTCAGGCAAATAAAAATACGTATCCTCCATCCCCAACGGTTTGAAAATACGTTCCCTGAAAAACACATCCAGAGGCTTACCTGAAAGAACCTCAATAAGATACCCGCATACATCCGTATTCATTCCGTACAGGTATTTATCCCCGGGATCAAACATCAGGGGAAGACCCGCTATCTTTTTCACAACCTGTTCTATGGTCATATCTTCAAGGGAATTCACCGCCGGAATGTTTTCCTTTGCATATATCATGTTCGCAGGACCACCTCCAAGTATTCCATAAGGAATTCCAGATGTATGTGAAAGTAAATGCCTGACGGTAATTTCCCCGGAGGCCGGTCTTACCGTATACGTAGTGTCTTTCTCATTAAAAGTAACCATTACGGTGGAATTCTTAAACTCTGGTATATACTTCGAAACCGGATCATCCAGCAAAAATTTTCCTTCTTCAAAGAGTGTCATCAACGCAACACTGGTAATAGCTTTGGTCTGTGATGCAAGCCGAAAAATATCGTCTGTTTTCAGGGGTATTCCCTGTTCAATATTTCTCCATCCATATGCGGTATGATGAATAATATTCCCCCTGTGCGCAACAAAGGTCAATGCATTGGGAAGAATTCCCCCGTTTACATATGATGACAACAGAGTGTCAATAAGAGCTAACCGTTCAGAATAAAAACCATATTTATCCGGATTATTTATCCTGACAAACTTCTGTGGAACATCATTCTTAAGGGTTTCCTGATCACTGCAGGCAGATATTAAAATAAATGCAGGCAAAAGAATTAATAGTAGCCGGATTGTTTTCATTAGTTTTCTGTAAAAATTTCTGTTAATTTTGAGGAGTAATTTTATGTATCAAATGTATTTAATTTTTGAGAAAGGAACAAGAGGGATCACGGGATCACGGGATCGGGGGATCGGGGGAAGGAATCACGGGATCGGGGGATACAATAGTGTAAAAATATAATGAATAATTCACAAATTATTAATAACCCTAAATATTTAAATCTAACTCACTTGATCCCGTGATCCCGTGATAGCGTGATCCCTTGATAACTAAACCATTGCCGCTATGCCCCGCATCTTCAAACCCGTTGATATCGATTCACTCGAAAAGGACTTGCAGAAAGACTATTTCGACCGGCACACTCCTCATGTGATCTGCGAAAAAAGTGCAGTCAGAGGGGTTAAATTCCGCGTGAAAGTAAAAATGGGCGATGAATATACCCATCCGGATGACCCTGATCATTTTATCAGCTACATTCAGCTCTGGAACCGTGAAACATTTCTGGCTGAAACACATTTTGCTCCGGGGACCCTTGGGAAATCTGAAAATGCAGAAGTAGACTTCTATATTATACCGAAAGTATCCATGAACCTTTCAGCTATGGCCTGCTGTACAAAACACGGATTATGGCAGAGCGACTCTGTTGAAGTTAAAGTAAATGATTGATTTATGAGTAATCAAAAGAAAAAAAGGAAATTCATTAATAAGCTGACCCACAAATATCGTCTGGTATTCCTGAATGACAGCACATTCCAGGAAGTCGGTTTTATAAGACTCTCCCGGCTTAATATTATTTCCATTACAGGTATTCTTCTTGTTTTCCTGGTTTCATTGACTTATATTACCATCGCCTATACTCCGCTCAGGGAAATGATACCGGGATATCCCGATGCTGAAATGCGAAATAACATAATTCAGAACCGTATCAGGCTCGACAGCCTGGAGGTTGAATTACAATACCGTGATCAGTTTTTTGAAAATCTTGCCGTGATCATTTCCGGGAATGAACCGAATAACTACCTTAATCTTCCGGCCGATACGGTAAAAAAAGACTATAAAAACATTCAGTTTACCCGATCATCTGCCGATTCAGCCCTCCGGCAGGAAATAGGACTCACAACAAGATATTTTCTTCCGGTTGCAGAAGCCACACAAACCAATACCCGGCTTGATAAAATCCATTTCTTTCCTCCTGCCAGGGGAATCGTAACAAACTCATTTAATCCGTTGAATAATCATTTTGGAACTGATATTGTCGCCGCCCCCAATGAGGTGGTAAAAGCCACCCTTGACGGCACCGTGATCATGGCATCGTGGACTCTCGAAACAGGGCATGTGATGCAGATACAACATGATAATAACCTGATCTCACTGTATAAACATAATGCAGAGCTTCTGAAAAAACCAGGATCACGTGTAAAAGCAGGTGATGCAATAGCTATTGTTGGCAACTCAGGGGAACTGACCACCGGTCCGCATCTCCATTTTGAACTCTGGCATAATGGCATTGCACTGAACCCCGAAGATTTTATTATTTTCTGATGAACACAATTGCTATCCTCGGCTCCACAGGCTCAATAGGCACACAGGCACTGGAAGTTGTTGAAAATAATCCGGATATTTTTCGTGTAACTGTGCTTACGGCATTTAATAACGCAAACCTGCTTATCAAACAGAGCCTGAAACATGTCCCCGATATTGTCGTCATTGGTAATCCTGAAAAATATCCCTTTGTAAAAGAAAGCTTAAAACATCTCCCCGTAAAAGTTTTGGCGGGAATGAGTGACATAGCCGCTGCCGCAGAATACGGAAAAACCGGTATTGTACTGACAGCCATGGTAGGCTTTGCCGGACTTTATCCTACCATCAAAGCCGTCTCCTCCGGAAAAACCATTGCCCTCGCAAATAAAGAAACAATGGTGGTGGCAGGTCTGTTAATTAAAACCCTTGCTCAGAAACATAAGGCAAGAATAATCCCCGTTGATTCCGAACACTCCGCGATTTATCAGTGCCTGACAGGGGAAGAAAATAACCCCCCGGAAAAAATAATTCTTACAGCCTCCGGAGGCCCTTTCAGAAACAAATCCCTGAAATTTCTCAAATCTGTTACCAAAGATGATGCGCTGAAACATCCCAACTGGTGCATGGGTAATAAAATAACCATTGATTCGGCAAGCCTGATGAATAAAGGCCTGGAAACAATTGAAGCAAAGTGGCTTTTTGATGTTACCCCTGAACAGATTGAAGTGGTTATCCACCCTCAGTCTATTATTCATTCCATGGTGCAGTTTTACGATGGCTCGGTTAAAGCCCAGATGGGACTTCCCGATATGCGCCTGCCCATACAATATGCTTTCTCTTTCCCTGAAAGAATAAAAACCCGGTTCCCCCGTTTAACATTACCCGATTACTCAAATCTTACTTTTAGTAAACCAGATACAAAAAAATTTCGTAACCTTGCAATTTCTTTTGAAGTAATGAAAAAGGGAGGAAACTGGCCCTGTATCATGAATGCTGCAAACGAAAGCGTTGTCAGCGCATTCCTGACTGACAGGGTAGGATTCCTCCAAATGCCGGATATCATTGAACAGGTTCTTGAAAAATCGGTTTATATACCGGAACCTTCACTGGAAGACTTATACGCTTCAGATGAAGAAGCCAGAAAATATGCTAATGAATTAATATCGTGAAAGTATGGAAATTTTAATCAGGGCACTCCAGCTGATACTGGCTCTTGCTATTTTAATAATTGTTCATGAAATGGGACATTTTTTCTTCGCCAGACTCTTTAACACAAGGGTGGAGAAATTTTTCCTGTTTTTTGATGCCTGGTTCGCCATTTTTAAAAGGAAAATCGGAGATACTGTTTATGGAATCGGATGGCTTCCCCTTGGAGGATATGTAAAAATATCGGGAATGATTGACGAGTCAATGGATCTTGAACAACTGTCCAAACCTCCCCAGCCCTGGGAATTCCGGTCAAAACCTGCATGGCAGCGATTGCTGATAATGCTCGGAGGAGTGATGGTCAATTTTATTTTCGCTCTTGTCCTGTATATACTTATTCTTTATACCTGGGGAGAAAAATACCTTCCGTTAAACAACCTTACCTACGGTGTAATGGTTGACTCTACTGCTATGCAATTGGGACTGAGAAACGGAGATAAAATACTTACCCTCGATGGCAAAGAAGTGGATAACTACCTTTCGGTTGTGCATGACATAGTTGTAAACAACGTAAAAACTATTCAGATCGAAAGAAACGGAATGCCTATGGAGCTGGAAATTCCGGAGAATGTGATCCCTGCTCTGCTCAGAACAACCATGCCCATACTTCCCCGTATGCCATTTTATATCGAAAGCTTCCAGGAAAACTCACCCGCATATGATGCAGGTATCCGCCAGGGTGACAGGATAATAGCAATGAACGGAATACCAACTATCTATTTCGATGAATTCAAATCAATTGTTCCGGATTATAAAAACAGTGAGGTTAAAATTTCGGTATTGAGAAATGGTGCCGATACACTTAACTTTAATGTCATGATCCCTGAAACAGGACTTCTTGGCGTGGGACCGGATTTCTCCTTTGACCGGCATTTTCAACTCAAAGAAATACGTTACTCATTTATTCAGTCAATCCCCGCCGGCATCACAAAAGGCTTTGAAACTATCAGCAGTTACCTGAAACAACTGAAACTCCTCTTCCGCCCTGAAACCAAAGCATATGAGTCTTTGGGCGGATTTATCAAGATCGCCGGTATCTTCCCCGGAGAATGGATATGGCAGTCATTCTGGAACCTTACCGCATTTTTATCCATCATCCTCGCTATAATGAACCTTCTGCCTATTCCCGCACTCGATGGAGGACATGTTCTGTTCCTTCTTTATGAAATGGTATCAGGCCGTAAACCAGGTGATAAATTCCTCGAGTACGCCCAGATCGCAGGAATGATATTTATTTTCGGTCTTCTTTTCTATGCAAACGGAAATGATATTATTCAACTTTTTAGAAAATAATATTAAGCCCCCGGGACTCTCTCATAAATCAAAACTATAATTAACCACGAAGGACACAAAGTACGCACAAAGGACACAAAGTCTATACTCCTGGTTGATAATATTTTGTGTCCTTTGTGTTATCCTTTGTGTCCTTCGTGGTGAAAGAATATTATGAGGCTGACCCGTTTCTATTCAGACCAGACTTAAATTTTATTTTTTAAATTACAATTAACTTTATCAGATAATTATTACCTTTGTATCCTGTTTTAAACTAATTACCATGGAATCTTTAGTAATTTTAGGAATGTTTGGCCCCACCGAGATCATTATTATCGTCCTGATCGTAGTGCTGCTCTTTGGCGGCAGAAAAATACCCGAACTTATGAAAGGTATAGGCCAGGGAATGAGAGAATTTAAAAAAGCATCCCGCGGGGAAACCGAAGAATCCAAAGAACAGTCCAAAATCGAAAAATAATAGTCAGAAGAATACTGACTAAACTATACCTTACATATTAGCCATCCCGGTCTGCCCGGCATGGCTTTTTTGTTAAATCTGAAGTTTATGCTCGAAACAATCCCGATTTACGAGCTCCCTTTCAGAGAACCTGAAAATTCAGAGTTCAGGATCTATAAAGTCCGTGGGAAAAATATCACCGGCAACGAATTCCCGCATAAAACCATCCTGCCACATAAACATAATTTTTACGAAATATGTATTTTTACCGGCGGAACAGGTGAACATGATATCGATTTCAAAACCTGGCATATTACTCCTCCAAGTATTCATTTGGTTTACCCGGGACAAGTCCACCTTATTCACCGGGGTAACAATTACCAGGGCTACCTCATTATCTTTTCCAGAGAATTCCTGAATCTCCACTTTAAAAATCCGGATATTATCCCGGGCTATTCTTCAACACCACAAACCGGAAGATATCCGGTACTGAATTTCAATAATACAGGTTTTGAAGATTTCTATTTATTAATATCCTGTATTGAAAAAGAAATAAATAATAAATCGCATCAAACCCTTGAGATAATAGTTTCCTTCCTTCGTATTTTCTTTCTTAAACTCAGTTCAAAGTTCGCAGATAAGTATAAAAACAATCAACACCACCCTGAACCGGGAGAAAAGCTTTCTCAATCATTTCATTCATTACTGGAAACAAATTTTAATAATTATCATCTGGTACAGGATTATGCAAAACTCCTGGGCGTATCTGTTTATTCACTTAACAATGCTCTTAAAAAACACAACAGGAAAACCGCAAGTGAATTAATAACCGACAGACTTATCCTTGAGGCAAAACGATTACTTGCCCATTCAGGAATGAACACTAAAGAAATCGCATATCTATTGAACTACGATGATCCTTCCTATTTCAGCCGTATTTTCAGAAATAAAACCGGAACCTCCCCCTCTCAATTCAGAAATGAAATAAAAAACCGATACAAACTTTGACCTTCTTGTAATTGTACCTGAAATTTTTACATTTATCCTTTACTTTTAGTAAGGTGTTTGTGTATTTTTGGGGAGTGGTTACGTGGTTGAGAATAAGGGATCACGCTATCACGGGATCGCGGGATCAAGTGAAGGGATCAGGTTAATAAGGGATCACGGGATCGTGGGATCAAGTGTAGGAATCAGGTTAATAAGGGATCACGCTATCACGGGATCGCGGGATCAAGTGTAGGAATCAGGTTAATAAGGGATCATAGGATCAGAGTAATGAGTCCTGAAATAGGTGAAAGGGTTACCCCGGAGTATAATTTGAATAGCCAGGGAGCCTGTCCGCCGAATGGTGGATGGCAACCCCCGGAAAAATGACGAAATGATAATCCGCAGTACAGACACAATATTTTGTGTCTCAACGAAATAATATCATTCAGCTGATTAAGGCAGAAAAGATAAAGCTGATTCAGGAAAAAACAATGTGAACAAAACAATGAAGTATTAACCAAAAAAATGTAACCTTTTTTAAGGACGATACAGCCACCGACTGTAGACATACAACTAACTACTGACAACTGACAATGGCTTCAAAATTAACCGATTACACAAAACTCTGCCTCCACACCCTAACCACAAAGCCCTGGGGTATAGAGGAATGTATAAATAATTATACAGAGGCAGGTATTCATGCAGTTACCATTTGGCGTAATGTCCTGGAAAATAAAAACCTGAAAGAGGTCAGAAAACTCCTTAACAACTCCGGGATGACAGTGGTGTCTCTCTGCAGGGGCGGATTTTTCCCGTCAGTTAATACACAAAAGAGACAACTGGCAATAGATGATAACCTGTACGCCATTGAACAGGCAGTAGCTGTCGGAGCCCCCTTAATCGTTCTGGTTTGCGGGGCAGCCCCGGAACAATCCCTTGCAGCATCAAGGGAGCAGATAAAGGAAGGCATTTGTAAAATACTCCCCGTCGCTGAAAAAGCAGGGGTGAAACTGGCTATTGAACCCCTCCACCCGATGTATGCAGGCGATCGCTCTGCTATTAATACCCTGACCCAGGCGAACAATATGGCCGGGGAAATTAATTCTGAAATGGTGGGCGTGGCCGTCGATGTATACCACTTATGGTGGGATCCCACCCTTAAAGAAGAAATTTATCGATCTGCTGCAAATAACCACCTATTCGCATTTCATGTTTGCGACTGGAATGTTCCCACTACTGACTTTCTTAACGACAGGGGACTCATGGGAGATGGATGCATTAACATCCCGGAAATCCGCTCATGGATGGAAGATGCAGGATTTGCCGGCTTTAATGAAGTGGAAGTTTTTTCAAATAAATACTGGGCAATGGAGCAGAAAGAATATCTTGAAAAGATTAAATTCGCATATATGAATTATACATAAATTTATTACACAGAGTTTCACAGAGAATGCACAGAGTTACACAGAGAAAAAAATTATTCTCTGTGGCTCTCTGTGAAACCTCTGTGGCTCTCTGTGAAACCGAAAAAACAATCACTTATGAAAATACATCACACAGGCATCATCATGAACGGCGTTACCGGCCGTATGGGTACCAACCAGCATTTAATGAGATCTGTACTCGAAATCATTAAACAGGGGGGAGTTAAAATCAGTGACTCTGAATATATTATGCCTGATCCGATCCTGGTCGGAAGAAACGAAAATAAACTTAAAACCCTGTCTGAATTATCAGGTATAAAGAAATATACAACCGATCTCAAAAGTGTTATTAATGACCCTCAATACCTTGTTTATTTCGATGCCCAGACAACCGGCCGGCGTGCAGAAGCAGTGAAAATGGCTGCTGCAGCAGGTAAACATATTTATTGTGAAAAGCCTGTAGCAGTAAATACAGAATCAGCCCTTGAATTATTCAGGATATGCGAAGAAGCCGGGGTGAAACATGGTGTTGTCCAGGATAAATTATGGGTCCCCGGCCTGATAAAACTTAAACGCCTGATCGAAAGTGGTTTCTTCGGTAAAATACTCTCAATAAGGGGAGAATTCGGTTACTGGGTATTTGAAGGATTTACAATTCCCGCCCAGAGACCAAGCTGGAATTACAGGAAAGAAGATGACGGAGGCATCATTATTGACATGCTGTGTCACTGGAGATACGTACTCGATAACCTTTTTGGAAAAGTGAAAGGAGTTTTTTGCATGGGAGCAACTCATATACCTGAAAGAGTTGATGAACAGGGGAAAACATATACCTGCACCGCTGAAGATGCAGTTTATGCCACTTTTGAACTGGAAGGTGGTATTATCGCACATTTCAACTCGTCATGGGTAACCAGGGTGCGAAGAGACGACCTTCTCACTATTCATGTTGACGGAACAAAAGGATCTGCTGTCGCCGGACTCAGGGAATGCTGGACACAGCATTACGGTAACACCCCAAAACCCGTGTGGAACCCGGATATTCCACAACCAATCAATTTTTATGATGGGTGGTCGAAAGTGCCGGAACAGGAATCATATCAGAATGCTTTTAAAGTACAGTGGGAACTGTTCCTGAAACATGTCGTGAAAAATGATCCCTTCCCATGGGATCTCAAAGAAGGCGCCAAAGGAGTGCAACTTGCTGAGATAGGACTGGATAGCTGGAATAAACGCAGATGGATTGAAGTACCGGAGATATAGGAGGGATCACGGGATCACGGGATAAGTGGATACGTGGTTGAGTGGATACGTGGTTGAGTGGATAACGTGGTACGTAGGGGCAAACCTATGTGTTTGCCCTTTTAAGGGATCACGATATCATGGTGACCCCCGGGGTGGAAATATAATAGCCATGGGGAAAAATGACGATATGAAAATCCGCCGATCAGGAACATGCTCTTTATATCATTCGGTTGATTGAGGCGGGACAGATAAAGCTGATTAAGAAATAATTATTATGAACAAAACGATATAGTATCAACCAAAAATCTGTAAAATTTTTTTAGAACGAAATAGTGGAAGGTTGATGAAATTTTTTGTTAATTGAATAATACTAATTAACCTGGTATGAGATAATACTTTAAAAATTAAGAGACATCCCCCTCGATCCCGTGATCCCGTGATAGCGTGATCCCTAAATAACCACTGTTATGATAAACATCAACCACACCCTAACACTTGCTGACCTTGCAAAAAAACTTCCCCGCTTCTGGGAACTCTCAGGTCAGAAGATTGTACATATCGAAAAGGAATTCGACACTGCCAAAGGAGCAGCTGTATTCACTGAAAAGGGGAAATATACCTCCCGGGGCTGGACTGAATGGACACAGGGATTCCAGTACGGAAGTGCCATACTTCAGTTCGATGCCACCGGAGATAACTGGTTCCTTGATTACGGAAGAAAAAACACTGTTGAAAAGATGGCCCCCCATCTCAGCCATACAGGTGTTCACGATCATGGATTCAATAATATAAGCACATACGGAAACCTCCTTCGTTTAATGGCAGAAGGAAAAATTCCATACAACCGGTATGAGGAGGAATTCTATAAACTGGCGCTGAAAGTGTCAGGTGCCGTTCAGGCCAGCCGGTGGACCAATATTAAAAATGGCGGCTTTGTCTATTCCTTCAACGGCCCCCATTCCCTGTTCGTAGATACCATACGCTCCTGCAGAATACTGATGATCTCACATTCACTGAAGCATTACCTGCCCGGAGAAAATGACGTAAAAATTTCTTTGCTGCAGCGGGCATGTGAACACCTTATATCTACTGCAAAATACTCTGTGTTCTATGGAAAGGGAAAAGATACGTGGGATGTAAGGGGAAGAACAGCCCATGAGTGTATCTTTAATACCAACGATGGGAACTACCGCTGTCCCAACTCCCAGCAGGGTTATTCAGGATTCACAACCTGGACCAGAGGCCTGGCATGGGCTATGCTGGGATTTGCCGAAGAACTTGAATTTGTTGAAACACTCAGGGATGACGAATTCAATGATTTACACTTCAATAAAGATTATCTGATTAAACATATGCTGGAAGCGGCTAAAGCAACCTGCGACTTTTATATCGGAAACACTCCTATCGACGGCATACCATACTGGGACACGGGAGCACCCGGATTAACTGAAATAGAGAATTACCCGGATAAAAAAGCCGACCCTTTTAATAATGCCGAACCTGTTGACAGTTCAGCTGCTGCTATCGGAGCACAGGGACTCCTGCGCCTGGGGCATTATCTGAACACAAAAGAGAAAAATAACTCCGGATCAGAATATTTTCAGGCAGGCCTGACTGTCCTCCATACCCTCCTCGATGAACCTTATCTGAGCACAGAAAGCAACCATCATGGATTAATCCTGCATTCAGTTTACCACCACCCCAATGGATGGGATTATATTCCTGAAGGCTCCACGATTCCTCACGGAGAATCATCCATGTGGGGCGATTACCATGCCCGCGAACTGGCATTATATGTCGGACGGCTTTCCGGCAATACCTCATACTATACTTTCTTTAACTGCTTAAAATATCCTGAAAAATGATACATGATAAAGTCGCACTGATCACCGGCGGTGCACGGGGAATAGGACTTGGTATCTCTGCTGAACTCGCGAAAGCAGGTTTTAACCTCGCTCTCTGCGGACGAAAAAAACTAAGCGAGGTTGAACCAATAGTACAAAAATTAAAGCTGTACAGTGTGGATGTTCAGTACTGGCCTTGCGATGTGGCTTCTGCAGATGACAGAAATAATCTTTTACAGGAAGTGAAAAACCATTTTGGAAAAATCAATGTCCTGGTAAATAACGCAGGAGTGGCCCCGAAATCCAGAAAAGATATGCTGGAAATATCTGAGGAAGATTTCACATGGCTTATGGATATTAACCTGAAAGGCCCCTGGTTCCTTTCCCGGGCAGTGGCGAAATGGATGATTGATCTTAAAAATAAAGATAGTACATTTGAAGCCTGTATTATTAACATTTCATCAGTCTCCGCCACTATGGCTTCTATAAACCGTGGAGAATATTGCATATCAAAAGCAGGCATTCATATGATGACAAAACTTTTTGCGTCCCGCCTGGGTGAATATAATATTCCCGTTTATGAAATCCGGCCGGGGATCATTGCCTCAGATATGACTTCGGCAGTTACTGAAAAATACGATAAACTTTTTTCACAGGGTATTGCCGTACAGAACCGCTGGGGACTGCCCGAAGATGTTGGAAAAGCAGCGGCTGCCCTGGCAAAAAATTATTTTCCCTATTCGACAGGGCAGATAATTATGGTTGATGGAGGACTGACAATCAGCAGATTATAGTTTACCATAGTTTCGCATAAGTTCAACATGTCCTGTAATGAAGCCCATAGTAAAACATTTTTATTGTTATCGGACCCACCCCCGGGAGAAATTTTAATTATTTAAAATCTTCTAAATATGCTAACACAAGGCACAAATGACAAATCGGAAAAAATTGTAACCACAGCAAAACCTGAAGCAGAAGAAAAGAATTCGTCCCCAAGAAAAAAATATATAGGCATGGGAGGCGGATTATTCGTTTTTATCCTTATGATAATCAGTTCTCCTCCGGAAGGTTTAAGCAATGAAGGCTGGTATACCGCAGCCATTGCATTGCTTATGGCCATCTGGTGGACTACGGAGGTAATCCCCATACCCGTCACCGCCATGCTTCCACTGATACTTTTCCCTGTATTCAAAATTTCAAATATCAGTGTCACAGCTACCCCTTATGCTAATCCAATGATCTTTCTTTTTATGGGCGGTTTTATCCTGGCCATCGCAATGCAGGAATGGAACCTCCACAGGAGAGTAGCCCTTAATATTATTCAATTTATCGGAACAAAACCAAGAAGTATCATCCTCGGATTTATTGTATCAACAGCATTTGTCAGTATGTGGGTCAGTAACACTGCTGCAACCATGATGATGCTCCCCATTGCTCTGTCCGTCATTGAACTTACAAAAAATATGGGTGATGACAGCGTGAATAACCATACCTACGACAGTTTTGCGATCTCTTTAATGCTGGCAATAGCTTTTGCAGCTAATGTCGGCGGACTGGGTACTGTAATCGGAACACCCACCAATGCCCTTTTTATAGGCTTTGTTTCGGAATCGTATGGTATCGAAATTTCTTTCATGAAGTGGATGCTCATCGGGATTCCTGTAGTATTACTTGGATTACCGCTTATCTTTTACGCTTTAACATATATTGCTTTCCCCGTGCGCTTCAAATCACTCCCGGGGGGGAAGGAATATATCAACAGCGAAGTGAAGACCCTTGGAAAATTCCGCCGGGGAGAAATCATGGTGGGAATTATTTTTGGTTTTACAGCTTTGCTCTGGATGTCCAGCCCTATTATTCAAAAATGGCTGCCGGGAATTTCAGATGCCGGAATCGCAATCTTCGGCGCCCTGCTTATCTTTCTTTTCCCAGTAAACTTCAAAACCGGTCAATTTCTACTATCATGGAAAGCTGCAGCCAAATTACCCTGGGGAATACTTATCCTGTTTGGCGGCGGACTTACCCTTGCCGGAGCTATACAGCGTACAGGGCTTGCAGAATGGTTAGGAGGTTATTTTACCGAACTGAATGTGTTACCTTTTGTTATTGTTATATTCATCGTAACTGCTGTAGTTATCCTGTTTACAAACCTTGCCAGCAATTCTGCTACTGCTGCTGCTTTTCTACCCGTTATGGCATCAGTTGCTATCGGAATGGGAGAGGACCCTTTACAACTTGCCATTCCCGTAGCAATAGCAGCAAGCTGTGCATTTATGCTGCCCGTTGGGACACCACCAAACGCTATTGTTTACGGAAGCGGTGTTATGACAATCTCCCAGATGGTGAAAGCAGGACTGTGGCTTAACCTGTTTTTTGTATTAATAATAACCCTGCTTACAAGATATGTATTTGTATTCTTATAATATCCTTTGTTTAAACCTTCGTGTCCATTGTGGTAAAATACGTTATGAGGTTAACCACAAAGGACACGAAGGTTTACGCCGAGTAGGCAAAGGGGAGTTTCACCCCTAAGCCTCTCACAGAACCGTACGTGACAGTCTCCCGTCATACGGCTC
>ENA-ORXD01000369-ORXD01000369.1-sediment-metagenome-genome-assembly--contig:-NODE-369-length-61946-cov-5.727537_pt1 | contig 61946 bp, 64 predicted proteins | sample MGYA00237862_ERZ511471 | MGnify/ENA metagenome assembly ERZ511471
AGATAGAGGGTTTTGCGTTGAAAAATCTTCATTCTCTCCACTTTTCTCCAAATTTCCTCCATTTTTCCACAGCCTCCTTTTTATGTTTAATAGACATGATCCTATAATAAGATAAAGATCTGTTTGCAGGAGATCGGAGATGAATCTTGTTTATTTAGCCATCGGTGCAGGAATGCTCATCTTTGGAAGAAAGCTGTTCTGGTTATTTACCGGCGGCATCGGCTTTTATTTAGGATACACGCTAGCACCCAAGATTTTGACCAACCAATCGGACAATGTAATCCTTACCATTGCGGTCATCATGGCATTGATCGGTGTTTTTCTGGCAATCTTACTGAAAACAGCCGCCATCAGCATCGCGGGTTTTGCAGCAGGAGCTTACATTGTTTATTCCGTTTTACCGATGCTCAATTTTGATCTGGGAAATTTTTACTGGCTGGTCATCGTAGCCGGCGGAATATTAGGGGCGGTACTGGCAGGGACAATGTTCGACTGGGCTTTGATCATCATCACCTCCGCTTGTGGATCGGCTTTGATCTCCCAGACACTGAATCTGACTTTCCCCCTTTCCGCAGTGGTGCTGGTAGTTTTGCTGTTAATCGGCTTGATCGTTCAGGGGAATATGAAGACAAAAGATTGAAAACGGGTGTGCTTGAAATTCAAGCACGTATTGAATAAAAGCGTTAATTTGGGAGGGTAGAATGAAAAAAAGGAATGCTCTTTCATTCCTATGCTGTACACTGGTCTGTCTGTTGATCCTTTCTGCGTGTTCATCAGGGAAGGAAATAAATGGAAAGATCGCGATGGAGATCACAACTTCCGATGGCAGAAGTATTGACGCATTTTTTTATCCCGCCGCAAAACCAGATGCCCCGGTAGTAATATTAGCGCATTGGGCGCGCAGCGGGCAGGAGGTATGGGAGCAGGTTGCGTATTGGCTGCAGAATCGAGGGTTCGCGGGTACTTCTGAAAGCGAAAACAACAGCGATCCCTGGCTGGATTCAACCTGGTTCCCTGAGATGCCAGCCGACCGTACTTATAATGTGCTCACATTTTCATGTGATGGATGTGGGGAAGCTGGCTGCCGGACAAACCTCGGGCGTGATAAATGGGTGCTGGATATGCAGGCGGCTTTTGAAGTAGCCAGAACACTGGAAAGCGTCGATCCTGCTCGTGTGGTTGGTATCGGTGCAAGCATCGGTGCAGATGGAGTAGTGGGTGAATGCCTGTACCTCAATTCGAAATATCTCGGAACGTGCAGGGGAGCCCTTTCGCTTTCTCCCGGGAACTACCTTCCTTTAGATTATTACAGTAATGTGAAAGATTTGTTGGCGATGGATCCATCGGTTCCAGTCCAGTGCTTTTATTCTAGCGAAGACAGGGCATCAGAATTTGTATGTCAGGTTGTTCAGGATATCGAAAATGTTACCGTGGTGGAATACCAGGGCTCAAACCATGGTATGGAGCTCATTCAGCCGGGATTGGAACATAATGCACTCACCATTGTATTGCAATTTTTAAGCGATACGTTAGGAGGTTAAACGGGTTATTACTAGAGCAACTAAACGGTTGTAAATACGTATATAAAATATCAAAACCTGAAAAGGTGGTTAAATCCATGGCGAGATCAAAAATCTTCGGCAACCTTATCAATTCCTTTGTAAATACCATTCTGAACTCCCCACTTCATGGTTTGATGAGTGAACATTCTCTGGCAGTACATTACATGAGCAGAGAATCAGGCAAGGAGGCTTCCTTCCCGGCTTATTTTTATCAACACAGGAATGCGTTCTATATCCTGGTGGAGAAAAAAGAGGAATGGTGGCGCAGTCTCAAAGGTGGCGCACTGGTAAAGGTGACCATCAAAGGGAATGACCATCGCGCTTGGGCAGAGGCTGTTCATGATGAAACGGAATTGAAGGAGATGCTGGGGAGATTGTTAAAAAGTATCCCTGAATTGCAAACTGAACTGGATGTTCATCCGGGTGATAGCAGTGCGCTGGATGAAAAAGAACAGCAAATCATTCTGCAGTATTACAGCATCATCAAGATTCAGATCCAGGCAGAACAAGCATGAACATCTATCATATCACTCCCATGAAAACGTGGCGGGATGCTCTCGAAAGTGGAGAATATCGCGCCGATACACTGGAAACAGAGGGTTTTATCCATCTCTGTGCTCCGGACCAGGTGAACGCAGTTCAGGAGAATTGGTTTCATGGGCAGACCGATCTGGTGCTGCTGGAGATTGACCCTGTTCTATTGTCGGCGGAACTACATTATGAGGATTTGCATGGAAATGGTGAGTTATTCCCACATTTGTATGGTCCGTTGAACCTGGATGCCGTGATCCGGGTGACCGTATGCGCTTAGAGGATATCCCATGAAGAGACATCCTATTTCCTTCCAGGATTTTTCACAACACATCTTTCCCCTATGGGCGGATCGATGGTTCGTACTCACCAGCGGGGATCTTGCTGAAGGGAAATATAATTCCATGACCATTTCCTGGGGTAGCCTAGGAAACGTTTGGAACATCCCTTTCGCCCAGGTGTTTGTACGGCACTCAAGATATACTTTTGATTTCATGGAGCAATACAGGACTTTCAGTTTATGTACGTTCGCTGATGAATATCGCGATGCGCTCAACTTTCTGGGAAGTGAATCGGGCAGGAATTGCGACAAGATCGCTTCTGCGGGATTGACAGTGTGCCCCAGCCAGTATATCGCGGCGCCGAGTTTCGAGGAGGCAAATCTATGCATTGAGTGTGAAAAAATGTACTGGCAAGATATGGACGCAGAACATTTTATTAAAGCAGATATTGCCAGTCACTATCCTCAACCAGATTATCACCGTATCTATTACGGGCGCATCCTGGGAATTTACCAGGTTCGAAGTTAGAAAAAACCCCGGATTCTCCACTATACCGGGGTTTTTGTTTTAGAGTGATGCAAGTTGTTTCTTGAGCTTGGCGGCTGTCTCCTGAAAGGCAGCCAGTTTATTCTTTTCTTTTTGAACGACGGCTGGCGGTGCTTTTTTGGAAAAGTCGGAATCTAATAAGGTTTCCAGCCGGTCAATCTGCCCCGCTACCGTAGACAATTCTTTTTCCAATTGTTCCCTTTTTTCGGAGATCAACGTGGAATTATTCAGATGGACAAAAATGGTCGAGCCGGAAGAGGGCAGGGATGCGGAAGGGTATTGCTTGAAAGCATTATTCGCAGGTAGCTTATCAATGATGTGGAGTGCTGAAAGATTACACAAGGCTGTTATGGTCGAACGATCCTTCTCTACTTGAGCAGTCAACGAGGTTGTAACCAGAGTGGTTTCCAATTTCTCTCTGAACGAGAGTTTGTTTTCCAGACGCATGTTGCGGATACTCTTCACTACTTCCATGACACCATGCTGGAAGGAGTGGATGGCGATTGATTCCCATGCTTCTTCAAGTGTGCTCTCAGGCCATTTCATCACGATCAGAGCTTCAACCCAATCTCCATCTATATCGATCGCTGTGCCACGTTGTAATACCACTTGCTTGAGATTCTGCCATAATTCTTCGGTTACAAAGGGGGTAAAAGGATGTAGCAGGCGTAGGCATTTATCGAGCACACGCACCAGCGTCCAGGCGGTGTAATAGGCTCGGTCGTCACCCTCGTTGAGTTGTAATTTGGCAATTTCGATATACCAGTCGGCGAATTCGCTCCAGAAGAAATCGTAGATCTGGCGCCCGGCTTCGCCGTACTGGAAATTCTCGAACAGATAATTTACATCCCGTACCAGGGTGCGCATGCGGGCATGAATGAATTCATCAGCACTGGTCCAGTGCGGATCTGCTTGAGGACGGGTTGGCGCTTTTTCAAGCGCACTGATGACAAAACGTCCGGCATTCCAGATCTTATTGGCAAAGTTACGGTTAGCTTCCACCTTTTTGATGCTCAAATTGGTGTCCTTGCCGGGAGTGGAACCGACCAATAGGGTGAAACGCAAGGCATCAGTACCGAGAGTGTCCATGACGGTTAGCGGATCGATCACATTGCCCTTGGTCTTGCTCATCTTTTGCCCGTTCTCATCGCGTACCAGACCATGCAGATAGACAGTCTCAAAGGGTGGTTTCCCGGTGAATTCGATGCCATCCATGATCATGCGTGCTACCCAGAAAAACAGGATGTCATAACCGGTCTCGAGGATGGTGGTAGGATAAAAATATTTGTAATCGGGTGTTTCTTCAGGCCAGCCCAGCGTCGAAAACGGCCACAATCCGGAGGAGAACCAGGTATCGAGCACATCTTCATCCTGATGCAGATGGATGGAAGCACAGTGCGGGCAGCGGTCGGGATCTTGCCGGGCAACGATGACTTCGTTACAGTCATCGCAATACCAAACCGGGATGCGATGCCCCCACCATAATTGGCGACTAATACACCAATCCTGAATGTTCTCCATCCAGTTGTAATAGACCTTGGTGAAATGGTCGGGAATGATGCGGATCTGTCCGTTCTTGACGGCGTCCAGGGCTGCTTGTGCCAGCGGTTGGATCTTGACGAACCATTGCGTGCTGATGAGGGGCTCGATGATCTCACCGCCACGCTGGGAACGCGGTACATTGAGGGGATAAAGTTCTTCCTTGATCACCAGCCCGGCTGCGCGCATATCTTCCCATAACTTCTTGCGGCAATCGAAACGATCCAAACCCTGGTACTGAGCACCATTTTCATTGATGGTGGCATCCTTGTTCATGATGTTGATCATTTCCAGTTTGTGATTCATGCCGATCTCATAGTCGTTGGGATCATGCGCCGGAGTGATCTTTAAAGCACCGGTGCCAAACTCACGATCCACATAAGCGTCGGCAATAACGGGGATAGGGCGACCCAGGATGGGAACCAACACTTGCTTGCCCACGAACTTACGATAATGATCATCCTCGGGGTGCACTGCAACGGCGCTATCTCCCAGAATGGTCTCGGGGCGGGTGGTAGCAACCGGGATGAAATCCCCGGAGTTATCTGCCAGCATGTATTTGAAGAAGAATAGCTTGCCCTGTTCCTGAGAATATTCCACTTCCAGATCGGAGACGGCAGTGCGCAGGTTGGGGGACCAGTTGATGAGGCGCGGTCCGCGATAGATCAGACCCTTCTCATACAAGCGTACGAAAGCTTCGCGCACTGCCACCGAGAGACCCTCATCGAGGGTGAAGCGTTCACGACTCCAATCGCAAGAAGCGCCCAGCCGGCGGATCTGCTGGGTGATATGCCCTCCGTATTCCTTTTTCCATGCCCAGGTAAGGTTCACAAATTCCTCACGACCAATATCATCACGGGTTTTCCCTTGTTCGGACAGGGATTTTTCGACCTGGAGTTGGGTGGCAATGCCCGCGTGATCGGAACCGGGCACCCACAGGGTGGGAATGCCGCGCATGCGGGCATGGCGGATCATCAGGTCTTCCATGGAAATGAACATGGCATGCCCGAGGTGCAATTTGCCGGTCACGTTGGGAGGAGGAATGGAGATGACGAATGGTTTTTGGGTGGGGTCGAAATCCGGTTGGTTGGGATCATTGCTGGGTTGGAAAAAGCCCGAGCTTTCCCAAAAATCGTAGATCCTTTTTTCGGTCGCCTGAAAATCATAGGCTTTGGCTAGTTCAAATTTGGTCATTCATTCCTCCGTTAGGCATAAAAAATCCTTTCATCCAGAGGACGAAAGGATAAATCCTTGCGCGGTACCACCTCACTTCGCTTTTCAGGCGCTCTCTCCGGAACCATCATTCCGGTTGCGCTGTAACGGGCTTACCCGTGCTGGTCTATTCTCCCGTGGATTTCTTCAGCAATACTCACATCAAGCGACTTCAATTCGTCTGATCCTGCGGATGCTTTCAGCCGGGGCATTCCTTCTCTACCAGGTTGGAGAAATTTACTACTCCTGATGATCTTTTCACGATTATACAAACTTCAAATTGGTTTGTCAATTCTGATAAAAAACCAGTACACAGAAGAATTTATGCTGATAAGATTAATCCATATGAAGAAGAGCAGTCCCATCATTTTATTGAGTGTGATGCTGTTGGCAGCCTGTAGCGCGGGTGGAGATAGTATGCTCCCCACGGCAACTGATGTGTCCGCACAGAAAACTGCCACTGCAACCGCTACTATGCGACCCACCGCGACGGTGACTCCCACAGCACCCCAAGCACAGATATTGGCTTTCTGGCATCCCTGGACGGGTGTAAAAGCGCAGAGCGTGGCAGCACTGGTGGAAGAATACAATCAGACCAATCAAGATGGCATCACCGTAGAAGTGCTGGCCGCGGGTGATGCGGATTATCTGATCTCGAAGCTTCTGGGTGCAATCGAGGAAAGAGCGGTTCCCGATATTGTTGCGGTGCCGTCGGACTATCTGCGCAGTCTATATCAGGACCTGGGATTGTTGACGATACTGAACGATTTCGTGAATGATGAGGTCAACGGTATCCCGGAAGAAGAACAGAGAACCATCCCCAGCCTGTTCTGGAAACAAGATGAATTGGATGGGGTGCGCTATGGTGTTCCGGCAGAATATAATCTGCACTTGTTGTACTATAACCAGAGTTGGGCGCGTGAACTGGGCTTCGAAAATACCCCTACCACTTCCGAAGAATTCCTGAACCAGGCTTGCATGGCAGCCAGTTACAATGCCAATGACGCAGATGATGAGAACAACGGCACAGGTGGGTGGATTTATGCTCATGATGCGTTAAGCATGTTGAGCTGGATGCAGGTCTTTGGAGGCGGAGAAATCCCGAGTGATTCTACACGAGGTTTTGCCTTCAATACTTCGGAAAATCAGGATGCCATGGAATTCCTGCGCACCATTTATCAACTGGATTGTGCCTGGACCGGGAAGGAGGATACTCCTTACCAGTATTTTGCAAAACGCTATGCACTGTTCTATAGCGGCAGCAGTGCAGATTGGTATACCCAGGTCAGCATGGATGCGGTGGAAGACAATAATGATGTATGGACGGTGATCCCTTATCCCGGCAATGCAGGGAATCCCATTGTGAACGGGGAAAGCTTATCGTATGGCATCTTTCAAACCACTCCAGAGAAGGAGGCGGCAGCCTGGCATTTCGTGCACTGGATGATGTCCGGGGATGTGCAAACGAATTTGGTGGAGGATAGTTTCAGTGTGCCGGTCAATCTTGACGTGGTGTCGCAGTTAGGTGATTTCTTGAATGAGAATCCTGGCTGGCAAAGTATGCTGGCGTATGTGCCGCTGGCGAAACCAGCGCCCGTGATTAATGAGTGGAATGTGATCGGAAACCTGCTGGATGATGTAGGCTGGCAGCTTTCTCTGTATAACGTGAAAGAAACGGATATCCCTTCCATCCTGGAGAATTTGGAGAACATGCTGAACGAGGTCATCAATGCCAATCAATGAAACCTATGATGTGACCATCTATACGGATGGCGCTTGCGATCCGAATCCGGGGCGAGGAGGGTGGGGTGCGATCGTGATCGAAAAGGGAAAGGAAACCATTCTCAAGGGGCATGAGCGGGAATCCACCAATAACCGTATGGAATTGAAAGCTGCACTGCAGGCTATCAGGTCGGTTTCCGGAAAAGATAAAAAGGTTGTGATCTACACCGATTCCCAATATCTGAAAAACGGCATCGAAGAATGGATGCCAAACTGGATCGTGCGCAATTGGCGGCGCAAGGGCGGAAAGCTGGCGAACGTGGAATTGTGGCAGGAACTGGCGAAGGAAATTGAGAACCACACGATTACCTGGAAATGGGTGCGCGGGCATGCCGGGCACCGCTATAATGAGCGCGTGGACCACATCGCGAAAGCTGCTATCAGAGAGAAGTAAAAAGCGCTCTTGATCGAGCGCTTTTTATTGAAAGGCGACGACGGGATTCGAACCCGTGATGAGGGTTTTGCAGACCCTTGCCTTGCCAGCTTGGCCACGTCGCCGTCGGAATGATTCAATTATAAAGGGACGCTGGTTGCTTTGTCAACGACAGAAGAGCAATTGATTAAAAATGCGTGTTTCAGCATTAAGAAAATTCTAAATCAGAATGATAAAATCAGGTAAATTATAAAAATGAAATCACGTTTTTACGTGGTGCGGCTGCAGGATTTTCGCAATTCTTATACCCTAATGTGATTGCGTAAACAAAACGATATCCCGAAGGGAAACCTAATTCCTTTTTCAGTTCATCCTCTTTATCTGCGGCAAAAAGAAGCTCTGGAGTAGTAATGATACAAGAACCAATATTCAGTGATTCGGCTGCCAACATCAGATTCTGTGCGGCTGCACCGCAGCTAATATCCACAAATTTATCGTCAGCGTTGCCTGAAATGAATACAACAGTAGGCGCATTGAAAAAAGGATCAAAACTAGGATCTTCTGCCTTCTGAATGAGAAATCCTACCCCTGAATTATTCATGTTTTCTATAAGGATCTTTTTCAATTTCAAACGCAGGGCAGGATCCTGAACGACCGAAAAATGCCAGTCTTGCAGGTTGCGTGCACTGGGGGCGTATAACGCTGCATTGAGGATCGTTTTCGTTTCCTGGCTGTTTATCTGCTGAGGTTTATATTGGCGAATGCTTCTTCTGCTGTAAATACTATCCATAGTTTTATGCATGATATTTGCCACCTATTCTTCAAGGATGTTTGTCAATTGAACAGAATAAAAGAGATTCTAGTCCAATCAAAGTGAAATCTCAAGAAGAATGAGAAAGAAATAAGAAGATGATCTGACCACTGAAGCAAGAATCTATGAAATTGAAACTGAAGATTAAATAAAAAAGCAGCCACAACGACTGCATAGAGAGCGGGCAACGGGGATCGAACCCGTAAACCTCTTCCTTGGCAAGGAAGCGTTCTACCAATTGAACTATGCCCGCGTAAGTGCGATGATTATATGCGCCTTTAAAAATATTGTCAATATTTAACCTGGTCATTGTGAATCACCAATGAAAAACAAAATATATTTTCCGTACCAGATCTAATGGTAAGATCTATAGATTGCCAGTACTGTATCAGCATAATGGTAGCCCACGTCCATCGGTCCGTAATGGTAAAGTGCTTCACGCACATCACCATATTTGTTGATCAAAGAAGATAAATAGCGAACTCCATATTCGATGTTGAACTCCGCATCCTGCAATTCACTCATGGAAGGGCGATTTTGAAAGCAGGCATGATCCCCGCATTGAAAGGAACTGGCGATGCCATCACGTGGCATGATCTGCATCAGCCCGACCGCACCGCTGACAGAATATGCCTGCGCATTTCCACCGCTTTCCTGCAGAATGAGCGCGGCTACCAGGTTGGGATCTAACCCGTGCTGTTGCGAGCGGGAAACGATCAGTGGTTCCCACTGGCGGATACTGGCGGGATATGCCTGAGCAAGAAGGGTGATGTGGGCGGAGGAATCTTCCACCCGCGAAACGGAGGGGTTACTGGAAGCCAGGGTAACGCGCGGCGAACTGACCAGACTGACCAAACCCAGAAATAGCCCCAACAGAAGGATGATGCCGGGAAAAACCATCTTATTCGTATGCATGTTGAAATAATAGAACAAAAGTACTATATTGTCAATACATGAATAAAATCAATTAAAGAAAAACGGAGCCTTTGCTCCGTTTTGAAGTTATTCCATGCTGATGACTTGATTTTCCCAGCGGTGCCAGCCACCGAAATTGTTCTGCAGAATGCTGCGCCCTTCACCGGGGCAGGGCAGACCCTGCAGTTCGAGATCGGCATCCACCATGATGCGTACCAGTTCGTGGAACTTGACCTTGGGTTTCCATCCGAACTGCTGCTCTGCTTTGGAAGGATCGGATAGCAAATAATCCACCTCGGTAGGGCGGAAATAGCGCGGGTCGATCTCCACATAATCTTCATACTTCATTCCAGCATAAGAGAAAGCTTCTTGCAGAAATTCTCTTACGGTATGCGATTCACCGGTACCGATCACGAAATCATCCGCTTTGTTCAACTGCAGCATTTTCCACATGGCTTCCACATATTCGGGGGCGTAGCCCCAGTCACGTTTGGCGTCCAGATTGCCAAGGTAGAGTTTCTTCTGTTTGCCTGCTTTGATGGCTGCGACAGCACGGGTGATCTTGCGGGTGACAAAGGTCTCCCCACGACGCGGGCTCTCATGGTTGAAGAGGATGCCGTTGCAGGCATAGATGCCGTAAGCATCGCGATAGTTGCGAGTGATCCAATAAGCATATACCTTGGCAGCAGCGTAAGGGCTCTGTGGTTCGAAAATGGTGTCTTCATTTTGTGGGGGTTTGGCAGCACCGAACATTTCACTGGAAGAAGCCTGGTAGAAATGGGCATCCACCTCCGCTTTGCGAATGGCTTCCAAAATACGGGTGGTGCCCAAGCCGGTCACATCCCCGGTATATTCCGGCATGTCAAAACTGACCCGCACATGCGATTGAGCTGCCAGGTGATAGATCTCATCCGGGCGCACATTGTAGACCATGTGTTGCAGTGTTTCACCTACCGCGATATCACCATAGTGCAGGTAGAGATGGATCTTATCGCCATTATGCGGATCTCGATAGATATGATCAATACGGCGGGTATTGAAAGTACTGGCGCGACGAATAACCCCGTGGACTTCGTAACCTTTTGAGAGAAGAAATTCAGCCAGGTATGAACCATCCTGACCGGTAATCCCTGTGATCAATGCTTTTTTCAAGAGCATCCTCCAACTTTCAACTAGTACGCAAAGTATAGCCCAGGCTATGAAGTGCTGTCAAACCACAAAAAACCGATGAAAGGGATTTCCCTCTCACCGGGTGTTGATTATGCTTTGGAGAAGATAATCTTCTTCCCATCCTCTGATAGGTCGACCTTGACTTTATCATCATGTTCGTAATTACCAGCCAGGATCTCGACTGATAAAGGACTTTCCACAAATTTCTGCAAGATACGTTTCAATGGACGGGCACCAAAGTTGGGATCATAACCTTCTTTGGCAAGCCAATCCCGAGCACTCTTGGTGAGAATGACCTGCAGTCCTTGTTCCTGGAGGCGCTCCTGGATCTCTTTCATCTGAAGGTCGACGATCTTCAGCATTTGCTCCTGGGTGAGTTGGGAGAAGATGATGATCTCATCGATGCGGTTGAGGAATTCAGGACGGAAAGTGCTTTTGAGTGCTTTCTCGATCTTTTCATGGGAGGTTTTTTCTTCATCGCTGCTTTCCGGCTGCAGAAAACCCAGGGTACCACCACGGCGAATGAATTCGGTGCCCAGATTGGAAGTCATGATCAAAACGGTGTTGCGAAAATCGACCACGCGACCCTGACCATCGGTAAGGCGACCATCGTCCAGGATTTGCAGCAATGAATTCCATACTTCAGGATGCGCTTTTTCGATCTCATCGAACAGGATGACACGATAGGGGCGCCGGCGGACAGCTTCGGTGAGCTGACCACCTTCTTCGTATCCTACATATCCGGGAGGCGCACCGAATAAACGAGAAACGGTGTGTTGCTCGCGGTATTCGCTCATATCCAGACGTACGAGAGCATCTTCATCATCAAAAAGAAATTCTGCCAGAGCTTTGGCTAATTCGGTCTTGCCAACCCCCGAAGGCCCGATGAAGATGAACGATCCCACCGGGCGCTTGGGGTCTTTGAGCCCGGAGCGCGAGCGGCGGATGGCATCGGCAATGGCGGCAATGCCCTCATCCTGACCGATGACGCGTTCGTGCAGCTTCTCTTCCATATGCAGCAGGCGATCTGCTTCGGTCTGCATCATCTGGCTGACGGGAATACCGGTCCATTGTGCGATCACCTCGGCGATATCGTTCTCGTCCACAACCTCATCCAGTTTGTGCTCGCTTTCCCATTTATCACGCTTGGTATTGAACTCCGATTCTATTTTCAAGCGATCGGCTTTCTTGCGAGCAGCAGTTTCATAGTCCCTTTCTACGCCCGCTTGTTCTTCTTCCGAACGCAGCTTGTCAATCTTGTTCTTCATATTCTTGAGTTCAGGAGGGAGAGAATAGAGGGCAACCCGCAGTTTAGCGGCAGCTTCGTCCATCAGGTCAATGGCTTTGTCGGGCAAGAAGCGGTCGGTCACATAGCGCGCTGAAAGTTTAGCGGCACTGGTGAGTGCCTGATCGGTGAAATGCACCTTATGATGAGCTTCATAGCGGTCACGTAACCCTTGCAGCATGGAAATGGTGTCTTCGATGGTGGGTTCATCAACATAGACCGGAGCAAAACGCCTTTCAAGGGCGGCGTCTTTTTCAATATATTTTTGATATTCATTTAGGGTGGTGGCACCTACACACTGCAATTCACCGCGTGCAAGGGCAGGTTTGAGCATATTGGAAGCATCCATAGCACCCTGCGCGGCACCGGCACCTACTACGGTATGAAGTTCATCGATAAAAAGGATGACCTCACCAGCAGAGCGCTGTACCTCTTCAAGGGAGGCTTTCAGACGTTCCTCAAACTCACCACGGAAACGCGAACCAGCAATCATGGCTCCCAGGTCAAGGGAAATCACTTTCTTGCCCATAAGGATCTCGGGCACGTCATTCTTGGCGATCTTTTGTGCCAACCCTTCCACGATGGCAGTTTTTCCAACCCCCGCTTCACCGATCAAAACGGGATTGTTCTTGGTGCGGCGAGAAAGGACCTGGATCACACGCAAGATCTCTTTATCACGTCCGATAACCGGATCAAGCTTGTTCTCGGATGCCAGTTGGGTCAGGTCGCGAGAATATTTTTCGAGGGTGCGGTAGCGCGTTTCCGATTTGCGATCGGTGACCTTCTGACCACCACGCAACTGGTTGATAGCGTCCAGAACGCGTTCTTTGTTAATACCATTTTCCTTCAATAAGCGTGAGGAAGGGGTGTCTTTTTCTTCCACGATCGCGAGGAAAAGGTGTTCGGTTGAAATATATTCGTCATTTAAAGCGGTAGCTTCTTGATTGGCAACCTCGATGATACGTTTTACACGGGGGGTAATAAAGATCTGCCCGGCGCCACCACCATAGATGCTGGCTTTGGGGCTGGTGCGCAGCATTTGGTCCAATTTGTCGCGCAACAGCATGGGGTCAACGGACATGATCTCCAATAATTGTCCTACTACCCCCTGTTGCTGCTCGATCAAAGCTAATAAAATATGTTCGGTATCGATCTGATTGTGCCCATAGCGCTGGATGATCTCAGCAGCTTTTTGTGCAGCTTCTTGAGCACGTTCAGTAAAACGGTCAAATCTCATCATAGTACTTGTCTCCTATGTTAATCGGCATTATAACATTTGATAGATTCAATCATATACTAAGGCTATAAAAATAGTATAAGAAATGCTTTTTAAAGGATTGTATATCAAATAGAAAAACATTTATTTATGATCGATAAAAATATAAGACCCATCAGTATTACCTCAGACCTGAAACCCGTTGCCAACCTTTTATATGAGTGTTTCCAGGAAGTGATGGATGAAGATGGGGAAAGATACATCAACTATCTGCGGCGCATCTCTGAAACTCCCTTCTTTGCGAAAATTGCCCAACGTAATCCGGAACAATATTCATTACCAGGCGAGGGTTTTGTTTATAAGAAAAAAGACAAAATCATTGGAAATATAACGCTTTCCCCATTGAAGGTTGGGCATGGGCTGGTATATGTGATCTCCAACGTGGCTGTCCAGCCAAATGCGCGTGGAAGAGGGATTGCCAAAGCATTGACCAAGACCGCTCTACAATATATTGAAAGCAAGGGTGTCGGAGAAACCTGGCTACAAGTAAAAAATGACAACCAGGCAGCATTGCACCTGTATGATGATTTTGCATTTGAGACACTCATGACCCGCACAACCTGGGTGAAAAAAAAGGCAAACACTCTGTTTTTAAAAGAAACCAATGCGACAATGCGTAAAAGAAGAAAGGCTGACTGGAGTATTCAACGAGATCAATTCATAGCCCTCCATCCCCCGCAACTGACCGCTTCCTTCGGCTTTGAAATTGGATCATTCCAGCCCTCACTGAAACGCTTCATTATTGACAGCCTGCATGATAGGATCAAGATACACTGGATGGATGAGATGGGGGAAACAAAAGGATTCATTAGCTATGAACTGGTTCCATACCAGACTTACCTAAACCTGTGGTTAGCTGTTCCACAAGAGAAATCAGTGGAGAGCCACTTTCTTCGAACCCTGATCCCATTTGCCCATGGTAGGGTAGGGAAGGAAATCAGGGTCAATTATCCAGCAGGACGTGCAGAAGAAAGCTTCAGTGTGATCGGGATGCACATGTTGAACACTCTGCATTGGAAGAGGAGAAAAATATCCTAATTCGCCGGTAGAGTGTACCCGTAGATCATGTTATTCGTGGCATCACTGACCCACATAGTGCCATCAGTAGAAAATTCGATATCTACCGGCATGACGATCTCGTCGTCCACCACACCACGCAGGTCCCAAACATGAAGGAGTTCACCGGCAGAACTATATTCCAAAATAAGTGAACCTTCCGGATCACTGACGAAAATATTGCCTTGAGCGCTGACAGCGATATAGGGTTTGTTGTCGGTCGATTCCCCAAACCAACCATCCACATCCCAACTCATGAGTGTAGTGGAGGTGTTCAATTCCAGGTCTGGTACCAGTACCTGAACGCGATGGTTCCAGGTGTCAGCGATGTAGAGTTGGTTGTTTTCATCCAGTGCGATCCCAACCGGTTCGTTGAATTGTCCATAACTGGTGCCTGAACCGCCAAACTGTGCCAGGAAGTTGCCATCCTTATCAAAGACCACGATGCGTTTATTTCCCGTATCGCTGAAATAGACATTACCATCGGTATCGATGGTGAGGCTGCGTGGTCCCCAATAGCCTTGAGAGCTATCACCCTGGGCGAAATAGCCCCACATGGTGATGAAAATGCCATCCGAAGTGAATTTCTGGATGCGGTGGTTCCAGGTATCGGCGACATAGACACTGCCATCGGGTGCGACTGCCACATCCCACGGTTCGTAGAATGTACCACCTAGAGCGCTTTCATCGGTAAGGCTGCCAAAAGCACCCCAATTATTGAGCAGTGTACCGCCGGTGGTGAACTGTTTGATCTGATTATCTTTAGAATCAGCTACGTAGATGGTGCCATCGGGGGCAATATCGATACCACGTGGTTGATTGAGAATGCCATCTCCCCCGATAAATTGATCGGGTGAAATAATGGTGGTGATCTCGTTATAGATATCACCGGTGGGAACCTGAGTCAGTTTTTCTTCTGAAACAAAATTCCACATCTGATCCGCGATATCTTTACGAATGTACATACGCATCTTTACTGCGGGAGACCAATTTGCGAGATTCAGTGACGGATTGTTGGTCACATCTTCGTATAGAGAATAATCGCGCTCGTACCAAATGTTGAATAGTGCCTGACGCATATCTGCTGACCGCAACATACTGAATAGGCGCTCGAAGGTCAGGTTGAAATAATCCTGGTTAGGCCACCATAGGCGGTGATAATCAAAAGCATAATAATTGTTGCGGATGATCGGTTCGACTGCGTTGTAATTTTCCTGTCCGGCGAGGATGATGGGCACATCCTCCAGTGTACGAGTGGGATTTTCCAGGTAGCTGATGCGATTGGGATAATGGCGGAAATACCACCAGAAGGGATAGAGTGCCTGGTTGTCATACGCCACCCGTAAATCTAGGCCCCCGGTGATCCTTTCTGAAATCTGCTGTATCTGATCCAGAATTTCCTTGGGTCCCGGAGCGGCATGCGCATAGACTAGGTATTCGGTCGGATAATCATAATCGACAAACGCGGCGCGTAAGGCGGAACGGGCAGTGATGACACTCAGGATCAGAAAGAATGCCAGTATGAGAATCTTGAACTTCCCATTTCTCGACCATCCTCTAATGACAACACGGTAAAGGAGAATCAGCCCCGCAAGAACGAGCAATTCCAGTAAGAACCGGTAAGTATACTGAAGTTGTTGCTGAGTTTTACCTTGAAAAGGCATGGTGTTTCCGAGCAAAGAAATCAAAAGATTGAAAGAAACCAGAAGAATGCTAATGCTGACCAATATGATGAAACCGTTCTCCCAGATGGTATGTTTGTGCCAGGGCATAGAATCCACCAGATCACCGAGCGCTTTGCCTGCCAGTAAGAGAAAAGGCACAGCGATCTGTGCCGTCAACCAGGGCATTTTTTCACCGGCAATAGAGAACGCTACTAGACTGGCAATTCCCCAGAAAAGCAGCAATCCTGTAATGGAAAGGGTATTGCTGATAAAAAGCGGTTTTTCAGGTTCCGGCGTTTGGGTAAACTCTTGGGCGGACTGCGCCGTTGTTTCTTCCTGCTCTGACAAGCGGAGAGCTTTCCTTTTATGATGAAAAGCAAAGATGACTGCCAGTAACGACCCTAGCATTGCCAAGAATTCATAGATTGGCAATTGGACGAGGGCGTAGTAATAAAGCGGCTGGTTGCCACGATTCACATCTTGCTGTGCTAACCAATATCCCAGCGATCCAACGATGCCGGTTAACGCACCATTCATATTGGTCAAGAAAGTGGTGTAGAACACAAAGAAAATGGCGTAAAAAAGAACGGCAAATCTCCACCACGTTTTCGATCTCCACGTAAAACCCAGGAGGATGGCAATGAAACCCAGATAGAGGATATATACCACGTCCAACATATTGCTGGTGATACTGGTATATGCGATGGGGTCAAAACCACAGAAACGCACCGGGAAAGCAGATAAAAGAGGGAGGACAAGCGTGGTAACCAGTACAAAGAGATTGAAAGCAGGGGAAGCTGATAATTTATCCCAATGTAGCGAGCGACGGATCAACAGAATGATGAACAAACCACCCACCAGAGGCAGGATCCCGGGCAGCATTATTTTCAAGATCTGACCCACAAAATAGAATTGAGAGCTGAGGGTTTGGATCTCGGCGCTCTGCAGAACCAGAGCATTGTTATCAATGACAGATAGATCGGTACTGCGGAAAAGCAAGACCGAGCCTGCCAGGGAGGCACCGATCACTCCGATCAATAGAATATTGAGTAACAGAGTGCGATAAGAGACAAGACGGTTGTGCAATATTTCCGCTATAAATTTGAAGAAAAGGAAGATCATCAAAATGGCGGTGTGGATATAAGCGGTTTCCTTGCTGGTGAAATAGAAGGACAAGGTGGTGGCAAAAAGGAACAAAGAAAAATCATCCCGTTTATCGAAATAACGGATGATGGAATATAAGATGACCACCAGGAATAATCCGACAAATGCCTCATTGCGTGCATACCGTCCATAAAAAAGTAGAAAAGGTGAAATCAGGATAAGGAATGCACTGATGGTGGCTCCACTCTTTTTGAAATATTTTCGAAAAGCGAACAAAACAAAGATCACGGTGGCTACACTGAAAATAGCATGTGGCAAGCGGGAGGTGAAATCATTATCGCCAAACAAGTAATATGAAAGAGCGATGAGGTGAAACTGCAAGGGGCCATGGGAGAGAGGGTTGTGTTCATATCCCAAGCCGGTATAAAAATCATAAGAGGGGACAACGTGATTGACTTCATCGTGGCTCATGACCCGATCTCCAAGTCCGATAAAACGAGACAGGAGCACTGCGATAATGATTCCAATAACGAGAACGGAATACCATGAAAAACTCCCGAAGGTTTTTTTCAAAGAGAATTCACGGTCATTGTTTTTATTGTTCATTGAATCCCTCGATTTTTTCTTTATTCTATCCAAAAAATCATTTTCCTGGGGACGGGAAGAGCCACTATGCTTAAATATATAGGGGAATGAGTGCTTGACCAATATATGCATACTTGATAAAATATTGGTTTGCCATAGATATGGCTTTGTAATGTATTTAATTGATAAACCTGCAGGAGCGCTACATGGGTCTTGAAATGCCTGAAAAGAATTATTCCCGAATTCCGAAAGTTCTTGAAATTCCAAATCTTATCCAGGTTCAAAAAGAATCATTCGATCGGTTGCTCGATGAGGGTCTGGCAGACCTCTTTGATGAAATATCTCCCATCGAGTCTTATAACGGGGGAGTGAAATTATTCTTCCCCGGCAAATCAGATACAAGCAAAGAATGGGGACTGAAATATTGGTTTGAAGCCCCCAAAAACTCCATTGAGGAATGCACAGAAAAAGATCTTACTTATTCCAGCCCGCTATATGTGAAAGTTTTATTAGCTGGAGCTGAGGTTCCCGAACCTATCGTAGAAGATATCTATCTGGGTGAATTCCCGATGATGACTGATAAAGGTACATTCATCATCAACGGCTCCGAACGGGTAGTGGTGTCTCAGCTCATCCGTTCGCCAGGTGTTTATTTTGATGCTCCCATCAATCGCGCAACAGGTAAACGACTGGCAACAGCCAAGTTGATTCCTGACCGTGGCGCCTGGATGGAATTCGAAACCAGAAAAAATGATTACATTATTTTGAAATTCAACCGCAAGCGTACCGTACCCATCACTATTTTTTTACGGGCATTGGCAGCAGTTCACGATGGATTGGGACAATCGCCATTAAAATTCGGAACGGACGAGGAATTAATTTCTCTGTTCAACGATATTGATACCGATCCGGATCGCCTGTTCATCCCGAGCACTTTCCACCAAGAGCCAGAATGGGATTTCTCAGATGGGAAGACCATCTCGGAGCTGGCATTACTGGAATTCTTCCGCAGGATGAGACCGGGTGACCCCGCTACAATTGATAATGCGAAAGAGTTTTTAGAAGAGCAACTTTTTGACCAACGTCATTACGATCTCGAAAACGTGGGACGTTATAAGTTAAATCAGAAGCTCGATATCAAAAATTACGTTTCGATTAACCAGCGCACTATTACCAAATGGGATATTGTCTATCTGGTGCGCCGTATGATCAAGATCAACAATGAGATAGAAGATAAGGATGATATTGATCATCTGGGGAATCGCCGCGTAAAGACTGTGGGTGAACTGATCCAGAACAAACTACGCATCGGCATGCGCCGCATGGAGCGAGTTATCAAGGAACGGATGTCTATCCGCGAGCAGGATAAAGTGGATCCTAAGAACCTGATCAATATTCGCCCGTTGGTGGCTGCCCTGCGTGAATTCTATGGCTCCAGTCAATTGTCGCAATTCATGGATCAAACTAATCCGCTAGCTGAGTTGCGCCACAAACGTACCCTTTCGGCGTTAGGTCCGGGTGGTCTGCGCAGGGAGCGCGCTGGTTTTGATGTGCGCGATGTGCACCATTCACACTACGGACGTATCTGCCCGATCGAGACACCCGAAGGTCCAAACATTGGTTTGATCGGGCGCCTGGCATCTTATGCTACAGTGAACCAATACGGGTTCATCGAAACACCTTATCGTAAGGTGGTCACCGAATTGAAAGCGGATAATCCTGCATTGTTGGGACGCGAACTGGCAGAATCCATCCGTGATCCTAAAAATGATGAAGTCATCATTCGCAAAGGCACGCGTATCAAGGAAGAGCACCTCGCTGAGATCAAGAAAATCAGCAAGTCTTTGGATATGATCCCGGTCACGCGTTTTGTATCGGACGAAATTGATTATCTGCCGGCAGATGTGGAAGATAAGTTCATCATTGCTCAAGCGAACACACAGTTAAATGAATACAATGAATTCGTCCGCGACCGTATTTCGTGTCGTTACCATTCTGATTTCATTTTCTCCTCCCCGGAGAGGATCCAATTCATGGATGTGGCACCGAATCAGATCGTGGGTATCAGTGCAGCGTTGATCCCATTCCTCGAGCATGATGATGCAAACCGTGCACTGATGGGTTCGAACATGCAGGCTCAAGCGGTTCCTTTATTAAAACCCGATTTACCTCGCGTTTCTACCAGCATGGAATTATATGCTGCCAAAGATTCGGGGCAGGTGCTGATCGCTGAAGAAGATGGCGACGTTGTCTCGGTAACTGGGAAACGCGTCGGTGTTCGCACAGACAAAGGTGTTCATGAGTATTTACTGAAAAAATATCAGCGTTCCAACCAGAGCACTTGCATTGACCAGCGCCCGCTGGTGGTGAAAGGACAACGTATTCAAAAAGGCGATATCTTGGCAGATTCTTCCTCTACAGTAGAAGGGGAACTGGCACTGGGGCAGAATGCTGTCGTGGCATTCGTATCATGGGAGGGTGGCAATTATGAAGATGCCATTCTTATCTCGGAACGAATGGTACAAAATGATAAATTCACTTCCATCCATATTGAGAAATATGAAGTGGAAGCACGTGATACCAAACTGGGTCCGGAAGAGATTACGCGTGACATTCCCAATGTAGGTGATGACGCCATTCGTGATTTAGATGAAAACGGCATCGTACGTATCGGTGCCGAAGTGGGACCTGGTGATATCTTGGTTGGCAAAATCACACCTAAAGGTGAAAAAGAATTAACCCCAGAAGAAAGACTGCTACGTGCCATCTTTGGTGAAAAATCACGCGATGTACGCGATACTTCCCTGCGCATGCCGCATGGTGAACGCGGAAAGGTGGTGGAGGTAAAAATTTTCACCCGCAAAGACAATACGGACCTGCCGGCAGGTGTGGATAAAATGGTGCGCGTTTCAGTGGCGCAGCTTCGCAAACTCACCGCTGGTGACAAGATGGCTGGACGGCACGGAAATAAAGGGGTCGTTTCAAAAGTAGTTCCGGTAGAAGATATGCCTTTTCTTGAGAATGGAGAACCGGTCGATATCATCTTGAACCCATTGGGAGTGCCCGGACGTATGAACATCGGACAGGTGCTGGAAACCCATCTGGGTTGGGCATCACTGCGGTTAGGATTCCGTGCTCTTACCCCGGTTTTCGACGGCGCCGACGAATTCGAGATCGAAGCTGAACTAGCACGCGCCTGGTTAATGGACTATGCTTGGAAACAAATTGGCGAAAAAGCTTGGGATTGGGTTAAAGAACAAGATTATTCGGCAGAGATGTTGCAAGATGACGATGAAGTCAGATTGCTGTACATTGAACAGTGGTTGAATGACAAAGAATATGATATCTATCAGATCAAGACAGATCCCATTTTCGCACGCAAAGTAGCCTTAATTGAATGGCTGCGCGATCGCGGTCAAAATCCGGATAAGGTTGTAGCGTTTGAAAATAATGAAGTTGGTAAGCCTCACGATCAAGTGAAAGATAATCGGACGATCAGTTTTTGCTTGCGAGTCTGGCTTGAATCGAATGGAAAGAATACTGAAAAAATTACTGAAGAAGATATCCGTTCAACAGCACAACATTTTATGGAAGATACACAATTGCCTATGCCAATTCTTGGCAAGCAGGTTTTGAAAGATGGAAATACCGGACTTCCATTTGATCAACCCGTAACGGTGGGCGTGATGACGATCATGAAACTGCATCACCTGGTTGAAGATAAGGTACATGCCCGTTCAACCGGGCCTTACAGTCTTGTTACGCAACAACCGCTGGGTGGCAAGGCGCAATTCGGTGGGCAGCGCTTTGGTGAAATGGAAGTATGGGCGCTCGAGGCATATGGAGCTGCGTATGCTTTGCAAGAAATGCTGACCATCAAGTCGGACGATGTGCAGGGACGTGTGACCTCCTATGAAGCCATTGTCAAAGGTGAATCGATCGAGGAGCCCAGTTTGCCGGCTGGTTTCAGGGTCTTAGTGAAAGAGTTGCAGAGCCTGGGATTGGCTGTGGAAGCCGAGTTGGATTCGGGAGATGTGATCAAGTTTGGAAAGGATGAAGAAAAGATAAAACCGCCAAAATTACCCACCGGACTGCTGGGGTTGGGTGAGAAATTTGAGGATAAAATCTAAGCGTTGCATTGACTCTAAAAAAACGCTGTGATATACTCGCTCTTTGGTTTTATCAAGAACGAAAATTTATCGGAGGCTATAAAAAGTGCCAACAATTAATCAACTGATTCGCAAGGGAAGAGAGCAGAAAAAATCAAAGAGTAAAGCACCCGCTTTGCTCTATACTATGAACCACCTCAAGCAGAAGCGATCACGTAGCCTGGCGGGCTCCCCTCAGAAACGTGGTGTTTGCACCGTGGTTCGCACGATGACTCCTAAGAAACCGAACTCAGCGTTGCGGAAAATTGCCCGTGTACGTCTGACCAACGGAATTGAAGTCACCGCTTATATTCCTGGTGAAGGGCATCAACTTCAGGAACACTCGGTAGTAATGGTGCGCGGTGGTCGTGTTAAAGATCTGCCTGGTGTACGTTACCACGTGGTACGCGGCGCATTGGATACGACCGGTGTGGCTGTTAGAAACCAAGGTCGCTCAAAATACGGAACCAAGAAAGCAAAATAGGTCTCTGAAAAGAACATTTGGAGAAAGTTGAATGCGAAGAACAAAACCAGAAAAAAGACGAATTGACCCTGATATCCGCTACGGCAGCCGGAATGTTCAGATTTTGATCAATAATGTTTTGAAACAGGGTAAAAAAAGTGTTGCCGAAGGTGTGGTATACGATGCACTGGATATCATCAAAGAAACAACCAAGAAAGAACCAGTCGAGGTATTAGATGCCGCTTTTAAAAATGTAGGACCCATCATGGAAGTGCGCCCACGACGTGTGGGTGGCGCGACCTATCAGGTCCCGATGGAAGTAGATCCGGAACGACGTTTAACCCTGGCAATCCGCTGGATACTAGATGCCACCCGCTCTCGAGGCGGGAAATCGTTTGCCGAGAAATTGGCGGGTGAGGTTATGGACGCGGCAAATGAGCAGGGGACTGCAATCCGAAAACGCGAAGAAACTCACAAAATGGCGGAGGCAAACCGGGCTTTTTCTCATTTCCGAGTGTAATCCCTTGGTTTTGATCGATTTGAACTTTAACAGGTGAACAATATGTCGCGAGAATATCCATTAAATAAATTACGAAACATTGGTGTCATTGCGCATATTGACGCGGGTAAAACCACAACCACTGAGCGAATTCTCTTCTACACAGGTAAAACCTATCGGATTGGCTCAGTGGATGATGGCACTACCGTCACCGATTGGATGGAACAGGAACGGGAACGGGGGATAACCATTGTTTCCGCAGCTATCACAACAAGCTGGCGAGATTATCAGATCAACTTAATTGATACACCAGGGCATATCGACTTCACCGCCGAGGTGCAGCGTTCATTACGCGTATTGGATGGCGGAATAGTGGTATTCGATGGTGTGCAAGGTGTTGAACCACAAAGCGAAACCGTCTGGCGACAAGCGGACCGGTTCAATGTGCCACGGATCTGCTTTGTGAATAAGATGGACAGAGTTGGTGCTGATCTGGAATATTCGATTCAGACTATTAAAGATATGCTGGGCGCTAACCCGATCCAGATGCAAATAGCAATCGGAAAGGAAACAGATTTTAAAGGTGTCGTTGACCTTTTAAATATGAAGATGATCATCTGGGAAGATGAACAGGGTTCATCCCCCAAGGAATATGAAATTCCTAATGATCTATTAGAAACCGCAAAAATTAAGAGATCGCAACTCATCGAGAAAGTTGCCGAATTAGACGACGGATTGATGGAGAAATTCATTAATGAAGAAGAAATCAGCATTGATGAAATCAAGTATGCCTTGCGTAAGGCGATCCTCGCCAATGATGTAACTGCGGTGTTCTGTGGTTCTTCCTTGAAGAACAAAGGTGTGCAACCTCTGCTGGATGCGATCATTGATTATCTACCTTCTCCGCTTGATGTACCGGCAATAAAGGGTACCAACCCTAAAAATAGTGAAGAAATTTTGTTGGAAGCGGATGACTCCGCTCCAATGAGTGCATTGATCTTCAAAATCGTGTCTGATCCCTATGCTGGGCGTATGGCTTATTTCAGAGTTTACTCCGGCACCATCAAACAGGGCTTGATGGCATATAATTCTTCCAACGAGAAAAAAGAGCGCATCGGAAGACTGATCCGCGTTTATGCTGATCACCGCGAAGATGTGGAAGAAATGCATGCGGGTGATATTGGAGCAGTGTTGGGATTCAAGAGTATTGTGACGGGTGATACTATTTGTGAGGCTCATCATCCTGTGGTATTGGAACGCATTACTTTCCCGGAGCCGGTTATCTCGGTCGCAATCGAACCTAAGACAACAGCAGATAATGACAAGATGGCGAAAGCACTACAGCGGTTGGCAGAGGAAGATCCAACATTTCGTGTGCATGAAGACGAGAACACCGGGCAGACCATTATCGAAGGGATGGGTGAACTTCATTTGGAAATCATTGTCGATCGTATGTTCCGTGAATTCAATGTACAAGCCAATGTGGGTAAACCACGAGTATCATATCGCGAAACCATCACGCGCGAAGTTCCCAAAGCAGAATACAAGTATGCCAAACAAACCGGTGGGCATGGTCAATACGGACATGTAGTTTTTTCTTTGAAACCATTACCACAGGGAAGTGGTGTCGTGTTCGTCAATGAGATCAAGGGTGGTGCAGTACCCAAGGATTATTTTAATGCGGTTGAAAAAGGTGTATATGAAGCGGCGGAATCAGGAGTATTGGCAGGTTATCCGCTCACTGATTTGCAGGTAATATTCTACGATGGCTCTTTTCATGAAGTGGATTCATCGGAGATGGCTTTCAAGATGGCATCTATTTTTGCCTTCCGCGATGGTGTTGAAAAAGCACACGCTGTTCTGCTGGAACCGATCATGAAAGTGGAAGTGAATATTCCGGAAGAATATTTGGGCGATGTGCTGGGACAACTCAATTCAAGAAGGGCGGAAATTGCAGGTATCGAAGCGCGGCATGGCAATGCGCAAGCAGTGCGCGCGTTTGTGCCACTTTCTGAAATGTCAGGGTATGCAACAGAGCTTCGTTCTGTTACGCAGGGAAGAGGCGTGTTCTCGATGGAATATGATCATTACACACAGCTCCCTGAGAACATGGCGAAAGAAGTTCTGTTATAGAAGCAATAATTAATTATTTATAAGGAGAAGAAAAGAATGGCAAAAGAGGTATATGATCGAACGAAACCCCATCTCAATGTAGGGACAATGGGACACATTGACCATGGAAAGACAACTCTCACAGCAGCGATCACCAAATACTCCAGCATGTTGGGATTTGCTGATTTCATGGCATTCGATAAGATCGACAATGCTCCCGAAGAGAAAGAGCGCGGTATCACCATCAGCATTTCGCATGTGGAATACCAAACCGAAAAGCGGCACTACGCCCATGTGGACATGCCCGGTCACCGTGACTACATCAAGAACATGATCACCGGTGCAGCCCAGGTGGATGGCGCCATTCTGGTGGTAGCCGCTCCGGATGGACCGATGCCCCAGACCAAAGAGCACGTGCTGCTGGCACGCCAGGTGGAAGTTCCCAATATCATCGTCTTCCTGAACAAGGTTGACATGATGGACGATCCCGAACTGCTGGAACTGGTTGAAATGGAACTGCGTGATATGCTGACCGACAATGGTTTCCCGGGTGACGATATCCCGATCATCCGTGGCAGCGCCCTCAAGGCACTGGAAAGCACTTCCACCGATGTCAACGCACCCGAATATGCCTGTATCAAGGAATTGTTGGATGCGCTGGACAACTACTTCCCCGAACCGGTACGCGCCACTGACAAACCCTTCATGATGCCCGTGGAAGACGTTTTCTCCATCAAGGGTCGTGGCACGGTTGTCACCGGACGTATCGATCGCGGTATCGTCAAAGTTGGTGATGCGGTTGAGATCGTTGGGTTACGCGAGAAGAGTATGAGCTCGGTGGTCACCGGTGTGGAAATGTTCCATAAGACCCTCAATGAGGGGATGGCTGGTGACAATGCTGGGCTGCTGTTGCGCGGTGTGGAACGCACTGATGTCGAACGTGGTATGGTCATTGCCAAACCCGCTAGCATCACCCCCCACACCAAATTCAATGCTGAAGTGTACGTGCTGCGTCGCGATGAAGGTGGACGCCACAAACCGTTCTTCAGCGGTTATCGCCCGCAGTTCTACATCCGCACCATGGATGTGACCGGCAACATTACCCTGCCCGCTGATGTGGAAATGGTCATGCCCGGCGACCGCACCAACATGCAGGTCGAACTGATCATCCCGGTCGCTCTCGAACAGGGCTCCAACTTCGCCATCCGCGAAGGTGGTCTCACCGTTGGCGCTGGTGTTATCACTGAAATCTTGGAGTAAAAGGAAAACCATGGCAAAGCAGAAAATTCGCATCCGATTAAAAGCATATGATCATCGTGTTCTTGATCAATCTGCTAAAAGAATTGTCGAAACCGCGGAACGCAGCGGTGCCAAAGTAGTTGGACCAGTGCCGTTGCCAACGAAGATCGAAAAATTTACCGTGCGAAGATCAACCTTTATCGATAAAGACTCACACGAGCATTTTGAGATCAGAACACATAACAGAATCATTGATGTTCTGGAGCCAGATGCAAAAACAATCGATATGTTGATGCGATTGAATTTACCTGCTGGTGTAGATATCGAAATCAAGATCTAAGTTTAGTGGCTGGTAAAAACAACGATTATATGGTATATTAATTCGGTTTTGGGTAACACCCAAATTGCAGCGCAAGAATGAGCATTTTAGCGACTGAAAAATAACCTAGTTTGCTGATGTTTCATTGACTGCGTTGTGAAAAGATGATGCAGCTTTGCCCAAGCTGACAGTCTTGAAAACAATGATAAGGAGAAAACTAAATATGTTCAAAGGGCTTATTGGGAAGAAGGTTGGCATGACCCAGATTTTCGACCAGGACGGCAATGCCGTTCCGATTACATTGATCGAAGCTGGGCCATGTTTTGTTACGCAAGTCCGGCGCGTTGATCGCGATGGCTATTCTGCAGTTCAGTTGGGTTTTGAAAAAGTTGAAGAACGAAAGTTATCGAATGGGGAAAAAGGTCACTTACAGAAAAACGAAATTCCGTTATTGCGACATCTGAGAGAATTCCGAGCGAAAACAATTGATGTAAAAGAAGGCGATGTGTTAGACGTCGGTCAATTTGCTGTGGGCAGCCATGTAGACGTAATTGGTTTCAGCAAAGGACGTGGTTTCGCCGGCGCTGTGAAACGCTATGGTTTTCGCGGTGGTCCAAAGACCCATGGTCAATCTGACAGAACTCGTGCACCAGGTTCACGTGGTTCTGGTACCACACCGGGACGTGTTTACAAAGGCTCACGTGGTCCAGGGCATATGGGTAACAACCGGATTACATCGCAAAACATTGAAGTCGCGTTTGTAGATGTGGAAAAGAACCTGCTTGGGATCAATGGATCTGTTCCAGGCCCCAAAGGTGGTTTAGTTGTAATTAATGAGGCAAGGAAGCAGTAAAAATCTGGAGTACAGATTCCGTTTAAATGGAGTTAATGATGAAGGTAGATTTAATTGATTTCAAGGGAAAGAAAATAGGCGATGTAGAGCTTCCTAAAGATATTTTTGAAGCCCCGATCAATATTGACCTGATGCATCAAGCCTATGTTCGTCAAATGGCAAATGCCCGTCTTGGAACGCATGAAACAAAAGTGCGTGGTGAAGTATCTGGCGGTGGAAAGAAACCCTGGAGACAAAAAGGAACCGGTAGAGCGCGTCAAGGGTCTTCGCGTGCGGCTCAATGGGTAGGTGGCGGTAAGATCTTCACACCGCATATGCGCAGTTATGATCAGAAAATGCCTCTTAAGATGCGCCGTGCGGCATTACGTTCTGCTTTGAGCGCCAAAGCCAGTGAAGGTGAAATAATCGTTATCGACGATGTAAGCATGGATGAACCAAAAAGCAAACAGCTTGCCCAGGCATTTGAAAAATGGGTTGGTCAGGATTCAGCTCTTTTAGTAATGCCAGACAAGAAGAAGACCGATGTATTCACTTCTGCTAAGAATCTAACAGAAGTAAAGGTGCTGCTTGCGCACTACCTTAATATTCGCGACCTTTTCACCTATGACCGCCTGGTCTTGGAGAAATCATCGATTGATGTACTTAAGGATTATTTAGGAAAAGGAAAGTAGCACATGAATACACCTTTCGATATATTGAAACGACCACTGGTCACTGAAAAAACTGCTTATCAATCCGGCAAACTGCATCAATACGTGTTCGAGGTGGATGAACGTGCGACCAAGGGCAATGTAAAAGATGCTGTTGAAAAAGCATTTGAGGTCAAAGTGTTAAAAGTAAATATCATCAATGTGCCGGCGAAGCGCGGTAGAAAAGCACGCAGCCGTCGCATGACCATCCGCAATTCTGCATACAAAAAAGCGGTTGTCACCCTAGCACCTGAAGACAGGATCGCTATCTTTGAGGGAGTTGAATAATGAGTGTAAAGGTATATAAACCAGTTACTCCCGGTCAACGTCATCGCACGGGAGCCACTTTTGAAGAAATAACAAAAATGACGCCAGAAAAGTCACTGACCGTTTCTCGTGGCAATAAATCTGGTCGAAATATGTATGGTCGTATCACTGTGCGCCATCGTGGCGGGGGTAGCAAGACCAAGATTCGTGTGGTTGATTTCAAACGTTCAAAGAGCGGCATTCCGGCAGTTGTCAGTGCTATCGAATACGACCCAAATCGCTCCGCTCGGCTGGCATTATTAACCTATGCTGATGGAGAAAAGAAGTACATCATTGCTCCACTTGGTTTGAAAGTTGGTGACAGTATCATGTCTGGTAGCCAGGCTGAAATTCGCCCTGGCAATAGCCTACCGATTGCCAATATCCCGGTAGGCACCATGATCCACAACATTGAATTGCAAGAAGGCAAAGGTGGGCAGATGGTCCGTTCTGCCGGAGCAGCAGCGCAATTGCTGGCGAAGGAAGGCGAATATGCACATTTGCGTTTACCTTCCGGGGAAGTTCGTCTGGTGCGGCAGAAATGCATTGCTACCATCGGGCAGGTCGGTAACCTTGAGCACAGCCAAATTCATCTTGGGCGCGCAGGGCAGAAACGTCATCTAGGTATCAGACCCTCTGTACGTGGAAGTGCAATGTCCCCGCGCGATCATCCTCATGGTGGTGGTGAAGGACGCTCGCCTATTGGTATGGCAGGACCGAAATCTCCCTGGGGTAAACCAACACTGGGTTATCGTACCAGAAAGAACAAGAAAACGGATAAATATATCGTTCGCCGCAGGCATGCTGCGAAGCGATAATAGAGCGAAGGATTAAGGAGCAAGCTATGTCTCGATCTCTGAAAAAAGGACCGTTTGTTGATCCGAAATTATTAAAGAAAATTGAGGAAATGAACACGAAGAATGAAAAAAAAGTCCTTCGTACCTGGAGTCGTGCCAGTACAATTTTCCCTCAAATGGTAGGCCATACCATTGCAGTGCATGATGGTAGACGACATGTTCCGATCTATGTTACAGAAAACATGGTGGGGCATAAATTAGGTGAGTTTGCCCCGACACGGCATTTTCGCGGACATATGGCAGAAAAATCTACCAAGAAAGATTAGGATATTAACATGGACGTACGTGCGGAATTAAGATATTGCCCAATATCGCCACAGAAAATGCGTTTAGTAATCGATGTGGTGCGTGGGCAAAAAGTAGAAAAAGCGATCACTGATCTGAAATTCTTGAATAAGGCATCATCTGAGCCTGTTAGAAAATTAATCGAATCAGCGACTGCCAACGCCGAAAACAATTTTGGTCTTGACCGTGCCAATCTCTTTGTCAGCGAAATCTATGCCGATGAAGCACCAACCCGAAAATGGCGACGATTTGGCGCGCGCGGGAGATTTAAACCGATCTTGAAGCGTTCATCACATGTAAGAGTTGTATTGAAAGATAAGGCTTAAAGGAAAGATTAGGAGAAATTATGGGTCGAAAAGTTCATCCAATCGGATTTCGCTTAGGGATCAACCAACCCTGGGAAGGGCGCTGGTATGCTGAGGGACAAAATTATATTAATCAACTTCACGAGGATTTTAAAATCCGTGAATTGGTTCGAAAAACTGCTGAAAAAGCTGGAGTTTCATTTATCGAAATCGAACGCTACCCCAGCAAGATCAAGATCGTGGTCAATACTGCCAAACCGGGTATTCTGATCGGACGCAAAGGTGAGACAGTGAAAACCATCCGGAAAAATCTGGAAGATCTGACAGGTAAGAAAATTGATCTTGAGATCAAGGAAATAGTAAATCCTGATTGCGACGCTCGTTTGGTTGCCGAAAATATCGCCAGTCAGATCACACGCCGTATCAGTTATCGTCGTGCCATGAAACGTGCTATCCAGCAAGCCATGCGCCAGGGTGCTGAAGGTGTAAAAGTCGAAGTTGCGGGACGTCTGAACGGTGCTGAAATGTCACGTTCGGTGTGGTTGCGTGAGGGGCGTGTTCCCCTGCAGACTTTACGTGCCAATATCGATTTTGCCCGTGATGAAGCTTTGACCACTTACGGTCAAATTGGCATCAAAGTATGGGTGTACAAAGGCGAAATCATGCCGGGTTCTGAAGAACAATTAGAAGAAACTGAAGGCGTTTACGTTAGCGAATAACCTGGCGTATCGTACTGGAAAGAGGAAATTATCATGTTGATGCCGAAACGTGTGAAATATCGCAAACAAATGCGTGGACGGATGCGTGGAAAAGCTATGCGTGGTGCCGAGATCTCATTTGGCGAATATGCCCTACAGGCATTGGAACCAGCATGGATCTCTGCTCGACAGATCGAATCTGCACGCCGTTCCATTGTCCGTAATCTGAAAAGACGTGGAAAAGTTTGGATTCGCATTTTCCCTGACAAACCGATCACCAAACGTGCTGCGGAATCCCGCATGGGTAAAGGGAAGGGATCAGTGGAATTTTGGGCTGCGGTTGTAAAACCGGGAAGAATCCTGTTCGAGGTAGGTGGAGTGGATCCTGATGTCTCGAAACATGCCTTGAAGCAAGCCTCCTATAAATTCCCGATCAGGACCAAGATCATTTCGCGGTCGGATATAGATGGAGAATAAAAATGAAGATTGAAGAAATTAGAAAATTCTCTGATGATGAGCTGAAGACAAAAGTATTCGATACGAAAAAGGAATATATGGAATTACGTTTTCAACATGTTTCAGGACAATTGAACGATACAAGCAAATTAAAACAAACTCGTCGTGACATTGCCAGGTTGGAAACCATTATTCGGGAACGAGAAATTAAAGTAGCTACGGAAGGTGAAAAATGACCGAAAGAAGAAGATTACAGGGTATTGTCACAAGTGACAAGATGATGAAAACGGTCGTGGTTCAGATTTCTCGGACCTATCGACATCCGATCTATCAGAAAGTAGTTCATGACTCCAAAAAGGTCATGGCTCATGATGAACTGGATTCAAAGGTTGGTGATGAGGTTTTGATTGTTGAAAGCAAACCCATTTCACACAAAGTACGTTGGGTTGTGCAAGAGATCCTGAAGAAGAGCGAAACTCAGGAAATCAGTGTAGAAGAGGGTTGAAATCATGATTCAACAAGAGTCTAGATTAAAAATTGCTGATAACACAGGTGCTCGAGAGATACTTGTGATTCATATTATGGGTGGATCACGCAGGAAATATGGGTATATCGGTGATGTGGTAGTGGGAACGGTCAAATCCGCTTCTCCACAAAGTGGTGTCAAGAAGAGCGAGATCGTGCGAGCTGTGATCGTGCGCTGTTCCAAAGAATGGCGACGTAGTGATGGTTCAACTATCCGCTTTGATGATAATGCCGCTGTCATTTTGGATGGCGAGACGCAAAATCCTAAAGGCACGCGTATCTTTGGGCCGGTCGCCCGTGAATTGCGTGAGCAGGGATATCTGAAAATCGTTTCACTTGCACCGGAAGTAATATAGGTTGAAGGCAGCAGGAGAATAGAATGAAACAAAAAATTAAACGCGGCGATCAAGTTGAAGTGATCACGGGCAAAGCTGTTGATAAGGGAAAACGCGGGGAAGTAATCCGTGTTTCAACCAAAGATCGTAAGGTTTTTGTGCAGGGAATTAACATTCGCACGAAACACCAGAAACAGGTCCAATCACAAGGAAAAAATATCAGCCCTGGTATTGTTAAATTTGAAGGTTCGATGGATATTTCTAATGTCATGCTTGTCTGCAAGAAATGTAATAAACCAACGCGAGTAAGCGTCAAGCAAGAAGGCGATAAAAACGTCCGGGTTTGCAAAAAATGCGGAGCAAAATTAGATTAGGGCAGCGGAGAAAACTATGAATGTATTAAAAGAAAAATATCAAAATGAAGTGGTCCCTGCACTAATGAAGGAATTTTCTTTGGCAAATGTCATGCAAGTACCAAAATTGGAGAAAATTGTCCTCAATATTGGCTTGGGTGAAGCTTTGGACAATCCGAAGGCAATGGATGCTGCAGTTGCAGACATCATGTCAATCACTGGTCAGAAACCAGTCATTACAAAAGCAAAAAAGAGCATCGCTAACTTTAAGCTACGTGAAGGACGTCTGATAGGAGCCAAGGTCACCCTGCGTGGAGAGAAAATGTGGGCATTCATTGACCGTTTGATCAATATTGCACTACCACGGTTACGAGACTTTCGTGGTGTTTCGGGTGATTCATTCGATGGACGAGGAAATTACACCCTGGGTTTGCAGGAGCAGTTAATCTTCCCTGAAATCGAATATGACAAAATCGATAAGGTACGCGGAATGGAGATCACTATTGTTACTTCCGCCCCAAATGATGAACAATCACTGGCAATGTTGAGTATGTTGGGAATGCCTTTCAGGAAGGTATAAAAGATGGCAAAAAAATGTATGCAGTATCGTGAATATGATAGAAAGTACCCTAACCAAGTTAGGAACCGCTGCAAGATTTGTGGTCGTCCCCGCGGCTACATTCGACGCTTTGGAATTTGTAGGATTTGTTTCCGGGAATTAGCCTTACAAGGAAAAGTCCCCGGTGTGACAAAATCATCATGGTAAAAACCATCCGGAGGTATTTGAATGAGTATAAATGATCCTATTTCTGATATGTTGACTCGCATCCGGAATGGAGTAGCCAATAACCAAACCGTTGTTGCGATGCCTGCTTCCAAAATGAAAGCAGAAATAGCCAGAATATTAAAAGAAGAAGGTTTTATCTCTGCTTATGAAGTGGTAGATGGACCAAAAGTTCCACAAAAGATTCTGCGCATCAATTTAAAATACGTCGGAGAGCGCCGGCAGCGTAGAGCTGTCATTACCGGATTGGTTCGTATCAGCAAACCGGGACGTCGCATTTACTCACAGAAAAAGGAAATTCCCTGGGTGCGATCTGGAATGGGTATTGCGATCGTTTCAACACCAAAAGGCATTATGACCGGTCAAGAAGCCCGCAAAAACAATGTGGGCGGTGAAGTTCTCTGCAAGGTATGGTAGGAGGTATGAAGTGTCACGAATTGGTAAATTACCGATAACTGTACCCACTGGAGTGCAGGTCGACCTGGAAGGAAAGAATGTTAAAGTAAAAGGCCCAAAAGGCAGCATGGAATTTGAGTATTCTGATCTGGTCGATGTAAAGAAAGAAGAAAACAATATTGTTATCACACGCTCGTCTGATGCTAAGAATGTGCGGGCGCTACATGGTACAACTCGTGCTCTGATCCAGAATATGATCACCGGAGTGCACAGTGGTTTTCAAAAAATTCTGCAGATCGAAGGCGTGGGCTACCGTGCCGAAAAATCTGGTAATAATGTAACCATTTATGTTGGTTTTTCTCACCCAGTGGTGGTGAACCCACCTGAGGGTATCTCATTTGATGTCGACGAGAAAGCAAAGACAATCACTGTCAATGGTTATGACAAACAGGTTGTGGGGCAAGTTGCATCAGAAATTCGCAAATTACGTCCCCCTGAGCCATACAAAGGCAAAGGAATCCGCTACAGTGACGAGCGCGTACGCCGGAAACCCGGTAAATCAGCTAAAGTTGGAGCTTAGGAAATTCAGTCCGGGAAGGTTTAAGAGATGGCAAATAAATCGAGAAATGAAGCTAGACTAAAAAGGCACAATCGAGTTCGTAAGAACATTTACGGTGTTGCAGAAAGACCACGGATGAGTGTCTATAGAAGTTTGTCAGATATTTATGTTCAGGTGATTGATGATGATAAGGGTATGACCTTGGTTTCTTCTTCCAGCCTGGATAAGGAATTGAAGGGCAAACTCAAAGGAAAGACAAAGACCGAGCAAGCAATTGAAGTCGGCAAACTGGTCGCCTTGCGTGCCAAAGATAAAAAGATCACGGAAGTTGTGTTCGATCGTGGCGGTTACCGTTTTGATGGTAGAGTGAAAGCACTGGCAGATGCGGCACGCGAAGCCGGATTAAAATTCTAGCAGCGGCAAGAGCTAAGAAGAGGAATTGGAAAATATGGCATATCAATCAGTAGAGAAGGAATATGACGAGAGGGTAGTTGAGATCAAACGTGTTGCCAAGGTTGTAAAAGGCGGACGTAGATTTCAATTCCGTGTGGCTATCGTTGCCGGTGATAATAATGGAACCGTGGGACTGGGTGTGGGCAAAGCTAATTCAGTACCCGATGCAATGAAAAAAGCCACCTCACAAGCTCACAAGAACATGCGAAAAGTTTCCCTGGAAGGAACCACCATCCCGCATGAAGTGATCGGAAAAACTGCCGGAGCACGTGTGCTCTTAAAGCCCGCTTCACTGGGAACCGGTGTTATTGCGGGTGGCGGGGTGCGTGCCGTTCTAGAAGCTGCAGGTGTTCGCGATATTCTTACGAAATCCCTAGGGAGTGCAAATATCCTTAATGTGGTAAAGGCAACTTTCGATGCTCTGGATCAATTATATTCTCCAGCAGAATTAGCTGAAATGCGTGGAAAACCTGCTAAGGAATTGACTCCTTTCTGGGAAAGGAGAAGCAATGGCTAGGCAGACCTCTGCAAAAATATTGAAAATCACGCTGGTTAGGAGCCCAATCGGTAATACGGAACGTCACAAAGCGACTTTACGTGCTATGGGATTGCATCGTATTGGACAAACTGTTGAACAAAAGGATACCCCTACCATAAGGGGTATGCTCGCGAAAGTTAATCATCTTGTACAAGTTGAAACGCAGGAAGAAAAATGAAGTTACATGATCTAAAACCAAATCCAGGTTCTAAAAAAGAACGCACTCGAGTTGGTCGTGGTATTTCCGCTGGAAAAGGCAAGACCGCCGGGCGTGGTACGAAAGGACAGCGTTCTCGTACAGGTTTTGGCGGTAATTTGTACCGCCAAGGTGGGAACTTGCCCTTCTATCGGCGTTTACCATTCATGCGCGGTGAAGGTTTCACCCCACCCAATCAGGTTACATATAACGAAGTTAATATCGAAACCCTGGCAGAAAGATTCGCTGCTGGCGCTGAAGTAACCCCAGAGACATTAGCAGCACTCAACCTTCTTCATCAGAAGAAAAACCCGGTTGTTGTTTTAGGACGGGGCGATATTGACAAACCCCTCACTGTGAAAGTGCAACGGGTTTCCAAGTCAGCTCGTGAGAAGATCGAAGCTGCTGGTGGAAAAGTGGAAATTGTTGCATAAGTTGAGCTGGAAAAATAAAGGAGACCAAAGATGAAGAAATCAGCTTGGCGATACCTGTGGACTTCGAAGGATATTCGAAAGAAACTGCTGATAACCTTATTTATTTTGATACTGTACAGGTTTGCAGCAAATATCCCGGTCCCTGGGGTCAACCGCAGTGTGATTGGAACGATATTTAGTTCGACCAGTGCAGCTGGGAACCTGTTAAACGTCTTTGATCTGCTATCTGGTGGTACCCTATCGAACTTCTCGATCCTGGCGATGGGTGTTTATCCATACATTACAGCTCAGATCATTGTCCAGTTGCTCATTCCATTGATCCCATCCCTGCAGAAAAGAATCCAGGATAATCCAAAAGAAGGCAGAAAATTATCTGAGCGGTATACCATCTTATTGACCATTCCTTTATCCGGATTAAGCGCATTTGGGCAAATCCAGATCTTTCGCCAGTTAGCAGGGTCAGCGTCGATCTTTAATTACAGTTTTGGTCTGGCAGGATCAAGTTTGATACCGACTTTGACTACCATCATCAGCATGATGGGTGGAACTATGTTGGGCATCTGGTTAGGTGAATTGATCTCCGAATATGGCATTCCTAATCAAGGTCTTTCTTTGATCATTTTTGCAGGTATTGTCGCAAGAATTCCGCAGAGCGTTTACCAGATCATTGTCTCTGGCGAAAGTGTTGCTTTGTTACTTTCCATCATGGTCGTGATCTTGATTGTATCAATATTCGCTATTGTATATGTACAACAAGGTCAACGGAAGGTACCTGTGATCTTCCCGGGTCGGAGAGTTGGCAACAAGATGTCTATGCCGGTACGCAGCAGTTTGCCCTTGATGATCAACATGGCAGGCATGATCCCGTTGATCTTTGCACAAACTATCCTTTCACTGCCTGCAATTTTAGGACAATTTTTCGTAAATTCAAAGATAGCGTGGCTGGCAAGTATATCAAGTTGGTTAACAGGAACTTTCAATACCAATAGTGTTTGGTACGTTGTACTGTATTTCATTTTTGTAGTGGCGTTGACTTTCTTCTATACAGAAGTGCTGTTTGAGCAGCAAAACTACGGAGAGAACTTGAAGAAACAAGGTGCCCAAATTCCCGGTGTAGTACGTGGAGAACCGACCCAGCGTTATTTATTGAAAGTGCAACGACGTATCACTTTAGTAGGTGCTTTATTTTTGGCAGTTGTTGCTACTGCCCCATATGTCACACAAATGTTCCTTACAACTGGTGTAGCTTCTCAGTCAGGATTATTCCTGGTTACCACATCTGGTCTACTGATTGTAGTTGGAACAGTGCGAGACACATTCAATGTCATCGAAACCGAGCTGAAATTACACGGCTATGATGAAAAATTGATCAAAGGATAAGACAAGAACGATGGTAAAGTTCGTGGTTTTACTGGGACCCCCCGGAGCGGGAAAGGGAACACAAGCAGAAATCATGGCTAAGAAATTAGCCATCCCGCATATCTCCTCTGGGGATCTCTTTAGAGAGAATCTTAAAAATGAAACAGACCTTGGAAAGAAAGCTAAGGAGTTCATGGATGCCGGAAAATTGGTCCCGGACGAGATCACTATTTCTATGGTAGCAGAACGTTTATCACGTATTGACTGTAACCAGGGTGCAATTCTGGATGGTTTCCCCAGAACACCATATCAAGCTAATCAACTTGATATGATTTTAGCAAAAAAAGGGAATACCATCTGCTGCGTCCCATATATTATGGTATCCGATCAGGATCTGCTTGAACGACTTACTGGTAGATGGACATGCAAGGCTGCTGGGCACATCTACCACGCAAAGTTCAACCCTCCAAAAGATCCTGGTATATGTGATATTGATGGATCCTCCTTATATCAACGTGATGATGATAAAAAGGAGACCATCGAAAAACGGCTGGCTGTATTTCATGAACAGACCGCACCATTAATTGCCTATTATCGTGAAAAGAACTTGCTGGTAGAGGTTGATGGAACGCAACCGATCGAGCAAGTTACGACAGCCTTATTGAAAACCGTCACTTCTGTTGCATGATTGGACGGGATGATAAAAAATGAGTATAATAAAAACTTTGCGAAATAAAGGAGTTATTTAGATGAAGGTATCACCGTCTATCAGAAAGAGATGCGCGAAGTGCAAGATCGTCAAACGCAAACGCGTTTTATATGTTATTTGTGAAAACCCGAAACACAAACAAAGACAGGGATAAGAGAATATGGCAAGAATTGAAGGTGTCGACTTACCACGCAATAAACGTGTAGAAATAGGCTTACGATATATCTATGGGATCGGTCCTCAGACTGCCAGAACTATTCTGGCTGCCACGGAGGTCAATCCGGATACTCGTGTAAAAGACCTGACCGAAAATGATGTCAGTGCCTTACGTGATTTTATTGCAAAAAATTATACGGTGGAAGGTGATTTGCGTCGTGAAGTTCAGATGAACATCAAACGTCTCATCGAAATCGGATGCTACAGGGGCTTGCGTCACCGCAGAAGCCTACCTGTTCATGGACAGCGTACCCGCACCAATGCCCGTACTCGCAAGGGACCAAAACGCACTGTGGCAGGCCGTGGACGCCGCCGTGGGGCAACCAAGAAATAAAAGGAATTAAGAGGAAATATGGCTCAAGGTTCAAAATCATCTTCACGTAAATCAGCTCCTCGAAAGACAAAGCGGAGTTTATCTTCGGCTACGGTGCATGTTTTTGCATCTTTCAATAACACTATCATTACCGTAACCGATTCACAGGGAAATACGGTATGCTGGTCTAGTTCTGGGGCAGTGGGTTACAAAGGATCGCGAAAAAGCACACCCTTCGCTGCCCGTATTGCAGCGGAAGAAGTCATGAAAAAGGCAACTTCTATGGGCGTGGATCAGATCGATTTAATCATCAAGGGTCCTGGTCCTGGTCGTGAAAGCGCGATCCGTGCAATTCAATCAATGGGTATCAAAGTTACTTCTATCGAAGATATCACTCCTGTACCCCATAACGGCTGCCGTCCACCTAAGAAACGACGCGTGTAGTTTTAGGAGATTATTAAATGGCTCGATATACTGATTCAGTATGTAAGATTTGTCGCCGTGAAGGCGAAAAATTATTCTTAAAGGGTGAGCGTTGCTATACCCCTAAATGTGCATTTGAAAAACGTGCTTACGCACCCGGTCAGCATGGGAGAACCTCCCAGGCACGCCAGGGACGTATGTCTGATTACAGCCGCCAATTGCGTGCCAAACAAAAAGCACGTCAGGTCTATGGCGTTCTCGAAAAACAGTTCCGTCGCTATTTTGCGGTTGCGATCAAAAAACGTGGTCTGACCGGATTAAACTTACTGCAGACATTGGAATTACGTTTGGATAACGTGATCTATCGTATGGGACTGGCAGAAAACAGAGCGCAGGCTCGCCAGATGGTTTCTCATGGACATTTCGTTGTAAATGGTCGACGTACTGACATTCCATCCATGTTGTTAGAGTCTGGTGATGTAGTTACCGTACGTGAACAGTCTCGTGGAAACGGATTATTTAAGGATCTGGCTGAAAAAGCGGAAAAGAAGAATTGCGCTTTGTGGCTTGAACGAGATTTGAAAACATTTAGCGGTAGAGTTTTGCGGCTTCCAGAACGTGGTGAGATCGATGGAAATCTGGATGAACAATTGATCGTTGAATACTATTCACGGTAAACGATCGATTTAACGAAAAGAAGAGGGAAGAACTGTGGCTCATACAAAAATGGTTACTCCAATTTTGGAAAGGGAAAAGGAATCCCGCAATTATGGACAATTTTTGATCAGTCCCCTGGAGAGAGGTTATGGGGTGACAATCGGAAATGCTTTAAGACGGGTAATGCTTTCATCCTTAGAGGGAGCTGCAGTTACATCTATTCGCATTTCTGACACATTGCATGAATTCACCGATATCCCAGGAGTGCGAGAGGATGTTCTGCAATTCATGCTGCAGGTAAAACAAATCAGGGTCATCATACACGAAGGCGATATTGCCCACCTGCATCTGGATGTGAAGGGTGAGGGTGTTGTAACCGCGGCGGATATCCAAGTTCCATCCGAAGTTGAAATCGTCAATCCGGAACTGTATCTGTTCACCGTCGATGATCCAAAAGCAGAATTAACTGTGGAAATGACAGTGGAACGTGGTCGGGGTTATTCCCCAGCATCAACACGCAGCAGTGACAAATCGATCGGCGAACTACCGGTAGATGCGATCTACAGTCCGGTGTTGAAGGTTGGATTTGATGTTTCCAACGCGCGAGTAGGGCAAAGCACCAGCTACGATAAATTAACCATGGAAATCACCACCGATGGCACGCTTTCTCCTGAACAGGCACTTGGAAATGCCTCAAAGATCTTAATGGAACAATTAAGCCTGATCTCAGGTATTGAGGAAGAACTACTAGAAGTTTCCAAAGAACCTGAGGTAAAGGAAGTTGACCATTTACGCAGTGAGGCAGCTGACACACCGATCGAGAATCTTGATCTCTCGGTGCGGGTATTCAACTCGTTGAAACGAACCGGCATTACTAGTGTTGGGGACGTGCTTGAACTTTTGGATAAAGGTGAAGAAGCAGTGATGTCCATTCGTAATTTCGGTGAGAAAAGCTTAACCGAACTGCACGATAAGATGGTCGAGAAGGGTTTTTTACCCGATGAAAATGATAAGGAAGCGGAGAATTAGAAAATGCGACATCAGGTTGCTGGAAAGAAACTAAATCGAAATTCAGGGAATCGCAAAGCACTACGCAGTACCCTGATAAAGCAATTATTCACTTACGAAAAAATCAAAACAACTCGTGCAAAAGCAGAAGCAATTCGCGGTGAAGCAGAGAAAATGATCACTGTTGCCAAGAATAGCAACAAAGGCAGTGATATCGATAAAGTGAATGCACGCCGGTTGGTGGCATCCAAATTGAACAATGCGGAGATTGTAAAGCGTTTGTTTGATGATATTGCTCCTCGATTCGAAGAACGCAATGGCGGTTATACACGTCTTACAAAACTAGGTCCTCGTAAAGGTGATGATGCTGAAATGGTGCTTTTGGAACTGGTTGAGTCTGGCAAGAAGAAATAGTTAAGGATTGTCCCGCAAGGGAATGGAACATTACCAACTTATTATTGCGTACGATGGTACTGAATACCGCGGATTTCAACGACAAGCGGATTCAGCAACTATTCAGGGCGAACTGGAAACTGCCCTCCGGAAGATAGGGTGGCAGGGAGAAACGATCTACGCGGCTGGAAGAACTGATACTGGAGTGCATGCAAGTGGTCAAGTGGTAAGCTTTACCCATGATTGGCAACATTCTGAAATGGATCTACTGACTGCGCTAAATCATTTCTTACCTAATGATATCGCAGTGCAATCAGTGACATTGATCGAGGACGAATTTCATCCGCGATATAATGCATTGAGTCGGGAGTATCAATATGCCATCACTTTTTCGCCAGTACCACTACCGCACAAGGAACGTTTTATGTGGCGGATCAATGGAGAGTGGGATTGGGATGTTGTGAACGAAACAACCATGCTATTAGTAGGAGAACATGATTTTTCACAATTTGGCAAACCGTTCAAACCAGGGAGCAGTACAAATAGGAATGTACTGGTTTCAAAATGGATACAGGTAAACCCAACCGATCGTGTATACACGATCGAAGCGAATGCATTTCTTTATCATATGGTTCGAAGAATCGTTTTCATCCTCTGTAAAATTGGAGAAGGAAGAACCTCTCGAGAAGAAGTGCAAAAGGCTCTGGCTGGAGAGAAAAATATAATTCCACCAGGCATCGCACCAGCTTGCGGATTGAAGTTAACGAAAGTCCGCTACAACGATAATGTAAAAGATTGAAGATTTAGGAGATAGAAAAGTGGAAAAAACCTTTGTTATAAAAGGAACAGCGGAATCAGAATGGGTTCTGTTTGATGCAACTGATCAAAGCCTAGGAAGATTAGCTGGCGAGGTCGCTAATGTGCTGCTAGGAAAGAACAAACCCACCTACACCCCCGGCGTTTTGATGGGTGACCATGTAGTTATTATCAATGCGGAAAGAGTAGCCATCAACCCAAAACGGATGGAAGAAAAAGTATATTATAAACATTCCAATTATCCCAGCGGATTGAAGGCAGTCAGCATGCCGGATGTGTTGAAGAATCATCCGGAACGCGTGATCATCAAGGCAGTATGGGGAATGATCCCCCATAATAAATATGGACGACAGGTCATCAAACGACTACGTGTATATAGTGGGAATGAACATCCCCACATGGGACAAGATCCCAAACCAGTGAAGTGAAGGAGAGATTAGAATGGCAGCTCAATATTATGAAGGTATAGGACGAAGAAAGACTGCGACTGCACGGGTTCGTGTTAGTGCAGGAAGTGGAAATTTCGTTGTCAATCAAAAGAGTTTGGAAGAATTTTTTACCCGATATGGCGATCCCGAGACAATTCTTGCTCCCTTCAAAGCTACTGGTGAAAATCAAGTACAGTATGATGTGAGTGTGATCGTCTCCGGTGGGGGGGTGAACGGACAAACCGATGCAGTTCAGCTCGGTCTGGCTCGTGCATTTGCAAAAATGAATCCTGATTACGTTTCTGTTTTGAGGAAGAATCGACTGCTCACTCGTGATCCACGCGAAAAAGAACGCAAGAAACCAGGTCTAAAACGTGCACGTAAGGCTCCTACTTACACAAAACGTTAAAATTCTATCCTCTTCTCTATCAATAAAACTACCCGCTTGTTTTCATCGAAAGGCGGGTAGTATAATTTCTGCGGTCAATGCAATAATCATTAAAAGGATGAAAATGATAAATCCCAATTTGATTCAATACCTGTACGAACAAAATCCCAAACAGTTTGGAATCTATGCATGGACTGAATATAAGCACCACTATACTTTACCCTTTTCAAGCAATCAAAATGTTTTGATCGTTGATATCCAGGACAATGTTGAACTGCATAAATTGGTCACTGCATTAATGAAACTGCATGATGGGGATAAGGAAATCATTCTTTTCAATGAACCAGATGCAGAAGACCCCGATAAAAATAATGAATCTTCTTCATTACAATATTTATTGACTGACCCAATAGCAGTTCGGGAAAATGGATGTGCTCTATTTGTCTCTGCAACTAACGGCAAATATTCCATGTTGGATTTTCAGGAATTGATCGCACATTTGCGCTCAGAAAATGGTTGTCCATGGGATAGGGAACAAACCCATCAAAGTTTACGCCCTAATTTGCTTGAAGAAACCTATGAAGTGCTGCATGCCATTGATACAAATAATGTTGTTGACTTACAAGAGGAACTAGGAGATCTGTTGCTACAAGTGGTGTTACATTCTCAAATCGCACTGGAAAAGCACGAATTCAATCTTGAGGATGTTATAAGTGGAATTGAAAAAAAATTGATCTATCGCCATCCGCACATCTTCGGAGATGCGACCGTTTCAGGTGCCCGAGAGGTCATCCAAAATTGGGAAATATTAAAAGCAGCGGAGCGCAAGAATAGTCACAAGAAGCAAGGAATGCTACGTTCTGTACCTGATGACATGCCTGCTCTGGCACTGTCACAATCCTATCAAAAACGGGCTGCCAGAGTAGGATTTGACTGGGAAGCTATTGAACCGGTAAAACTGAAAGTGCAAGAGGAGATCAATGAAGTGGAAGCAGCGCAAAATGAAGAAGAACGGGCAAAAGAACTAGGTGATGTGCTATTTGCTATGGTTAATCTGGTACGCTGGTATGGTGTAGATGCCGAATCTGCTCTAAGAGAAGCTGCCAGACGTTTTGCCAGACGCTTTGAACATATTGAGGACTGTGTTGAAAAACAAGGGAAAACCTTTGCAGATTATTCCCTTGTTGAACTCGATGCCTTTTGGGATGAAGCTAAACAGAAACTGAAATAAGACTTCAACCAAGCGGTTCGAAATGAGCTGTAAAGTGCCGCAAGAGAGGTGGTTCATACGTGATGCGGTACCCATGGATGGATATTTTTTGTCGTGACAGTTGGGTTAGGATTTCCACCACGTAATCAAGATGGCTTTGTGTATAAACCCGACGGGGAATTGCCAGTCGCACCAACTCCAGTTCGGGAAAGTTCATCTTGCCTGTTTGCGGATCAGGATGGGCGAACATGACCGACCCGATCTCTACCCCTCGGATTCCCCCTTCAAGGTACAGCGCTGCAGCTAATGCCTGACCTGGAAAATCTTGATGGGGGATATGCGAAAGATAATTTCCCGCATCAATATAAACAGCATGCCCACCGGCAGGTTCAATGACCGGAACACCAACATCAAGCAGTTTTTGCGCCAGATAGGCTACCTGCCCGGTGCGATAAGCCAGATATTCTTCCTCTAAACCCTCCAACAGTCCCACCGCCATAGCATCCAGATCTCTACCTGCCAGCCCTCCATAAGTCACAAAACCTTCCCGTAAGATCAATTCATTGCTGACCTTTTGGAAAAGATCAGCATCACGCATTGCTAGAAAACCGCCGATATTGACAATGGCATCCTTCTTGGCGCTCATAAAGGCACCATCAGCGACCGAGAAGATTTCGTGGGCTATTTCAAGCAACGATTTTTCTGCATAGCCAGGTTCTCTTTGTTTAATGAAGTAACAATTCTCTGCATAACGACAACAATCAATGAAAAATGGAATACCATAACGATGGTAGAGGGCAGCAGTTTCTTTTATATTCTGTAAAGAGACAGGCTGTCCTCCTCCGGCGTTATTGGTAATGGTAATGCAACCGAAAGGTATCTGCTCTGGTTCTGTTGAGCGGATGAGTTGTTCAAGTGCTTCCAGGTCCATGTTCCCTTTGAATGGACTGGAGGAGTGGATGATAAAGGCTTCTTTGTTCACGCAATTGGCGGGATTGCCACCCCTGGCACGGATATTGGCATCAGTGGTGTCAAAATGCATATTAGATGGAATGATATCCCCCGGTTTTACCAAAATAACGCTCAAGATGTTTTCAGCCGCACGACCTTGGTGAGTGGGAACAAAATACTCAAAACCAAAAATATTCTGCATGGTCTGTTTCAAGCGGTAGTATGAACTTGCTCCAGCGTAAGATTCATCCCCTGCCATGATTGCAGCCCACTGATGCTGGCTCATTGCCCCGGTGCCGGAATCAGTGAGTAGATCAATGAATACATCTTGTGCCTTCAAGGAGAAAAGGTTGTATCCAGCTAACAGCATAGCTTTCTGGCGTTCTTCACGGGTTATCAGATGAATGGGTTCGACCATCTTGATCCTGAAGGGTTCTGGGGGATGTTTTTGCATTATGATTGCTCCTGGAAAGAAGATTTGTATAAGTGTATCAATTTTTTTGTTATACTGCCTGTGCATTTAGTACTCTAAGCATGAATGGGAAATAACTAATCGATGAAGCGGTATAAAGAAATTCAAAAGATAGCAATAATCGTTTTTTTATTAGCGATCGGAATGCTGATATGGATCAACCAAGATGGCATGATCGTGGATGAGACATATTTTTTCCCTGAGAAGAATTCTGAGCTGGAATCGAACCTAGACTTGATTGATGAAATAAACCAGTTAAAAAAACATTACCAGCTCCGTTTACGCTATCTTCAACAACCCTGGTACGGGGAAAATATGATCGTCCAATTAATGTTGGAGAAAAAAGACACAAGTAGTACATTTGGAGATCAAGAAGAAGTACTGAATAACAGAATATTATTTAAAGCGAGAATGGAAATTGAATCAGCGCTTGTAACACCCGGCGAGACGATCATCTTGCCATTGAATTTGCCAAACAAGATGGATATCCGTTGGGCAATCAAAAGCGAAAATCGACAACTTTCAAATGCGCGGGTGTGGTTATCGATCACATCAGCCAATGGAGATGCCGCCTTATCTTCCTTTGTGCCCTTGATGGTGATGCCAGTGAATTTTCATTTTCGTACGATTTTGGGGTTATCGACGCAGGTATGGCAGTGGATACTGACCGGTTGTGGTATTGTATGCGTCGGAACCATTTTCTATTGCCAGATCAGAAAAAACAAAGAAAGGGAATGATATAATCTGCCGTTATGAATAATCAAAACTCGCACCACGAATTGGATGAAAAGATCAAGCAGACCATACGAAAACAATTTGGGATAGTGGCGCTGGTTACGATTGGAATTGCGATGGTGGCAATTGGAGGAGGGTATATCGTGGATATGCAAAAAGGTACACGACCCATGTATATGTTGATTGGATTGATGATTTCCGCACCGATCACTGTATGGGTGAATTTCAGCATTATCAAACGAAAGCTGGCGTCGATAAATGATGAAATTGAACAGCATAAGGTTGATGCAGATCTATGACCCGATCCAAATCATTTGCTGACCTGATCAAGAACTGTCCAAGCGTCATACGAGCGCTTCCGAATATTCCACAAGGAGAGGTATCCAATGTGGTTTTTGACTCCCGCAAGGTAGTTGCAGGTAGTGTATTCGTGGCTTTTGAAGGGGAATATTTTGATGGACACTGTTTCATTGGGGATGCGGTGAGTCGCGGAGCGACCCTGGTAGTGGGTACACAAGCAAAGTGGGTGGAAGAATATCCCAATATTTATTTGCGGGTTGAGGATGCCAGAAAGGCACTGGCTTATCTGTCAGCAGCGTATCACGATTTCCCCGCCCGCAAACTGGTGGTGATTGGAGTGACCGGCACGGATGGCAAGACCACCACGGTGAATCTTATTTATCAGGTATTGAAACAAGCTGGTATGAAGGTTGGGATGATCTCGACGGTCAATGCAGTAATTGGAGAGGAAGCCATTGATACAGGTTTTCATGTTACCACACCTGAATCACCTATGGTGCAGGAATTACTAGCGCGCATGGTAGAAAACGGTATGACACATGTGGTGTTAGAGACAACCTCCCATGGATTAGCACAACAGCGGGTGGCTGCCTGTGAATATGATATTGGAGTGATCACCAATGTGACGCATGAACATCTGGATTATCATGGGACTTATGAGAGTTACGTACAAACCAAAACCAAATTATTAACCATGCTTACAGAGACGTTGCCCAAAAGGAGTGGCAATATCCGCTTGGCAGTTATCAATAAGGACGATCAGTCTTACTCATTCGTTACATTCCTATTATCTGAACCAGCTTTCGAAAACATACAGATAGCTGCGTATAGTCGAAAAGATAAGGCAGAGATCAAAGTGGCGCATGAAGAACATTCTTTGGAAGGATTGCGTTTGCAAATCGATTGCGCGGGGCAGATGATCCATGTGGAAAGCCATTTGGTAGGGGAGTATAACGTATCAAATATTTTAGCAGCGGTCGGAGCGACCAGCCTGGGATTGAAAATCGCGCCAGAAGCGATCAGCAGAGGGATCAAGGCTTTGGGAGGAGTGCCGGGTAGAATGGAACGGATCAATATGGGACAGAATTTTTCCGCCATTGTGGATTTTGCCCATACGCCTAACGCGATAAAAGTGACATTGCAAACCGCCCGCGAACTAACCAGAAAGAGAGTACTGGCAGTGTTTGGTTCAGCGGGATTACGAGATCGTGAGAAGAGAAAAATGATGGCGATCGAAGGAGTGAATCTGGCGGATATATGTATCTTCACTGCTGAAGATCCGCGCACCGAAAAACTGGAAGATATTCTCAATGAGATGGTGACCGCTGCGGAAGGGGTAGGGGGTGTCGAAGGCAAGGATTATCTGGTTGTTCCCGATCGTGGGGATGCCATCCGGCAGGCACTCAAGCTGGCGCATAGCGATGATCTGGTGATCGTTTGTGGGAAAGGGCATGAGCAATCTATGTGTTTTGAGACAACCGAATACCCGTGGGATGATCGCACTGCTGTGCGGGCTGCTCTCTGTGAACTGCTTGGCAAAGAAGGTCCCAATATGCCTTATCTGCCAACCAGCATGTATAAGAAAAGAGCCGATTGACGAAAAAATCGGCTCTTTTTATTTAGTTTTCAATCACGGCGGCGACTGCGGTTGCCGCCACGGCTATTGCCGCGGCTGTTCCCTTTATCATTCTTACTGCCGTTCAAGTGCTTATCATTCTCACGCGCTTCTTCCACGCTCCAGCCTTCCAAAGCTGCCACATGAGAAAGACGTACCTTGCCGGAGCGACTGTCGATGTCGGTAATCATCACTGAAAGTTCGTCACCCTCTTCAACCACATCCTGAACGGTTTTAATATGTTCCAGACTAAGCTGGGAAATATGTACCAGTCCTTCCACGCTGGGCAGGATTTCAACGAAAGCGCCAAAATCAACGATCTTGGTCACCTTTCCAGTGTAGATCCTACCAATTATGGGTGTTTCGATAAGACGTTCAATGTAATTTCTGGCGTTCTGCTCATCATTCTTATCGACGGCTGCAATGAAAACTGTTCCATCTTCCGCAATGTCGATCTGGGTCTTGGTCTCTTCCTGGATACTACGAATAGTCTTCCCTCCAGGTCCGATAATGGCACCAATCTTATCAACCGGAATCTGTACAGTGGTGATCCTGGGTACATAATCCTTGAGTTCAGGACGAGGTTGTGCGATGACTTCGGTGATCTTCCCCAAGATGAATAAACGAGCATCCTTGGCTTGTGCCAGAGCCTGCGACATGATCTGGGGAGTGATGCCCTTGATCTTGATGTCCATTTGCAGGGCAGTGATACCCTCAGTGGTGCCGGCAACTTTGAAATCCATATCGCCGAGGTGATCTTCGAGCCCCTGAATATCGGTAAGTACCACATAGCGATCGTTTTCCTTGATCAATCCCATGGCGATGCCGGCTACCGGCGCTTTGATGGGCACACCCGTATCCATGAGAGCCAGGGTCGATCCGCAAACAGAAGCCATGGAAGTTGATCCATTGGAGGAAAAGACTTCCGATACCAAGCGCATGGTGTAAGGGAATACGCTCTTATCCGGCAAGACCGGAACAAGGGCACGTTCTGCGAGGGCACCATGCCCGATCTCACGACGGGAGCGACGTGGGCGCTGTACTTCACCGGTCGAGAAAGGTGGGAAATTGTAATGGTGGATATAGCGTTTGGATTCGGTGGGGGTGAGGTCATCGATCTCCTGAGCTTCCTTGGGTGTACCAAGGGTTGCCAAGGTCATAACCTGGGTTTCACCACGAGTGAATAAACCAGAGCCGTGTGCACGTGGACTGGTATTTACTTCGCACCAGATGGGGCGAATCTGTTTGGAATCACGATTGTCGGGACGAATGCCTTTATCCAAAATTCGTTCGCGTACGACCTTTTTATAGGCGTCGTGGAAAGCTTCCTTGACGTTTTGAAGCAGGGTGGCATTACTCTCATCCTCTTCGTTCGTGTATGAATTGAGCAGATCTTCTTCGATTCCATTAATGGCTTCGTCCAACTCAGCTTTTGAATGCGGTGCATCCAATGCAACGGTGATCTTGGCGGAAACCTTTTCATAGATTTCGTTGACTAATATTGGATCGATACCAAAAGTAGGCACTTCTCGTTTAGCTTTGCCCACTTCCGCTGCCATTTTTTCCTGAAGGGCGATGATGGATTGGATAGATTCGTGACCAAAGCTGATGGCTGCAATCATATCATCTTCCTTGACCTCATTTGAGCCACATTCAACCATCAAAATAGCATCCTTGGTACCTGCGATGCGCAGATCCAGGTCAGAAATTTCCATTTGTTCAAAGGTGGGATCGATGATAAGTTTTTCATCCACACGACCAACTCTCACTGCACCGACAGGACCATCCCACGGGATGTCTGAGATGATGAGGGCAGCAGAAGCAGCATTGATTGCCATGATATCGAGTGGATTCTCCCCATCGGAAGAGATGGGGAACATCATGATCTGTACTTCATTGCGTATATTCTGGTCGAATAGAGGGCGCAGTGGGCGATCTGTTAGACGAGCAACCAAGACTGCATCGTCACCCGGGCGACCCTCACGTCGGAAGAAGCCACCGGGAATGCGACCCCCTGCATACATCTTTTCTTCATATTCAACACTCAAGGGGAAGAAGTCAGTCCCTTCACGTGTTTCGTTGGACATGGTAGCTGAAGCGAAGATCATAGAATCGCCGACGCGGAGGGTTACTGCACCTCCAGCCTGACCGGCTAATTTACCGGTCTCGAACGTAAATTCGTGGTTACCATTGGTACCACTAAAGCTAATAGCTTTTTGTTGCATTGTATTCTCTCTTTCCCCCGCACAGTCAGGAACTGAGAAATAAAGAAAAATCATTTTTCATCATCTCTCAATGCCCAACCTGCGGGATTTCCCCAAAAAAAGAGTAGATGGTGTTATTGCCATCTACTCTGGATGGGTTTACCTTATTTTGTACGAATTTTTAAACTCTCGGTCACGGCAAGATATTTCTTGTAATCCTTTTTCTTGAGATATGCCAGAAATCTTCTGCGCTGACCAACCAGTTTGAGCAATCCCCGACGGGATGACTCGTCATGTTTGTGAACTTTTAAATGTTCGGTTAATTGTGTGATACGGTTAGTAAGAAGTGCAACCTGAACTTCGGTGGAACCGGTATCATTGTCGTGCGTCTTATAATTGTCTATTACTTTCTGTTTTTCCTCTTTTGTCATAGTCATGACGTTGCTTTCTCCTTTTCATTAGCAAGTCTCCTCTCGAGCAGTCAAATCCAACCGCAGAAGGGACCAGTCATAATACAAATTATACCAGAGGAGAGATAGATAAAACAAAGCACTAATGGAACATTAACAATGCTGAGAATTTAGTATTGTGCGATGATTTGATTGAGAATAATCTGCTTTTCTGTACTAAAAAGAGGAGTGACCTTGCGAATAAATTTGCGGGCTTTTTCATTATTAGATTGCTGGTATATATCACATAAAAATGCGGCGGTTTCGATTTCTGACTTCTTAATAAGAGCGATGATCACCTGAGATAATTCTCGCACCAAAGACAGCGAAGATTTTTTTATCATGGGCGAGATAATATGAAAGATCCAAGGTAGATCATTAAAATCTTTTTGTTCGATCATATTTATCAGTGACTGAAAAGCCAATTTCATGAGAGTTTGATCTTGTGAAGTGAAAATCTGCTCGATGTAAGCGCGAAGAGGATCACGATTATCGATCTCGGATCGCGCTAGTAGATCCAGGATGGTTTTGCGCAGGATTTCTTCATCTGTTTCAGCTGTCCATTGTGGTAGGCGGTTGCCGATCGCTTGCCATTTGCTGGATGGTAGACTCATGAGAAGATGAATTGCCAGCAACTTGAATTCCAGATGTTCCCGACTCCATAGAACATCACTCAGATATATGGCGTTATCAGGATACTCAGCAGCCAGGGAAGGAAAAGTTTCGATGATCTTGTGAAGAACCAGATCAGGTATGTTTTTTTGCGGTAATAGGGTCTGTATGGGTACATTTTCCCCTAACTTGATTTTTTCGGTGGTGTATAACACCAATAGATCATCCAACTTTGCCAAATAAACACGCGGGTCACTGCGGAAAAGTTGCAGTGACTGCACGCGTGTGTTCAGTAAGGTCAGATCAACAGCCGGCATGGCTCTTCCTAATATGCCTTTGCAAAATAGGCTCTCGTGCGGGTGTCTTTTCCACATACCACACACTTCCCCGCTACCTGATCCTGTTGGAGGGGGATACAGCGGGTAGTGGCTTTGGTATCTTCCTTGATCTTGGCTTCACATTCCCTGCTCTCGCACCAGTAACTGTAAGCCCATCCATTTTGAACTACCTGTTTCAGGTCATCATAGTTAAGGGCATCCATAATGTGGGCATCCCGGAACTGAGTGGCGCGGGCTAAAAGTGACTGGTGGATGTCATTTAGCAAGGTGGTGACGGATATGTGCAGTTGGTCGAATTCCACAAAGCTTTTTCCTTCTTTTCCGGGTAGATCGCGGCGAGCGATGACCACTTTATTGGATGCTACATCGCGCGGTCCGATCTCGATGCGCAGGGGCACACCACGCATTTCCCAATCGTTGAATTTGAAGCCGGGAGTTTGCTCAAAGCGATCGTCTAACTTCACACGGAGAGCGGATAACTCTCCCAGCACTTTTTGTGCATATTCTATGACCAGGGCTTTTTCTTCCTCAGTGCGGAAAATGGGAACGATCACGATCTGAATGGGAGCCAAACGAGGGGGCATGATCAAACCATTATCATCTCCATGGGTCATGATAATGGCACCGATGAAACGAGTGGAGAGACCCCAAGAAGTAGTCCAACAGTGCTGCAGTTGATTCTGGGCATCCAGGTATTGGATATCGAAGGCTTTGGCAAAATTCTGCCCCAGATAATGGGATGTGCCGGATTGCAGGGCTTTGGTATCTCCCATCATGGCTTCAATTGTATAGGAATTAATAGCACCGGCGAATTTTTCTGTTTCGCTCTTCATACCGGTAATCACAGGGATGGCTGCCTCGTTGATGGCAAAATCCTCATAAACATGCAGCATTCGTAGTGTTTCTTCCTGCGCTTCCAGTGCAGTGGCATGAGCGGTATGCCCTTCCTGCCAGTAGAATTCCAGTGTGCGAAGGAACAAGCGAGTACGCATTTCCCAGCGCACTACATTTGCCCATTGATTGATCAAAACCGGCAGATCACGATAAGATTTGATCCATTTTGAGTACATATATCCGATGATGGTTTCGGAAGTAGGGCGTACTACCAGCGGTTCTTCCAACTGCTGGCCCCCACCATGGGTAACAACTGCCAACTCAGGGGAAAAACCCTCAACGTGTTCCTTTTCTTTTTCCAGAAATGACATCGGGATAAAGAGCGGAAATGCTGCATTTTGATGTCCGGTATCTTTGAAGCGTTTATCTAATGCTTTTTGAATATTCTCCCATAGTGCCCAACCATAGGGTCGTACGACCATACAACCGCGCACAGGAGCATAGTCGGCAAGCTCTGCTTTCTGGATGATCTGGTTATACCATTCTGAAAAATTTTCGTCCCGTGCAGTTAAAGTATTGTTGCTCATAAATGAAACCTCTTCAATCGTATATGGTTTAGTTTATCAAGTTATTCAAGTTTTCTGCGGCAGCTTCTACACTATCGCAGAAGCGAATGTAACCCCTCACTTTATCAGGCACAAAATCGGACATTTCAACGTAAAGAGAATTGATGACGTTGCGCCAGCTATCTCCTACCAAGACCAAGTAAGGTACTGGAATGGAATCGAGGATGATCATATTCCAAGTGAGGGATATCTCTGCCAGTGTACCCACTCCCCCGGGTAGTGCGATGGCAGCATCGCAATTCTTGATCAGCCCACTGATACGACCGATGAGATCGGAATTGTGCATGACCTCGGATATCCATGGATTAGGTTTAGCATTGCGCCATCTTTCGATATCATCGCAGGTGACACCGATAACATGTCCACCTGCTTCCGAGCAGCCTTTGGAAACTGCTTCCATGGTGCCAACATACCCTCCATTGAGAACAACGTGACCGTTTTGTGCCAGCAGCCTACCAAGCGTGTAAGCTTGTTCATAATCCGCATCCCCAACTTTAGGATGGGCACTGCCAAAAACTGAAACTTTCATTCTATAAGTCCTTTTTTGTTTTCATCAATACTAGTCATTTTACAATGATCTGGCTCGGACCAATTGAGATATTTTACTAGATTTCATTTTATTGAAAAAAAAAGGAGTTGGGAAAAACCAACTCCTTTTCAGCATCGCTACAACATGATCAACTTTCTTTTGCTGCGTCTTCTTTGGCTTTCTTCTCAATGATCTCATTGGTGATGTGGGATGGGACTGTTTCATAATGGGAGAATTCCATGTTGAAAATGCCACGCCCACCCGTGATGGAACGAAGATCGGTCGTATAGCGCTGCATTTCAGACAGCGGAACATTTGCGGTTACGGTGGATTGACCTTTTTCGGTGTCCATACCCTGAACACGGGCACGGCGGGTATTCATGTCACCCAGAATATCGCCCATGTTTTCTTCAGGAACGATCACTTTAACCTGCATGATGGGTTCCAATAGCACCGGGGTTGCATCTTTAAAGGCAAGTTTGAAGGCTTCGCGACCTGCAATTTCAAAAGCGATCGGTTTTGAATCAACCGGATGTTCTTTCCCATCGAAAACTTCGACTTTGATACCGGTAACGGTATATCCGGCAATGATACCTTCTTTCATCACGTTGCGGATTCCTTTTTCGATGGCGGGCATATAGCTGGATGAAATGGAGCCACCGAAGATGGCGTTGACAAATTCAAAAGCATCGCCTTCCAGCGGTTCTACCCGTAAATGGACCTCACCGAATTGACCGGCACCACCGGATTGTTTCTTATGGCGATGCATGGCGCTGGCTTTCTTGGTGATGGTTTCCTTGTATGGCACTTTAGGAATGGTGATATCCAAACCAACCTGAAATTTGGATTCTGCCCGGCGGATAGCAACATCGATGTGCTGGTCACCCATACCCTGCAGAATGGTCTGGTTGGTGGAAGGTTCTTGATGCCAGGATAAGGTCATATCTTCTTCGCACAGGCGGGTCAGAGCAGGGCTGATCTTGGTAGAATCTGCCTGGGTCTTGGGGAAGATGGCGACCTGAAATAATGAAGTAGGATATTCAGGAATGTGGACCTTTACAGGATGTCCTTTATCGCACAGGGTATTGCCGGTGGCAGTAACGGTTAGTTTGGGACAGACACCAATATCACCACTATGGATCAGTTTTACCTGAATATTCTCTTTACCACGAGGAATATAGACATTCCCAATACGTTCTTCGGTATCTTTGCTGGAGTTCCAGATACGACTATCGGCGCTGATCATCCCTGAAAAAACGCGGAAATAAGTTTGTTTTCCGACGAAGGGATCCGCAGTGGTTTTCCATACATAAGCGGCTAGAGGACCGCCATCATTGGCAGAAAGAATTTCCTCACCTGCTACTCCATCGACTTTGACCTCTCCAGCCACCAGATCGGGGGAGGGGAACATATCGATGATTGTATTAAGTAAAGGAAGAACGCCGATTTCTTTTTCTCCGGCACTGACAAGAACGGGGATGAATTCCCCTTTTCTTACTACTGCGGTTAACCCTTTTACGATTTCTTCAGCAGAAAGTTCACCTGATTCAAGATATTTTTCCAGTAAGGAATCATCCCCTTCAGCAGCAGCTTCCACCAATTCCATATGGGCTTCTTCTGCAGCACTTTGCAGATCGGCAGGAATGACTTCGGGAGTTTTGCCATCGCCTTTGTATGCTTTCATGGAAAGCAGGTCAATGACCCCTTGGAAATCCTGTTTTTCTCCCCAGGGGAGCTGAATCTTGATGAGGCGGGTGGAAGAACGTTCCTCAACGCTAGCGAGTGCTTTATTGAAATCGGCATTCTCGCGATCCATTTTATTGATGAGCACAAAACGAGGTAGACTGAACTTGTCACAATAATTCCACGCAATTTCAGTGCCGACCTCGTATCCGGAGACGGCATCCACAACTACCACAGCGCCTTCCACCACGCTCAAGGCGGAGATCATCTCACCGACGAAATCGGTATACCCCGGGGTATCGAGGAAATTGATCTTGGTGTCTTTGTGTTCGATGGGAATAACGGAGGAATAGAGTGAAATGCTGCGACGAACTTCTTCTTCGTCAAAATCGCTGGCAGTGGTACCTTCGTTGATGTTGCCCATGCGGGTGGTTGCGCCAGTGATATGTAAAAATGCTTCGGTAAGAATGGTTTTGCCTGCACTGCTATGTGAAACTAAAGCGATATTTCTTATGTTGCCAGTACTGTATTCTTTCATTAATATTACCCTTTATGAGAGATATGATAACAACTTGCTTATTTTAAGATGAATCGCTTCAAATGTCAAAGCATGCATATTGAGGGTGTTGAAAAACATGTTAAAAATTGTAAAACCACTCGGTTTTTAGCCAAATATGGTGGTTTACAGAAGAAAAACTACCGGAAAATCCGAAAAATATGACTTTTTCCACACCCTCGCATATCTTTCACTGTTATTATGAATTCTTTAAATTTCTGAATGAGAACCATGAAAGATTATTGATTTGCGGTTGCTTAGTTAAATCATTCATCGAATAACACAGGTTTGTACATATTTTGATAATTCTTCTGCAATTTCTGGTAATTCCGCATTTTTCTGTTCTAAATCCGTCGTAATAACACGTTGAGAGAAATTTTGATTTAATTTCTGCAAGAACAATCTCTTTGCCCCTTTAACCATTATTGCAATAGAGAGCAAATCCGCTTTATTTAATAGGTCCCAATCAATTGTGGTTCGAAATTCGTAATCAACTTTTGAGTTAATGACCAGATGAACACTTCTTTGAATTAGTTTAATGGAAACTGTTTGTCCTACAACAAAGTCATATTTGTTTATTGGTGCTTTGATATCCATTGCTATATAATCAATCCATTTATTCAGAATGAGCTTTTCCAGAATATCGGGATTGCTTCCATTGGTGTCTAATTTTATACAATAACCCAGTGCTTTAATGTCAGTTATTAAATCGATGATGTCTGGGTGTATGGTCGGTTCACCTCCGCTGATAGTGACAGCATCTAAGAGTTTTTGTCTTTTTCTCAAGAAATTAATAACGATGGAAGATGGAATTCGTTCTGAAAATCTTTCGGGTTGTACTAATTCAGGATTGTGACAATATGGGCAGCGAAAATTGCATCCCTGAAGAAAAACAACAGCGCATATCTTTCCGGGATAATCAACTAGAGAAACCTTTTGAAAACCACCAATTTTCATGATTGAACTTTGAATTTCCTTCTCATCTTGAATTCTGCTTTTTTCCCATTGTTCCATTGTTTGACCGGTCGTAAATAGCCGACCACACGTGAATAAACTTCGCAAAATTCACCACATTCACTACATACGGTTACTTCCCCAGGCAAGTAACCGTGATTGGGACAAATACTGAAGCTGGGTGTGATCGTAAAATAGGGTAGGTGATATGTTTCACATATCTTTTTAACCAAGATTTTTACAATGGCAGGGTCTGATATTTTCTCTCCGAGATAGAAATGCAAAACAGTACCGCCTGTATATTTCGATTGAAGGGCATCTTGTAATTCCAGTACCTCAAAAATGTCATCACTAAAATTGACAGGTAATTGTGTCGAATTTGTGTAGAATGGTTCTTTTACATCCTTCCCAATCCCATTGGCAAAATTACAACCATCAAAGATTTTTTTATCAAGAAGAGCAAGTCGATAGGAGGTACTTTCAGCAGGAGTCGCTTCAAGATTGTAATTATTTCCGGTTTCCTCCTGAAATCGAAGCAACTGCTCACGCATATAATCAAGAATTCTTTCCGCTAATTTTTCGCCTTCAGGAGATGAAATATCCTGACCGAGTAGATTGAGCAATGCTTCATTCATACCTACAACACCAATGGTAGAAAAATGATTTTTCCAGTAGAAGCCAGTTTGAGATTTAATCGCCCGCAGGTAATATTTAGAATATGGATATAAGTTCCCATCCGTATATTTTTCCAGGACTTTTCTTTTAATTTCAAGGCTATCTTTGGCTAACTTCATAAGCTCATGAAGTTTTTTTAAAAAACCATTTTCGTTTTTCTGGGTGAAACCAATACGGGCTAGATTTATAGTTACCACACCAATTGAACCGGTTAATGGATTTGAACCAAACAGGCCACCACCACGTCTCTTTAACATGCGATTGTCGATTCTCAATCGGCAGCACATGGAGCGTGCATCTTCAGGATTCATATCAGAATTGATGAAATTTGAAAAGTACGGTAACCCATATTTTGCAGTGACTTCCCACAATTGATGGATCGAATTTCTATCCCAATCAAAATCTTTTGTAATGCAATAGGTGGGAATGGGGAAAGTAAATACTCGACCTTTGGCATCTCCTTCAACCATGACTTCCAACAATGCTTTATTCAGGATATCCATCTCCTGCTGGAAACTACTATATGGTTTATTCATCAGGTTTCCCCCGATCACTGCTGCTTGGTTGGCATAATAAGATGGAACTGTTAGATCCAGCGTAATATTTGTGAATGGAGTTTGGAAACCCACCCTGGTAGGAATGTTGATATTGTAAATAAATTCTTGTAAAGATTGTTTTACTTCTTGATAGGATAAATGGTCGTAGTATATAAATGGTGCAAGCAAGGTGTCAAAATTACTGAATGCTTGTGCTCCGGCAGCTTCGCCCTGCAAAGTATAGAAGAAGTTCACAATTTGCCCTAATGCAGTTCTTAAATGTTTAGGTGCTCTACTGGAGATTTTTCCTTCGACTCCTGTGAATCCAACGGTAATCAGATCATATAGATCCCATCCTACACAATAAGCAGATAAGAGGTTAAGGTCATGAATATGAAAATCTCCATTCATATGTGCTAAACATATTTTCTCCGGATAAATAACATTAAGCCAATAATTTTTTGTTACCTCGGATGAAACATAATAGTTTAATCCTTGAAGAGAAAAAGCCATATTGCTGTTTTCTTTTACCAGCCAATCGGATCTTTGAAGATAATTGTCAACCAATCCGTTATTGATCTTGTTCGCAATCTCTCTTATTTTTTTGTGCTGGTCGCGATAAATAATATATGCTTTGGCTGTTTTTTTATAGCGTGAATCTATTAGAACATTTTCCACAATGTCTTGGATCAATTCGACATTGGGAATGGACGCGATTTTTTTTTGAGAAGCCAATCTGATTACTTTTTTCCCTAATCTTTCTGATTCTTTCTCCCCAAATTCTCCAGTCACTGATCCGGCTTTACAAATGGCATTGATGATTTTCTGCTGGTCAAATGGTACGATGCTTCCGTTGCGTTTGATGATGGTAGTGAACATACTTCCTCCTACTAACAAATAAAAACACCTGGCGTCAATGCCAAGTGCTAATTTAAGTCGGCTTGACGCGAGCCAATAAAATTGAATGGGATCGGACTATACCGTTGCGCGACAGTACCGGATTTTCACCGGATTTCACCATTTTTATTTTGTTGGGATAATACTAGCATAGTAACCCAAGAAAATAACTGCCGAAACTTAAAGTTTTCATATTTTTAATAATAGAATTGGAATAAGACAATGTCTTTGGAAAATGGTAGAAGATGAAATCAATAAAAAGGAAATATCATTTTTTTCGCAGTTATCATGCAGATCCTCCCTGGGATACCAATGTATCGCCTCCTGAACTGATTAATTTTCTAACTTATCGCCTCCCAGGCAGAGCATTGGACATTGGTTGCGGGACCGGCACAAATTTAATATGTTTGGCGGAACATGGCTGGCAAGCGGAAGGGATCGACTATATCCGTGAAGCAGTTCGAAAAGCCAGACGAAAATTACAGGATAAAAAACTTGTACTATCTGTATATTACGGTGATTTCTTGACCTCGACCAGGTTGCAGGGTTACTATGATTTGATTCTGGACATTGGTTGTTATCACAGCCTTCCGGATGAAGATAAACGTAGTTATGAAAAAAAGATCATGAATTTGCTGGCGCGGCAGGGCTATTTGCTGATGCATGGATATCTAAAATCCGATTCACCACGGCGAGGGATCACACAGAAAGATATCGAATTGCTATCAACACGATTTCGTATGGATTTTGCAGAGAGGGGAACCGGGTTGCACGAACGCCCTTCTATCTGGATGTTATTCAGACGGGAGTAGCCCCTGTTTGTGCAGGTTTCCCAAGATAGTTTGCAGCAATTGCTGTTCTTCATCACGTGAGATTACGTTATTGTCGATCCAGGCTGCTTGGAGTAATTGGTTGATGAGTTTGTATACTGGTCCGGGCAAAATTCCCATTTTTTTTAAATCATTACCACTAGTGTATGGTTTTAGTTTGATCCATTCATCTTGGAAGAGGTCTAATAGGCTCACGATTTTATCGTTATCGTAGAAAAGAGTTTGAAGTGCAACCAGAGTATAAGTGGGGATGCCTTTGAGCAGGAAATAAATATCACTGTTTTTTTTATCCATTATCTGAGGTAATTCTTGCAACAAATGCTGTGTTTGATTGACACTTTTCTGAATGACTTGGGGCAGCTTTAAGCGTTTCATGATATGTTGAACGCCTTCTCTAGCCTGCATGCTTAGAAGAATGGTATAACGGATGATCATTTCAACAGGAGTGTTTCCCACTTTTTGGGGTAAATGCCATTTTTCACCAGCTTCTTTTCTTAAAGCAGATTGCAGCAGTATGGCAATCTTTTTCGAAAAAGAGAAACCAGGGTCGATGGCTTCAAGCAACCCAAGCTGCTGTAAGCGTCTGAAAATATCCACTGCAAGTCTTTCCTGCAGAATTTGGTCGAACTCATGGCGCAAGCGATCGCCAGAAACCTGTTTCAGCAGTGGTTTGGCTTCTTGCAGCAATTGCAGGGTGCGTTCTTCGATAGTGAAACCAAAGCGCTGTTCGAACCGTACGGCACGCAGTATGCGAGTTGGATCATCTACAAATGATAGAGAATGAAGAACACGAATGATGCCATTTTGCAGATCATCCAATCCACCCCAGTAATTGTAGAGTTCCCCATAATGTCTTCCATCCAAGCGTAGTGCCAGTGTATTGATGGAAAAATCACGGCGCAACAAGTCGAGCTTGATGCTGCTCAATTTAATAATTGGCAGAGCACTGGGATTCTTATAGAATTCAGTGCGGGCGCTGATCAGATCAACGGACCTGGGAAGATCGCCTTTAGAAGAGGTACCCAGTTTGGTATTAAGCTTTTCCCCATCAATAAACCATTTGGCAGTACCAAATTGACGGTGGAAAGTAATTCTCCCTCCGAGGGTTTGGGTGAGATGCTGCGAGAGGTCAATGGCATTCCCTTCAACGACCAGATCAAGATCAAGAATAGGAGATTTCAGGAGAATATCCCTGACCACGCCCCCAACCAGATAGACATGCATGTGCATAGCATGAGCTATCTCAGCGATCGATTTCAGCAGTTTCAACTGGTTGGAACTGAGGTGCTCCTCCAATTGAAGGGAAAGATTCATTTTTTCAATGTTCGTTGAAGGTGTGCCGGAATATGCCTTGAGCAAGTCGGTGCGCGTGACGATACCGATGATCTTCTCACTCTGGCTATCTACTACCGGAATCTGTCCCCAATTCGATTTAGCCATGATCTGATGCAGTTCGTCAAGAGAGGTTTCAGGGTGAACGGAATAATTACCAGCTTCCATCAAACTGCCAGCAGGCAGATCCATTTTGTGTGCCAAAGCTCGATCGACCGCACGGCGGGTTAATAAACCAAGCACTTTATCATGATCGACAACCGGAAATCCTTCATAACCAAAGCGTTGCATTAATTGCATGGCTTCCTGCGATTTGGTGACTGGATTGAGCAGCAGGGGGTTCTTGGACATGATCTGTTTTACCGTAATTGAGGGGTAGATGTATTCATCAAGCGATGCGACGAAGTCCTTTTCGAGTTCAGGGAGGTCTTTTTTATGGGAACCATTTTTGCGAATCAAGGCGGCTGCAGCTCGCGGGTGTCCTCCGCCACCGAATTTCTCTGCAATGGCTGCTACGTTGATCTGATCACTCACCGAGCGAGCGACAAAACGGATACCTTCTTTGGTTTTTACAAAGATAAATAACCCGTCGGGATCATAAAGATCACATAATTTATGCGCGATACTGGAAACCTCATCTTCCAGGAACTCCGCATCAACGCTGGATACCATGATGCGTTGTTTCTTCAGTTCTAGCACCTGGTTGTTCTTGATCAGCATATCCAGGACTTTCTGTTGGTTGGCAGAAAGAGAAGGATTAAGAAAATTGGCTGCGATTTTCAAACTGGCACCCTGGGCCAATAAAAATGCGACAGCCTGAGCATCACGTGCGGTGGTACTGGTATAGGTAAGCGAGCCAGTATCCTCATAAATTCCCAACAATAACAGCGTAGCCTGGATCATGCTTAGATTGCTGTTATGCTCCATCAAGTGTTCCACAAAGTAAGTGGTACAGGCACCGGTCTGTATGGCGTTGAATTCCCAATTGGGATCAAGATCGTCTCTGATCTTGTGGTGATCAAATATGCAGATATGGGTATCTTTTCCTGTACCTTTTATGGTAACCAGTGACTGTGTATCCACCAAGGTGATGGTTTGAATATTTTGTTTAGGGAGCGCTTGGGGAAGAATGAAAGGCAATTCAAAGCGGTAACTATTATAGAATTGTTGGACATTACGGTTCAATGTATTGGGTAAAATGGGATAGGCACGGTCTTCTAGCAGGTAAGCCCCTAATATGGAAGCAAACCCATCGAAATCTGCCTGTTCATGGGTCATCAAGATGTGCATAATCACATTTTATCATTTAATGATATGAAACATTTACCCTGGTAAGATGGCATTTGAACAAGATCAATTTCCTATAATAGAGTATCTACTATAGAATCGCTCTGGAAAACAAGA
>ENA-ORXD01000371-ORXD01000371.1-sediment-metagenome-genome-assembly--contig:-NODE-371-length-61652-cov-4.791929_pt1 | contig 61652 bp, 54 predicted proteins | sample MGYA00237862_ERZ511471 | MGnify/ENA metagenome assembly ERZ511471
CCGCTGAACCTTGCTATATAATATAGACATAATAAACGTTTTTAAAGATGAATGAAAAATCCGGTGATAGCCCGGAATTGATATTTTGGTTGGCAAAAAAGCAGGTTGGCTAGCGGCGATCAGGTACCCCACTCACGACGAATAAATACCGGCATGGAATTACGCAATGTGGTCGCAAGTGGAGTGCTGCTTTAAATTTAGTGGTCATAATCTGTTGGTTTCTTTCGGGATATAAATTAGGAATAATTCTTCAAATCATACCCTCAGACTGCCGAACAACATATCAAAATGTTGAAAAAAGAAATCTTCTGTCTGGCTTTCACTTGTACTGATTTGCGTCTCGTTCTTATTGGTTATCAACCAAAAGTTAATAAATAGCCGTTACCATAACACTGGTATATGATATGTTTTTGCTAATTTGAACGTCGTAAAACTAACGGATGAAACTAAACCATACGACGAAATCAGAAAACCCGGAAGGATATTGGTTCAACATAAAAGGTGTTGTTTTACCCCTGATTTTGGTAGTATAACAACACCTGGAAATTTGTTACAAGAGAAATGACAACCACAATTGAAGCACACTAGTTATGCATAAGCGTAAAAAAGACAAAAGATGATAAGACAAAATGAATTATGTTTATAACCCAACCAAAAATATTTGTTAGCAGCACCATTGTTGACCTACCCAATGAGCGAAAGGCAGCGTTTAAAGCTGTTGAAAAAGCAGGTGGGTTTCCTTTAATGTCTGAATTCACAATGGAAGCGCAAAGTACTGATTCTCTTACAGCTTGTTTGAGTAAAGTGCTGGAATCTGATATTTATGTGCTTATTTTAGGTGGTCGATATGGTTGGCGACCAGAAGAAAAAGAATCTATTACCGAGTTAGAGTATAACACAGCAAGAAATAAAAATATTCCAATTATTGTAATAAATACTACCTATCCAAAAGAACAATTACAAAAGGATTTTGAAAAAAAGGTAGAGCCTAATTATTTTAGGAAAACTGTGTCTGATGCGTTTGAGTTAGAATCAGAACTTGAAAAGGCTTTAAAGACTGAAATCGATAAAAAACAGAATCAATATTTTAATAGAACAGAGCCTGTCTATTCAAATCTTGTAAAGATTCAATTTCCAGATACATTGTATATCGCAGACTTAGATATTGATAAAAAATCAGTAAAGAATTACAATAGAGAAAGGAAACGTCCCTTTTTTAAACCAAGTTTGCATGACTATGCTGTTTCTGCATTATATATGAATGACATTTCCTTTCCTCATGACTGGATAGTTTGGAATGGTAAATTAATAACTTTTCATGACCTGCAAGATGATTCGATAGGTTTAACAAAAATAATTGACAGAGGTACAGCAGAACCATTTAGCTGCGAAGAGTTTTACGAAAGGTCATCAGAACAGTTATCGCAATTTAAATACCTTCTTAAAAAATGCCTTGAAACCAAACTTCATAAATTGAAGATTAAGTGGATAAAAGATGAAAGACTTTTTGCCTTTCTACCATTACTGAAAGACGATTTGGGTAGATGGCAACCAAGGTCAATTGAATGGACAAAAACTAAAAAGAAAGCTACACGCAAAGTTGTTGAAATCAAAATGGACTTAAAGAATAAAGACAACGTGTTTAATATGCGATGTCTCGCTTTTCGCACAGGTTTTGATTATTTTGATAATGATTGGTATTTGTCCATCAAACCCGAATGGATTTTTTTGTGGAGTGATTTAAGCGTTTGTGATTTAGCTTATAAAAACATCCAGTGGTTAAAAAAGACTGAGCGGAATATGCATGTGTTTAATCACTACAACTTTATTCTTCGTTACCTACAGCCTTCTCAAATGGAATCAATGTTTAATGAATATAAAGAATATCCATTTCTCAAAATTAAAAATATCGAGACTTTTGAATTTGCTCCAATTGTTCCTGATGATATTTGGAATAATCTTGAACAAGTTAGCGCGCAAAAAAAACTAAAAGATAATAGTGGTAACGTTGATTTATTTGGTATATGAAAGCAAGCTACATACAAGAACCTTACTTATTTTTTGGCAAGGGAAAAAGTATTTGCCCTAGGGAAGGTATTGCGGGATTAGATGTATATGATACAGTAATTGAAGCAAGAAAAAATCAGTTACTGCTTGGAATAATAGGTATTGAAGAAGATGTTGAAAATCTAAAAAATTGGTTAAAAAGATTTGAAAGTTACATTCCTGCAAGTCCAAAAGGGAAACAAAAAGGCTTGTTTTTGTCTTTCCCGGGATTCAATCAAGATAAAGGATTTTGTGCAAAATACATATATGATACAAATTACGAACGAATAATCTCCCCAAATGAAATTAAAGCAATTCTAAAGGAAACAAACAGAGATAAAAGAGTTTTAGATGCAGTTGAATTATTCGGTGAGAATATCGAATTTCTATCTGATATTAAAAATTGTGATGTTATTATTTGTGTTATTCCCAAAAGCTTTGAAGGTAAAATTGTGAAGGAGAACAAAGATGATGAACCGGTAGAAGATAATGCTGACGATAATGAAGAGCCAGAATTGGAACTGAACTTCAGAAGAGCTTTAAAAGCACGAGCAATGCAGTACAATACACCAATTCAATTGTTACGGGAGTATGTAATGCATGATACAAATAAATCCCAAGATGCTGCAACCAAAGCATGGAACTTCTGTACTGCTCTTTACTATAAAGGACTTCAAACTATTCCTTGGAAATTAGAGGTTGATGAAAATAAACCAAAAGTTTGTTTTGTAGGAATAGGATTTTATCGGAGCAGAGATAGACAAACAATTCAAACCAGTTTAGCACAAATATTTAATGAAAATGGGAAAGGTGTAATTTTAAGAGGAACTCCAGTATTAGAAGACAAAGAGGACAAAAAACCTCATTTGACTTATGAACAATCATTTTCCTTGTTAAAAGACGCATTAACTAAATACAAATTCGCGACTGGCACAATGCCCGGCAGAGTGGTTCTACATAAAACCTCGAAGTATTATGAGGATGAACAGGATGGTTTTATGCAAGCAATGGAAGATTTGGGAATCACAGAGTATGATATTGTAACAGTAATGGAAACTGATTTACGTTTCTTTAGAAATAATCTTTATCCACCGGTAAGAGGTTCATTATTTTCATTGACTGAAAACAGACATATTCTTTATACAAGAGGCTCTGTGCATAAATATCAAACTTATCCAGGAATGTACATTCCTGCTCCTTTAGAAATACGAATTGTAAGTGCTGTTTCATCTGTAAATACAGTTTGCAAAGAGGTTCTTGGTTTGACAAAAATGAATTGGAATAATACTCAATTTGACAACAAGTATCCTATTACTATAGGCTGTGCTAGACGTGTGGGAGAGATTATGAAATATCTTGGAGAAAATGAACACCCAAAAGAATCCTATGCATTTTATATGTAAAAAGTAATTTTGGGAAAAAGTATAAAATGCTTTTGCATAATAATCGGTCATAAGCTCTCAATAGTCTAAATTAAACAAGCCAAGAAATGACAAAAAGGAAAAAGAAACCAGAACTTAAAGTTGTCTTTGATACAAATGTTATTTATTCAGGAAAAGCAAGCTATTTAGTAAACCTAGAAGTAACTGACCTAATTAAAAATAATTTATCTCATCATGATTTAGATATTTCTTGGCATCTTCCAGAAACTGTCATAAAGGAAAGAGAGTTTCAGATGGTAAAAAAAGGAATCGAATTACTACAACCTGTAAAGAAATTAGAAGAATTACTAGGTCATAATTTAAATATTACTGAAGAAATCATAAATGAAAGGGTTAAAAATGCTATTGTCAAACAAATGAGTGAAAACTCGTTATCACAAATTGACCTTAACACAAATACTATTGATTGGAATTCACTAATCATCAGGTCACTGAAAAGAATTCCGCCTTTTGAAGACAACAAAAGCGAAAAGGGTTTCCGAGATGCACTCATTCTCGAAGCATTTGACCAACTTGTCATATCATCACCTAAGACTCCAAGTTCTTGTAGAATTGCATTTATCTGCAATGATTCGATTCTCATGGAAGCCGTAAAAGAAAGAACAAAAGAACGCAATAACATTAGGTATTTAAATGACTTAACGAGTTTGAAAGGATTAATAAATATTTTGGTGTCTGAGATTGAAGAAAAACTTATAAACGAAATATCCGGCATTGCCACAGAATTATTTTTCATGCCTGAAATCCCAGAAACGATTTATTATAAGGAAGAAGTAAGAAAAGCATTGAAAGATAAATTCGGGGAAGAATTGAACAAATTACCTGACGAAATTGCATCCAAAGTTGAAACTGGCACATGGTACATATCAGCTGTTAACTTTGTAAAAAAAGAAAAGCAACGCATTTGGTGGAGCAGTGAAATAAATGTCACACTCAAAGCATATAAAACCGAATTTAACACTTCTCTAACAAGAAGACTCGCAGATATCAATAATCCTATTGTATCTGCACTTCGCAGTAACAAGACATTGTTACAAGCTTATCCAAGTCTTGGAGGATTATCGGGAGATATTGGACAAATACCAGAACAAGTTGAATACCTCGAAGGCAAATCAAAATATGAAGTAATTTGGAGTGTCACTTATACTGCGAATAAAAAATTTATAAAACCTGTAGTTGAAGAAATAATTTTTAAAGGGAATGAATGGAATAATTAAGATCAACTAACCCCATACGCCATGAAACACACCGGTAGCTTACTCATTGTCGCATTTCTCTTCCTGGTCTCCTGCCAGCAAAAGGCAGAGCAATCGGGCCAATCGATGTACTCCTTTCCGGAGCAAACCCAATCGCGTTGAACCAATGCACTTCACTTTTCCCTTAAAATCAAATGAACAACTAAGAATAACAACTTATGGATACAATCTTAAAACTAAAGCACTGGCAGGTATTTATTGGACTGATGATTTTCCTTTTTCTATCTCTGGCGGCAGCAGAAAACAGCTTTTCTATTGGAAATATCTCTTCTATTGAATTTCGGGTAATATTCGGAATCACAGGACTCATTATATTCTTTCTTTGGGTCATGCTAATAGGTCTGTCCCTGAACCGGATTAACGGGAATCCATATCATTTCAATAACATCCTTTTCATATTGGCAGTTTTATTCTGCGTATTGGGATATGGAGAGATGCATCTGGAAGGACTAAATTCAGAAAATCTGACCATAAGTACGACAACTTCTACAATTTTGTCGCTCCTGGCATTCTGGGGAATTATCTATACGTTTAAGAGTGTTTCCAAGTCATTGAAATCAGTCGAAGCCGGCACGAAAGCAAAATTCAAAGAATATATTATTGACGCTATCCTGATTCTTGCGTTTCCTATTGGAGTTTGGTTGATTCAACCTCGACTCAACAGGATTTATGAAATGAAAACGAATAACCCAAAAACAACTAATGACATTTTGTAAATTACATTGCCTACTAAACAAAAAGAAAATTTGCAAAACATTAAAAGAACCATCTAACGACAGAATATGAAAATGATTAAAATCTATAGAATCTTTACGCTACTATTTAATCTAATTGCAGCCTTTTATATTCTGATTGAAATTCATGATTTATTTGGTGGCTACTCTACTTTAAATAATCCAGAAGACCTTTCGATTTTGACGTTTATCATCCTTGCGTTATACTTTTCGATTTCATTTAATCTCGAAACGATAAAACATTTCGGAAAAAAGACGAAGCATTTTGAATTCATTCGCAGGGAAGAAATCCAACGAAACCTAAAAAGAAAAGAATTCAGCAGAATAAAATTAAATGGAAATTTGATCGTCGGTATCATTATCGTTCTTCTAATGGTCCTAATCATGGCAACTGAACCTTTATCTGAATTTCTCAACGACTATTTCAGACTGATATCGGTAATCGTCATTGCCATTTATGGGCTGGTACAGATTCACTTTTCTCTTATCGTCAAAAAGAAGCTCAAAAAGAACGAATAAAAGTACCGCCGCTGGCATTTCGTATATTGTATTGCGAACTTTGGACATAAGGACTTGACCAAGCCAACTAAACCCATACGCCATGAAAAACACCGGTAGCTTACTCATTGTCGCACTTCTCTTCCTTGTTTCCTGCCAGCAAAAGGCGGAGCAGCCGGGCCAATCGATGTACTCTTTCCCTGAGCAAACCCAATCACGTTGGATTAGCTTTGAGAACCCGCACGGCGAAAAGGGCACGGGCGGCATGGAGAATTATGGGGCGAAAGGACATCCACAGGACAGCATCGGCGCCGGCGCTACCCAGGTGTTGATGGACATCACGAGTAGCGGTGTTATCAACCGGATGTGGGTGACCATCAACGACCGGAGTCCGGAAATGCTGCGTTCGCTCCGAATCGACATGTATTGGGACGGTGAAAGTAAACCGGCTGTTTCCGCTCCTTTCGGCGATTTCTTCGGTGTGGGTTTGGGCCGGATGACCGCCTTCGAAAATGAACTGTTTGCCGACCCGGAAGGCCGTTCGTTTGTCAGTTTCATTCAAATGCCGTTCAAAACGGGGGCAAAAATTACGCTCACCAACGAATCGGATAAACCAGTTTCAGCCTTGTTCTATGACATCGATTACCTGTTGACGCCCTGGAAGAAAGACAACCTCTATTTCCATTGCTACTGGAACCGGGACACCGCCACCACGCCGGGCGTCGATTATACCATTCTTCCCGATATATCGGGCAAAGGCCGCTTCCTGGGGACCAACATCGGGGTGAATGCCAACCCGGCCTACGGAGATTCGTGGTGGGGCGAAGGTGAAGTGAAAATGTACCTCGACGGCGATATGAAATTTCCCACGTTGGTAGGAACCGGAACCGAAGATTACATCGCCACGGCATGGGGACAGGGCCAATTTATTTCGCGGTACTCGGGCTGCACCATTGCCGACAGCAAAAACAGGCAATGGGCTTTCTACCGCTATCACATCCCCGACCCCATCTATTTTGGCTCCGATTGCCGCGTGACCATCCAGCAAATGGGCGGATACCCGAAAGACAAAGTCATCGGTCTGCAGGAGAAGGGAGCGAAACTCATCCCGGTCACCATTCATGATGGCCGTACGCTGCATCTCATTTATAAGAAAGATACGGTGGTTAACCTGGCAACCATCCCCTATAACGGATGGACCAATTTCTACCGCTCCGATGATGTTTCCTCCACCGCTTATTTCTATCTCGATCAACCCACGAACGATTTACCGGCGTTAAAGCCGAGAGCCTATCGGGTATATCATGTAAAAACGAATAAATAACTGCTGACAACATGACTAAAAAAGACTTTTTCATTCTCATCATTAAGCTGTTCGGACTTTACTCCATTATAACTGCCTTGTTTTTAACACTACCACAAAACCTGTCTTTTGTAATTGCCGATTTCGGATTTGCTTCCATTATTTATCTAATCGCAATACTAACAGTACTAGTTGCCCTATTTGCATTAATTATCTTCAAATCCCATCATATCGTCAGAGTCTTGAAACTTGAAAAAGGCTTTGATGATGACCGAATTGACCTTGCAAACCTGAAGACTACAGATATAGTAAAAATGGCAACTGCCATAATCGGAGGTCTTTTGATTATTAACAACATTCCTATCTTCATCAATCAAACGTTTCATGCATTTTATTCTGATATTCAATCACAACCAATCACACCTGATTACAAATGGAATTGGTTGGTACGTGGACTGGATATTATAATTGGTTACCTACTGATAACCAACTTAAACTTCATTGTCCGACTTTTAAGAATAAAGAGCGAGGATGGGAAACAGTAACGGACCAACGTTTTATAATCTACGGTTTGCCCCACGATCAAAAATTCCCCCCAAATCATGCAACAACTTCCGGAAGGTTGGCGTCTTATGTTTTATAATTAACATAAAGACATGCAAAAACTACTGACCTTTCTACTGGGAGTATTTGTCTTCACCAATACACTGGCGCAGAACAATGAAATTCCTCCGCAAACCAAAATCATGACGTTGGGCGTTTTCCATTTTGCTTATCCGAACCTGGATGCCATCCAAACGAAAAAGGAAAATCAAATCTCTGTTCTTGACGAACCGTATCAATCGGAAGTCATTGCAGTAGCCAATGCTATCAGCGAGTTTAAACCGACCATCATTGCTATTGAAGTGACGCCCGATCAGCAAGGCAAAATAGACTCTTTGTACGCACTTTACCGCGCTGACCAATTCACCTTAAGGAAAGGTGAGATTTTCCAGCTAGGCTTCCGTATCGGGAAGAAACTGAACGTACCGGTCATCTATTGCGTCAACGATTGGGGAAGACATTATCAGTCGATTGAAGCACTGTTTAAAGACAGCATTCGGCAAAGCAAATTCACGGAATATTACCAAAACTCACCCGATTCCATTTATGAACCTCACCGCGAGGTAACCAAAGTGAAAAACATCATCGATGAATTGAAAAAGCTAAATAATCCGGCTGCCATCAGGGAACGGTTATCGGTGTACCTGCTAAATCCCTTCAAGTATGAGGAAAAGCCCGGAGATTTTACCGGCGTCGACTTCGAAACCGGCCGGTGGTTCAACCGCAACCTGCGCATCTTCCGAAACATACAGCGGATACAACACACCGGCGACGACAGAATCCTGTTGATAATTGGCCGTGAGCACCTGAACCTGCTCAACCTGTTTTTCGATGTATCGAAGGAATTTGAACTGGTTTCTCCCCTTCCTTACCTGGAAAGCATTCATCATGAGTAAAACAGGTGCTAAGAATTAAGATTCTATCGGGATAGCAGGATCGGTTTTATTCCTTTCACGGCTTGTAATTCCAGCTTGGATGGCACCAGCAAGTATTACATTGAAAATAAGACACCAAACGATAACATTTAGTATATTCATCGTGGTTTCACCAACCGATATGACCACTAAACCAAATGAAAAAACGATGAAATTAAGTGTGATCAAAAGCTATTTTGTCTTATTGATGTTTGTCTGTTTATCTGGTTGCAGCTCTACAAACAAACATCAAGTTGTTAGTGCCGATGTTGTTATTTACGGAGGAACGCCTGCCGCAATAACAGCCGCTGTCGAATTAACCCGCTCTAAAAAACACGTAGTTATTGTGTGTCCGGAAAAGCATTTAGGAGGCATGAGTTCTAACGGACTCGGTTTTACCGACACAGGCGACAAGAATATTATCGGTGGCATTTCAAAGGAATTCTACCAACGGCTGTATACTTACTATGACAAAGATGCAGCATGGAATTGGCAATCAAAATCCGAATACGGCAATAAGGGCCAGGATACGCCTGCCATGGATGGAGGCACCAGGTCGATGTGGATTTTTGAACCACATGTTGCCGAAAAGATATTCGAGGATTTTATTGCGGAGAACAAAATAGCAGTATACCGCGATCATTGGTTGGATAGGAATAATGGCGTTGAAGTAAAAAATGGTTCCATCAAATCAATAAGGATGCTGAATGGAACACTTTTCAAAACCAAAATCTATATTGATGCCACCTATGAGGGAGATCTGTTGGCCGCTGCCGGTGTTAGTTACCATGTTGGAAGGGAAGCCAATAGTCAGTACAACGAAACATGGAATGGAGTTCAGGTGGGTACATTTCATCACGGCCACAATTTTGGAGATATGAAGATAAGCCCGTATAAAATTCCCGGTGATTCTTCGAGCGGCGTTTTAGCTTATATTTCAACAGACCCTCCGGGGAAAAAAGGCGAAGCGGATCATCGGGTTCAGGCCTATTGTTTCAGATTGTGTCTCACCAAGCATGAGGAGAATCGTGTTCCTTTTGAAAAACCGGCTGGATATGATTCCACGAAATATGAACTGCTGGCCAGGATATATGAGGCCGGTTGGAACCAAACCTTCGACAAATTCGATCCCATCCCCAACTATAAAACCGATGTCAATAACCACGGACCGTTCAGCTCCGATTACATCGGGATGAATTATGAATATCCGGAAGCGTCTTACGAGCAAAGAGCCCGTATCATAAGTGAACATGAGGCCTATCAGAAGGGCCTGCTTTACTTCCTGGCAAACGACCGACGTGTTCCCGCTGAAGTTCGGCAAGAGATGAATAAATGGGGATATGCAAAAGACGAATTCGTCGATAACGGGTACTGGCCCCACCAAATTTACGTTCGCGAAGCCAGAAGAATGATGGGTGAATACATCATGACCGAGAATGAAGTGCTTGGCAGAACGCCGGTAACTACATCCATTGGTATGGGTTCCTACACGATGGACTCGCATAATGTGCAACGATACATTACGCCGGATGGGTATGTGCAAAACGAAGGCGATATTGGCGTTCACCCACACAAGCCGTATCAAATCGCCATGGGAGCCGTACTCCCCAAAAAAGAAGAGTGCAGCAATTTGCTTGTTCCCGTGGCTGTGTCAAGTTCTCATATCGCTTTTGGTTCTATCCGGATGGAACCCGTTTTTATGATTCTGGGTCAAAGTACGGGAGTAATGGCATCGATGGCGTTGAATAAAAAGGTTGCACTTCACGATTTATCGTATGAAGAAGTGCGAAAAGAGCTGGTGGCAAGAAATCAAATAGTAAACTAGCCGATATGCATGATTAAGAAATTCGCTTCATGCCAGACAATTGATATGTAATGGTTTTCCACTACTTTTAAACTCACAACTAAACACCAAACGCTATGACAAAAAATTCACGGAGACAATTCCTGACCCAGACTGTACCTCTCACCATCGGTGCGACGATGGGAATCACCCAGGCAAATGCGATGGGAAGCGCTACAGCTACTCCATCTGAAAAGAAGAAGAAAGTGGTAGTGGTTGGCGCCCATCCCGATGACCCGGAGACGATTTGCGGCGGCCTGATGGCCTTATATGCCAATGCCGGGCACGAAGTGGTCTCAGCCTATCTGACGCGGGGCGAAGCCGGCATCGAGGGGAAATCACATGAAGAAGCGGCAAAAATTCGCACCGCCGAAGCACTGACAGCCTGCAAGATTCTGAAATGTCGCGCTGAATTTTTAGGACAAATCGACGGGAATACCGAGATAACAAAGGAAAAATACGCTCCCATCAGCGATTTCCTGAAAAAGGAAAACCCGGATATCATCGTTACACACTGGCCCATCGATACACACCGCGACCACCGGATTTGCTCCAACCTGGTTTACGATGCATGGTTACGGATGAACCCCAAACCGACTCTCTATTTCGGCGAAGCAATGACCGGGGCACAATCACAAAACTTTACGCCTACCGATTACATCGATATCACCAGTGTGATACAACAAAAACACCAGGCCTGTTATGCGCACGTCAGTCAGAAAGTTGACGAATGGTACCCGAATGATCATGCGAGAATGGAAGTATTTCGCGGAATGGAGTTCGGATGTGACTATGCCGAAGCCTTTGTGCGATACATTAAAAGTCCGGAAAATAATTTGAATGAAATTGGTTAAAAGAAATCTCTAGCTTACATCACGACTTTGGGAATTTCGTCTAAAAGCGTAAATTCAACACCTAAACAGACTACTAAATCCTCAACTGATGAAAAAAGTATTCCTCAGCCTCGCGGCTTTGCTTTTCGTATGCAATATCTCACTGGCTCAAGATCAACCGGATTCAACAAAAACAGAGAAAAAGTACACCATTGAGAATTGCGTCACCAAGTTCTCCATGGACAAAACCGTTAAAACCAAAGTTGGCTACCAGTTTTGGTTCGTGAACAAAGACTTTGTCGATGGACGCACCCTGAAGATGAGCGTGGTTGCTCCGCATTCGGCCACCCACGCGCCGCACAAACATGCCGAAGATGAGTTCTTTTTTGTGTTGGAAGGCACCGCCGAATTTTACCTGGACGGAAAAACCATGACAGCCGGTCCTTACGCCAGTTTCTATTGTCCTTCGAATGTCATGCACGGCATCCGCAACGTTGGCGATACAGAATTGAAATACCTGGTGATTAAAAAGTATCTGAAATAAGGTCATTCAGATTAACGTTGCCAAATACCATGTTCCAATATAATCAAAGCGTACAACGGTAACTGGCACAAACTTTTTGCAGATATTGAAATTGGGCAAAGAACATTTTGAAGAAATTACAAAATCTGTTTAATTCAACGCGCGGTACTCGTTAGGTGTATACCCTGTTACGTTTTTAAACAGCCGGGTGAAGTGTTGCGGATATTTGAATCCCAATTCAGATGCAATTTCGTTCACCGTTTTATCTGTATCAAATGTCTTTTGTTTGGCCAGGTCTATAATCTTGTTCTGAATATATTCCTTGGCCGATTTTCCTGTTTCCTTTTTCATCAAATCGCCAAAATAGTTGGCCGACAAATGAAGTTCTTCAGCAAAATAAGCTACCGATGGCAAGCCAATGTTCCGAGGTTTATCCGATGAGAAATAGTTATTTAACATTTCCTCAAACTTTTCTAAGATTCCCTTATTAACACTATCGCGTGTAATGAACTGGCGATCATAAAAACGTTCGCAATGATTCAGTAGCAAGTCAAGTTTCGAAACAATCAGCTTCTTACTGTACTTATCAACGGATTGTTGAAGTTCAGCATCTATTTTGGAAAAGCAGTCCATCACAATCTCCCGTTCGCGTTCCGATAAATGTAGCGCTTCGTTTGCCTTGTAACTGAAAAAGCTGTAGTCACTGATGCTTTTGGCAAGTGGAGTGCCATGAAGCAGGTCGGGATGAAAAACCACTGCATATCCCTTGGGTTGATAGACTTTTCCGTCGGTTTCAATTTCTAATACCTGTCCCGGAGCAACGAAAACCATGGTCCCTTCCTGGTAGTCATAGTAATTACGACCATATCGTAAATCGCCGCATTTTACATCTTTCAGAAAAATACAGTACATCCCATAGTTTATCCGCACAGTCTTTTCTCCGTCCCATGATCTTGGATTCGCTTTTGAAAAATCGATAACGCTGACCAACGGGTGCAGTGTTTCGTGATTATTCAGGGTATTGTATTCGTGTACGGTGTCAAATTTGAATATCCGGCTCATCTCAGTAATGTTTGCTATAAAACAAATGTAAGCATTACTGTAAAGCAATAAGCACTCCATTGGTCCGATCAGTAAAAATGGTAGACAATACAGTAGTCTGTATACCAATATCTTTAGAGTAACGCCCTACCTTTATCATGTGAAAAAATATCGTACCATGAGGAGTGAAAATAGAAATTGGAAATCAGTAGCGTTCATTAGCACTTCGGGCAGTAGTATAAGGCATACCCTGATGCTTGCCTTTGCTTTTTTGACGGTCATCAGCCTGTCGGCTCATGCCCAAACCCAAAGGAAGCCATTGATGATTCGAGAGCAAGGTAGTTTTGCCGTTGGTGGAACCGTCATTACCAACCCCGGAACCTTCGACCCGTACAAACCCACCCCCGAAGGGCAAACGTTTCATGGCGATCACGCCTACGTTTTCTACCAGGTTCCGGTGAAAGCCCGAAAATACCCTTTAGTCATGTGGCATGGTTTCGGACAGTTTTCTAAAACATGGGAAACCACACCCGACGGGCGGGAAGGATTTCAAAACATCTTTTTACGCCGGCGCTTTCCGGTTTATCTTATAGACCAGCCGCGCAGAGGTGATGCCGGTCGCAGTACCGTTGCCGCCAACATAGAACCAACACCTGACGAACAACAGTGGTTTGACACGTTTCGTATTGGTATTTGGCCCAATTATTTTGAGGGGGTGCAGTTTGCCCGTGATTCGGCCACACTGAATCAATACTTTCGTCAGATGACGCCCAGCATTGGGACAATCGATGTACATGTAAATGCAGCAGCGGTTTCGGCACTGTTCGATAAAATTGGGCCGGCGGTTCTTGTTACACACTCTCATGCGGGTGGAATGGGCTGGCTTACTGCCGTCAAAAATCAAAATGTAAAAGCCATCGTTTCATATGAGCCGGGAAGCGGCTTTCTGTTTCCGGAAAGCGAAGTCCCTGCGCCTATGCCAAGTTCGGGCGGTACACTCGAAGCTGTTGGAATTCCAATGCAGGAGTTTATGCAGCTCACCAAAATCCCCATCGTGATTTATTATGGCGATAATATCCCCGATAAACCTAATGCGAATCCGGGTCAGGATGGATGGCGGGTTCGCCTTGAAATGGCCCGTTTGTGGAGGGATGCCGTAAACCGGCATGGAGGTGATGTAACGGTTGTACATCTTCCCGAAGTAGGGATAAAAGGTAACACGCATTTCCCGTTTTCAGATTTGAATAATATAGAAATAGCCGACTTAATGTCGGAATGGTTGAAGGAAAAAGGACTGGACAATTAAAATACATAGTAAGAACATGATGCAAACAGTAAAATTGAACAATGGCATTGAAATGCCGATTCTTGGTTTTGGAGTTTTTCAGATAACAGATCAAAGTGAATGTGAGAATAGTGTAGTTGATGCCATTGAAGCAGGTTACCGATTGATTGATACGGCAGCATCGTACCAGAATGAAACAGCGGTTGGTAATGCCATCAAAAAAAGTGGTGTGGCTAGAGAAGAATTGTTTATCACAACAAAATTATGGGTCCAGGATACCGGCTATGAAAAAACCAAAAAGGCTTTTGAAAAATCGTTAAACAAGCTGCAGCTCGATTACCTGGATTTGTACCTGATTCATCAGCCTTATGGCGATGTGCATGGTTCCTGGAGAGCGATGGAAGAGTTGTACAAAGCCGGAAAGGTGAAAGCCATTGGCCTAAGTAATTTCCAACCCGATCGGGTAATGGACATCATCGCTTTCAATGAAGTAGTTCCCGCGGTCAACCAGATAGAAACACACCCTTTTCAGCAACAAACAGAGACCCAAAAATTCTTAACCGAAAATAACGTGCAGATCGAATCATGGGGACCATTTGCCGAAGGCCGGAATAACCTTTTTCAAAACGAAGTCCTAACGGCTTTCGGAGATAAATATGATAAATCTGTTGCACAGGTTGTTCTTCGTTGGCTAACGCAACGCGGCGTCGTTGCAATTCCCAAAACGGTCAAAAAGGAAAGAATGAAGGAAAACTTCGACATTTTCGATTTTGAACTGAGCACAGAGGATATGGAAGCCATAGCAACACTTGACAGGAAAACCAGTAGCTTTTTCGATCATCGTGACCCCGAAATTGTCAAATGGATGGGGAGCCGCAAACTCGATTTATAATAATGGGAGGAAACTAAACATGAAAAGAAAAATAAGATATCTTTTATTTACAGCTATTCTTTTGGCAACCAGCACTATCTCTTCCGGACAAACCAGATTAAAGAATCCTTATGGCCTGGTTTACAGGAATGCCATTACCGAAAATGTATCAGGCAAGGTGAATATCCACCCGGTGACCTATAAATTGAATGGCATCGATATCGCTGCCAATGTATACACACCCGCCAACTATGATCCGTCAAAGAACTATCCGGCCGTGGTAGTGGCACACCCCAACGGTGGTGTGAAAGAGCAGGTAGCCGGGTTATACGCACAACGTCTGGCTGAATCGGGTTACATTACCATTGCTGCTGACGCTTCTTACCAGGGAGCGAGCGGTGGAGAACCACGGAATGTGGATAAGCCCGCCAACCGTATTGAAGATATTCGTGGAATGGCAGATTTTGTCACACAATATGCAGGTGTCAATGCCGAACGTTTGGGCGTATTGGGCATTTGCGGTGGCGGTGGTTATACCCTGGCCGCAGCTCAAACCGATAAACGCTTCAAAGCCGTGGCTACTTTGAGCATGTTTAATTCCGGTATTGTCAGAAAGAACGGGTTCATGGATTCACAACTTTCTACTATTCAGGAACGATTAAAACAAGCATCTGATGCACGTGCTCAGGAAGCAGCAGGCAGTGAAGTCCGCTATGCTGCCGATACAAAAATAACAGATGAAATGGCGGACAAAATGCCGTTTGACTTGTATCGGGAAGGGCACTATTACTACGATGTAACGCATGCACACCCAAATTCCAAATTCAGGTACACGATGAGCAGTTTGCTCGACCTAATGGCTTTTGATGCAACAACCAATATGGCATTGATAAATCAGCCCTTATTGATGATGGCAGGCAGCAAAGCCGATTCTTTCTATATGACCGACGAGGCCTTCAAAAAAGCAACCGGAACAAATGAAAAGGAGTTATTCCTGATCCCGGGAGCCACACATATTCAAACCTATTATGTTCCTGAATATGTGGATCAGGCGATGAATAAACTTAACGAGTTCTTTGGTAAGTTCTTGTAAAAATACCCTAATGATAAACCACATAAAAATCAACACCATGAAAAAATCAATTCTCGGACTATTTCTCATCATCATGAGTGCCCAATGGTCCTTTGGACAACATGGATTAAATCCAACCAACAGAGCATTCACTCCTGCCGAACAGGAGGTTATTAATCTTTCAAAAGAGAAATGGCAGTGGATGGCAGACAAGAATGTGGACAAGTTAGATTCTCTCTTTGATGCAAAAGCAATGTTTGTTCATATGGGAGGCTCATGGGGTAAAGAACAGGAACTCAATGTTATCAAAAACGGGTTTATCTGGTATAAGAAAGCGGATATCCATGATGTAACGGTTAATATTTTTGGTAATACTGCTATTCTGTTAAACAGAATTACGCTGTTAGCCGAGGTGGGCGGCCATGAAGTTACCAATCCTTTTATGGTCACCGAAGTTTACATTAAACAGAACGGCAGTTGGAAAATGGGATCCTTGTCTTTCTCACATCTGCTTACACCTCCCGCCCCTGGCACGGCCCCAAACGAGGAGTCACACTAGTTTGCTGAACTATCTGTCAGAAAACAAATAAAAATGAACACTAAAGCCAATAGCCATATTCTGACAGCCATGTATACGACAAGAAGTTCTCTTTCGTTTACACGATTGGTGCCCCCTCGTGATCATTAAGGTTCTTCTTTAAAATACACTGTCAAACCTACTAATTCAAAACCTGATACATGAAAAAGCTATTATCCGGATTCATATTGTGTATTGTTGCATTTTCCGTAAATGCTCAACAAACAACAGAGAATACCGATCGAAACACGGCACCAACTGTTCGTACTGCATCAGGAATGGTGCAAGGTGTAACAGAAGGAGATGTTTCCATCTTCAAGGGAATTCCCTTTGCTGCTCCGCCGGTTGGCGAGTATCGCTGGCGCCCGCCGCAGCCCGTAACCCCATGGAAAGGAATCCGTGATGCCAGCCAGTTTGGTGCAAATTGTGCACAGGCAGGATGGAATCTCGGCCCCGGAAAAATTGCTGAAGGTTCGTCTGAAGATTGCCTGTACCTTAATTTGTGGAAACCTGCCGATGCCAAGCAGGGAGCTAAGCTGCCGGTGATGGTGTGGATTCATGGAGGCGCCTTTGTAGGTGGAAGTGGTTCCTCTCCGGTGAATTCAGGTGATCAGTTTGCCAAACAGGGAGTTATACTGATGACTTTCAACTACCGTTTGGGGCGCCTCGGCCATTTTGCATTCCCTGCGTTAAGCAAGGAGCATCCCGAAGAACCCAGGGGCAGCTATGCCTTTATGGACCAGATTGCCGCGCTCAAATGGGTACAGCAGAACATTGCTGCATTCGGGGGCGACCCGAACAATGTCACCATTTTCGGCTTCTCTTCCGGTGGTGTTTCAGTGCATTCACTACTGACTATCCCCGCAGCCAGAGGTCTTTTCCAAAAGGCCATCAGTCATTCCGGTGGCGGCCGGGATGGCGTTCTGACCGGTAGGCCGATTAATAAAGAAAACGCTGATGCTTTATACCCCGTTTCAGCCGAAACGATCGGAATCAATTTTGCCCGCAAACACGGCATTGAAGGAACAGATGCAGCTGCACTGGCCAGGTTGCGCGCCTTGAGTGTAGAGGAAATTGTTGACGGTGGTCAGGAGACGGATGGTCAGGGAGGTCCAGGAACCTATTCAGGCCCGATTCTCGATGGTAAACTGGTGGTTGAAACGGCAGAGAGTGCCTACAAGGCCGGCAGACAGGCCCATGTTCCGCTCATGATCGGGAATAATAGTGCGGAAATAGGCGGAAACTTTGTGAATGCCAGCAAATCAAAGGAAGAACTCTTTTCACTTTTGGGAACGCTGGCTGATGAGGCAAAAGCTGCTTATGATCCCGATGGCAATAAAGAATTCGATGAAGTGCAAACACGGTTTAACACCGACTGGGTATGGGCTGAGCCTGCCCGGTTCGTCGCCAGTTCTTTTGCCACTGTTGGTGAGCCGGCCTACATCTTTCTTTTCTCTTATGTACCTGCTTCCATGGAGCAGCGGATGAAGTATGGCCCCGGACACGGAACCGATATTTCATTTGTGTTCGACAACCTGGGAAAAGGAGGCTTCGGGCCACCCCCGCCACCTCCGACGGCCGAAGACAAAGAAGTCGCTAAATTAATGAACTCCTATTGGGTAAACTTCGCCAAAACCGGCGATCCAAATGGTCCGGGACTGCCCAAATGGCCTGTTTACAATCCCAAAACAAATGAAATTCTCAATGTCCAACCTGATGGAAATATGGTTGGAGAGCCCGACACCAGGAAAGCAAGACTGGATGTGATAGAAAAGGCTTTCAGGTTTAGGGATCGGATTCAATCACGTGGTGGAATTTAATCGTTAAAATAAAACGGGTAGCACCACACCAAAGATTTGTGTGCAGACAACTGATAATTAAAAAATAATCAGATGAAAAAGTTGAGAATGAGAATCTTCATTGGATTGGCTATTATTTTCTGCCCAATCGTAGCCCTTCAAGCGCAAAATATGACTGAACCGGAAAATTCATTAACAGTAAAGCAACAAACGATTGTCCCCATCGCAGCCTATACGGCGATAGGAGACCTTCAGCATCTGAAACCGGCACTGAACGAAGGATTGGATGCCGGATTAACCGTTAATGAAATAAAAGAGGTTATCGTGCATCTGTACGCGTATTGCGGGTTTCCACGCAGTATTCGCGGATTGCAGACGTTCATGGAGGTTATCGATGAACGAAAAGCGAAGGGAATCAGTGATAAAATGGGGCCCGAAGCATCACCGGTAAATGACGGACGCAGCAAATATGAACGCGGAAAAGCGAATCTGGAAAAACTGGTAGGGATGCCTTTAAACGGACCACAAAGAGGCTATGCCGCTTTTGCACCGGTCATAGAAATCTTCCTGAAGGAACACCTGTTCGCTGATATTTTTGACCGGGATGTTTTGACTTTCGCTGAAAGAGAATTGGTAACCATATCTGTACTCAGCAGCATTGGCGGTGTTGAGCCTATGTTGCGCGGTCATTTATCAATTTGTCTGAATGTGGGCTTAACCCCCGGACAGTTGAATGAATTTGTGGGTATCATAAAATCGACGGTGGGAAAAAAAGAAGCCAAAGATGCCAAGGCAGTTCTGAATGAGGTGCTCAAAAACAGGCTATCGCAATAACGATAAACAACTTTAAAAGACCGAACGATGAAATACAATCTTACATACAGCTTACTTTTTCTGGTACTTCTGGTTGCTGCTTGCAATACAAAGAACAAAACAGATGAATCAATTGGGAAAGCTGAAACAGTTTTTCCAAAAGGCGAAAAAATAAACAGCAAGAACTTCACCGGAACGGTGTGGGTGTACATGATGGGCGCCAGGGATAGTACTTTGCATGCCCGGTTTGGCAATGTAACTTTTGCACCAAAAGCAAGAACAAACTGGCACTCCCATCCGGGAGGACAAATACTCTTCATTACGGAGGGCAAAGGGTATTACCAGGCAAAAGGCCAGCCAGCCCGGTTATTGCACAAAGGCGATGTTGTGGAAATCCCCCGAAACGTGGTACACTGGCATGGAGCAGCACCTGACAGTGAATTTGCGCATATTGCCATTAGCCTGAATGCCGATGAAGGAGGTGCGGTTTGGCTGGGCCCTGTTACCGACGAGGAATATGATAGCAGCATAAAGCAATAAGCAGCACCCTGTGTAATCCTTAGAAGCGGTCCGGGTTATCCCAATCTACATCTGAAACTGGCCGCCGCGATTTGCCAACTTAAACCTGTAACTATCAAACAACAGAGACAATAGAAACAATTGGACAAACGAGAGTACAACTTCATAGCAGTTAAAAAAACATTGTTTGATTTTCGTAACTATTCGTTTGAATTTCGTTATGAGCGACTTCAAATGACGCATATTTTTGCTCATAGAAAAACGAACTAACTGAACGAATGAAAAGAAGCACCAACTATCTCGGGAAACCGTTATTAATATCAATTCTATTGCTTATCAGCAGCCTTGTGTTTTCACAAAACTCCGATAGTACGGAAGTTATCAGTCATTTTTCCGGTGCTATTTCTATTACGAACAAAGGTATTTCCACCATTCCCTCGTTCACGTTGGGAAAACCAGCCGCCGAACTGGACCTGTGGGTAGGTAAAGGCAATCTGCGCTTTGAACCGATTATCCGTATATCGTTGGAGGGAAAGCCATGGTCCCTGATATTTTGGTGGCGTTACAGATTCTTTGAGAATGATAAGTTCAGGTTTAGAGCAGGAGCCCACCCCGCATTGCTTTTCAGAACTGAAACAAACGGTATTTCCAAAGAGATCATCAGGACCTACCGATACCTTGCCTCAGATTTCTCTCCGACCTTTTTCCTTACCAGTAATATTACCATCGGTCCATATTACCTTTATGCCAGGAGTCTGGAAGACGATGTGGCGCGAAACACCCACTATATTTCCCTGGTGGGAAGTTTTTCAAACATCAAACTGTTTGATGATGTAGCGTTGAACATTACTCCGCAGGTCTACTACCTTAGGCTGGACCAACAAGATGGCTTTTACGCTACATCAAGTTTTTCACTCACCAAAAAAGACTTTCCGTTTTCCATTGCAGCCATCATCAATAAAAAAATGGATAGCAATATCGCCGGAGAGGACTTTTTATGGAACGTAAGCCTGGTTTATTCGTTCAGTAAAAATTACGTCGGCCGATAACATATACGATTGATGAGAAATGACTAATTTGTTTGATAATTGTAATTCACGTGATGGAAAATAACGAGAGCCTGGAAGAATTCTACAAACGAAAGTTTGACTGGATACCCGAAAACATTCACAACGACCTGGGACATTTCAACGTGTTCCGGATTGAACCTTTTTCCGGTAATCAAAACCGGCCGGTTCCATACAGAAGGCGCGATTATTATAAAATCACCCTGGTTGTCGGGGAAAGTACCATATACTATGCCGACCGGGTTTTAAAGATTGAGAAACAGGCGCTGGTTTTTTCCAATCCGCAGATTCCGTATAAGTGGGAACATACCGAATCGATACACACCGGTTATTACTGCATCTTCAATCAGCACTTTTTCAGGCAATACGGCAACCTGGAACAATACGAAGTTTATCAGCCCAACGGCCTGCATGTTTTTGATTTATCGGATGAACAGGTGGAGAAGGTTCAAAGTGTCTATGAGCGGATGTTCGAAGAGATTAACTCCGATTACATTCATAAGTATGATGTATTGCGCAACCTGGTCTTCGAATTGATCCATTTTGCCATGAAAATGGAGGCGTCCACCAACTTTGTCAACAAGCAAATGAATGCCAGTGAAAGGATTTCCATGCTGTTCCTGGAATTACTGGAACGCCAGTTCCCTATCGACAATACCTTCCAGAAAATGCTCCTTCGTTCAGCCTCCGATTTTGCCACAAAATTGAATGTGCATGTTAACCACCTGAACCGGGCTGTAAAAAATACCATTCAAAAAACCACCTCCCAATTGATTGCTGAGCGGGTATTGCAGGAATCGAAGGTAATGCTCAAACACAACGACTGGAACATTGCAGATATCGCCTATTCACTGGGCTTTTCGGAAGTAACCCATTTCAATAACTTCTTCAAAAAGCATATGCAGATTAGTCCCACTAAATTCAGAAATGTTTGATTTTCGTAATTTCCTGTTTGAATTCCGTTAGTTCTTCATCTCAGCTGTGGCGACCTTTGTAACAGTAACAAAAACATCAGACTATGAAAACAGATATTCAAAAACGAAAACTGGGAAATAGTAACCTGGAAGTATCCTCCATTGGACTTGGTTGCATGGGTATGAGTTTTGGATATGGTACCGTTGCTGATGAGCAGGAAATGATCAGGCTGATACATGCAGCGGTCGATAAAGGTGTTACCTTTTTCGATACCGCCGAAGTGTACGGGCCTTTTATCAATGAAGAGCTGGTAGGAAAAGCGCTGGAACCATATCGTGACAAAGTAGTTATTGCCACCAAGTTTGGTTTTAATATCACGCCACAAAACAGTTCGAAGGGAGCCAAAAATCTACCGCCCCTTAACAGCCGCCCGGAGAACATTCGCAAGGTCGCAGAAGAGTCGTTGAAACGCCTGAAAGTAGAGGCTATTGATTTATTCTACCAGCATCGTGTCGATCCGAATGTCCCCATGGAAGATGTGGCCGGAACAGTAGGCGACCTAATCAAAGAAGGAAAAGTAAAACACTTTGGTTTGTCCGAAGCCAGTGTCAAAAACATCCGCCGTGCCCACGCGGTACAACCGGTTACCGCACTTCAAAGTGAATACTCCCTTTGGTGGAGAGAGCCGGAAGAAGAAATCATTCCCACGCTGCAAGAACTAGGCATTGGTTTGGTTCCATACAGTCCCCTCGGAAAAGGTTTTCTTACGGGAAAGATAGACGAAAACACCACTTTCGGCGATAAAGACTTCCGGAGTTCGGTTCCCCGTCTATCACCAGAGAATATCAAGGCCAATCTCGCTTTTGTCGATTTTATCCGTCAAATTGCTGAAAAGAAGAACGCTACCCCGGCACAAATCGCGTTGGCCTGGTTGCTGGCCCAGAAGCCGTGGATTGTCCCCATTCCGGGTACGACAAAACTGCATCGGTTAGAAGAAAACATTGGGGCCGCTTCCATTGAATTCACCCCGGATGAACTTCGGGAAATCGAGACCGAAGCCTCCAAAATCAAAACACAGGGAGGCAGATACTCCGAAGGCGCTCAAAAACTGATTGACCGGTAATGCTGCTTTGTTCAGAAATAGATTGACAGCTTTTGGATGGTATAAGTAAAAGCTATCAGCCAACCCAATTTTCAATACTAGCCGGAATATCTACTCATCCCAAACCTTTTGCGGTCATTGTAGGAAATCAATTATGATAGTAATAAAACAATGAATATTTATTGAATGATAACAACTATTTATTGATAATCAATAAATAGTTGTTATATTTGCATATATTTCAAAATTCATTGAATCATCATGAAAAGAATTTCCATAATATTTCTCCAGGCTGTCATAGTGCTTATAAGTATCGTGGCACTTTCCATTATGATTCGGTTTCCATTGACCGAAGGAAGAGCCCAGAACTTAGACCTGTTCAGCATTTACTTTGACCCATTCATCTTGTATGGATATGCATCATCAATCGCTTTTTTTGTTGCGTTGTATAAAGCATTCAGACTACTCGGATATATCAGGCAAAATAAATTGTTTTCACTAACCTCGGTAAGAACTTTAAGAAGCATAAAATATTGCGCAATCATATTAAGCATTTTAATCGCGATGGCAGGATTGTACATAAGGATATTTCATAATAAAGAAGACGATCCTGCTGGTTTTCTTGCAATGTGTATCGTAATGACTTTTATAACTATTGCAGTTGCAACTGCTGTGGCGTTGCTTGAAAAAATCTTGCAAAATGCCGTAGATATGAAAACTGAAAATGACCTAACAATTTAAGCTATGCCCATTATTGTGAACTTAGACGTGATGATGGCAAAGCGAAAAATTTCTCTGAATGAACTTTCTGAAAGAGTTGAGTTGACATTATCTAACCTTTCTATTTTAAAGACAGGGAAGGCGAAAGCAATTCGTTTTAGTACCTTAGAAGCAATCTGTAAGGCATTAGACTGTCAACCAGGGGACATTTTAGAATATGTAAATGACGAAGAAAATACAACGAGCCGATAACAACGGGTATAAAATACAGGGCGGCCATTACCGGCCCGAAGCAGAGGACTTTCCTTCAGCGTCTTCCCCCGATGCTTCGAGGCTGGTGGACAGAAACGGACTCACAAAAGCCTTACATTTCATACCCGGAACATTTGCTGCAGCTTATTAAAACAACAAACAGCAAGTATTGAAAATAGTTAATACCTTTCAATTACAATCTGTTTCAAATTGTTTGTAATAAACTTCCGGGTATGAAAACGGCTATTTCAAATCAAATACTCATATTCCTAATTTTACTATCGACACTTCCCGCCATTGTGAATGCTCAAGCCACATATATACCAGGCCCGGCAAACATAGATACTTCAAAATTTGCGCACATATATTTCCTTAGAGACAAGGAAGATGGATTCCCAGACAATTGGTTGGCTGTCATCATGAATGATGATCGGGGATTTTGTGTTAAAGCCAAAATGAACCATATATACAGAGTAAACACGCTCCTGACAGGGGAAACCCGGCTTCACACAAGTATTAATCATGCAAAAGTAGAAATATCACTTAACCTTTATCCCGGGAAAAATTACTACGTCGAGTTAAAACCTGAAAAACAAGACAATAAGAGTGTTATAGGAAGAATGAAAATTCTCGATAAAACGGAAGGTATAGCCAGAATACAAGCCTTCCCGGATACGGTACAAGACAGATATTGCATTCTGCCATTCACAGGAAACAATGATTTTCGTGAGAATGCCTGGAAAGACACTATTCGCTGGTATGCAAGTAATAAATATGATTACCATTTCATGCCTCTGCCCTCCTGGGAGCTAATAGTAAGATCAACATTTCGCACGGCGTTTTCCTTTAGAAACAAATTAATTTCAAATACCTACTCCGAAGGCGGTGGTATTCTTTACCAGCAACTAAAAAAATGTAGTTCAGAAATAGAATTTGAAAATTATTGCAGAGACGAATTCATAAAATCGACTTTAGATAAGCAGAGAGATTCACTGATAGGTTCGGAAATTAAACCCGTTACAATCCCGGATGGGATTACGTATGCCAGAATTGTTAATATAGAGAACCGTAGTATCGATGATAATTTATCGGACGGTAAGCCATTACTTATTCGTTCAACTTATGTGGTTTTCTTCAGGACGGATCAGAAAAGCAAAGGAAATACAGCTTGTCTTTACACATCAGAAAGAGGACTCCCAAATGAATTACATCCTATTTCAATGTTGGAAGAGCGCATTTTATGGTCCTGGAAAAGTTTTATGCTGGTGAAGAAATAACAATTAGTGACATATCAGACATTTCACTGATAGGCACTAATTTTAGGCTTCTAATTTTTAAAGACTTTGTAGTTATTGGTTTTTACGGACAAATCGGCAAACAAAAACAATGTACAAAAGAAGCTGATGAATCCGGGTTCAACTTTTTAACAGGGAAAAATGAGTGAATCAATATACAAATTCAAAGAGAAAAAGAATACGGCATGCTTCACTTGTGTTCATGTAATGAGAAAGAACAAACCAATTTTATTTGTCTGCCATGATGATGATTCAAGTTGGGAATTCTCATGTGGTGCAAATAGACATTCGGACGATGAGATTAAAATAATAAGCCTGGAGGAAGCAACAGATATTGACAGCTCAATAAATGAATTAGCCAACATACCAGAAGGGATTAGTGCTGAGAGAGAAAATATTGGAGACGAATGGATAATTAAATAAGATTCGAACGCCTAACAATTTGTGATATGGAAGTTATAATCCATGTCTTATTCAGATATAGTTTGCACGTATGAAAAATCTTGAAAAAAGAATTAGTGGATTGATAATTGGAAGCATATTCCCTCTGTCGCTTGGATTATTATCAGTAACAATATGGCTTCTCTTTGATAAGTCAGAGAGAAGGCCGCTTATTTATTTGACAATTGGATTATTGCTCGGTCTGTTAATTGACCTGAAATTTTTAAAAAGATGGATTAACCGAAGATTTGATTTGCCAATTTGGGTAGTTATTTCGATTTATATCGTTTATAATGTTTTTGTTTATGGGTTTTTCATGGGATTCCCAGTATTTAATGCATTTCTGGGATTGTTAGCAGGATACTATTATGGCCACAGGATTTGTTTTAACAAAGTAGAGCCGGAAAAACACGCAAAACTAATAAATCAAGTTGCGCTGCTTGCAGGCCTGATAATGACTTTGGTTTGCATTTCGTCAGGATTTTTGGCATTAATGGACTTTGGAGCCGCAGGTATGATTAAAGAGGTTTTGGGATTGGATTTTGAAGTGACAAATTCAATGATGTGGGGTATCGTATTGACTGGAGGATTAGCACTGATTTTTATAAATATTATATTGACACGAATTGCGATGATAAAAACGATAAAAAATTGCGCCCGCTAACAAGTTGCCATCTCTTACGGGTTTGACAGAAATTATTACTAACCCCGAGACTTCGGGGACGCCCGACCACATACAAGTGATCGTTGTAACAATGCTGGGATCAGAAAGCCCAATTATGTCCTTAAGCTAGCAGTATATCTAAATAAAAGATATAGCTATTATTTCCAAAACTCCCACCATTTCACTGTCGGTTGACATTCTTCAATGAGTGTCCAGCCAGTTGAGCCACCACACCGGGGGCACATTTTGAAGGTTTTGCCGGCCCTGAAAAATTTGACAGTAGGAACGATTTTGGGGAAGCGCCCCATGGAATCTGCATGGACAAATGTGCCACACCATACACACTTATATTTTCCTGATACCGGGACTTCCGTTCCCGGCTCGAGATTACCAAGTCCACCCATAATTTAATCCTATTAAATGAACAATATAAGTTCGGAATATTCTTAGATTCTTGTAACAGTTTGCCAATATATTTTCTGAAAATCAGAAAGTATTTTACATCTGTTCCACGGTTGGCATTCGTGTTATTATTCAGCTGAAAGTTTAGTATCTTGAAAAAAATTGTCGCAAATGCGATGACCTCCGAAAACCAACGAACTAAGCTTTATCCTACCGGCAACAAAACACCACCACGGTTAATTACAACAACAGGCTAACTTATCAAGTATTTGTCGGCTATCGCTTTAACATGCCTAAGTCGGTCAGTGAGAAATACAACAAGGTGATGCCCAAAATGGTGCGATAGCAGGAACTATCGTTAGCCCTGGCGCAAATCCTTCAATACCCTCCGTGCCAGTTCCTTTTGGCTTTTGCGGCCGTTCAGCCGGTAGCGGGCAGCCACCACCGGACCGGTTAATAACTGAATCAGGCTGCCCAGGTTGCCCCATACCTTTGGAGCTACGCCGATGATTTTAGCAATGGCATCGAGGTATGTCAGCGTTTGGACCCGCATCGGATTGACCTTTCGTTCCTCACAGAGAAGCCGGTGCTTTTCCACTTCCTTTTCCATTACTTCCGGAGACGGAAGCTGCGTATGCCCGGCAATTACTTCGGCAATATACCTTCCCTGCATCTCGAGGGCCGGCAAAATAGGCCCGACAATGTAACACATGCCGCACATGGCAAGATTCGGTGTTACCGGAGAAAATACCTGCTGGTATAACGGTACGTAGTTGTTCTCCACTCCCATGAGGGCCGGTTTCATAAAGGGGATATCAATCTGGTAGCCGGTCGCGAAAATGATCGTATCCACCATTTCCGTGCTGCCGTCTTCAAACGTGACCTCGTTACCGGAAATGGATTGAATCACCGGCTTGACTTTCAGCTTGCCTTGTTCCAGCCGTTTCAACAGCAAATCATTGGGCACAAACCGCTGTTTCTCCAAATCGAGGGAATGGTCAGGTGTTCCAAAATATTGCCGGATGGCCTCATCATCATACTGTTTGTAAGCCTTCATCAACTTGCTTCGGAAGGCTTTTTCCCGAACCACTTTCGGCAGGCTGGCCGACAACTTGGTCAGTTGCAGGTCGTACGCTTTGTTATCGATGAACCGGGGCACCAGCCACGACGGACTTCGCATCGAAAGAAACGCACCCGAAGCCACATCCGCTACTTCCGAAGCAATATCGATGGCACTGCTCCCCGCTCCCACCACCAAAACCGTTTTACCTTCAAAGCTCTCCGGTGAGAAATAGTCGCGGCTGTGCAATACTGTGCCGGGAAATGTGTCCAGTCCGTCAATTTCCGGCATGGCTACTTTCTCATGCCGGCCATTGGCAACGATCAGCCACTCGAAGCTGTGTGTTTCTTTATTTCCTTCGGACTCCACCTCAACAATAAATCGTCCGTCCCGTTGTTTATCGGCCCGGATAACGCTCGTATTGAATTGAATGTATTGGGCCAGGTTGAATTGTTCGGCGTAGTTCTTCAGGTAATCCGAAACCACTTCCCGCAAAGGAAAATCAGCCACCACCTTTTCAAACGGGAAATCAGAAAAGGCCATCATCTGTTTCGAGGTATTGGTCATCAACGACCGGTAAGCCGCCGTGTCAGGCTCCTGCCCGTTTTCATTGAGCTTCCATAGTCCACCGAACCGGTCGCTTCGTTCAAAAATGACCGGTTGAATACCGTATTCCAGTAAGCTTTTCAAACAGGTCAGGCCGGCTGCTCCGGCCCCGATGATGGCCACACTTTTCATGTGTTTATCTTTTCAATATTTAGTTTCTGCAATCGGTGTATCAACACCGTTTTCATTTATCGTCGTCCCCTGGCAGCAGTTCCTGAAGTTTCTTATCCATCCCAAAACCTTTAGCTACTCCGGCCACGATGAAAAACGCCGCTTTTTGCAACCAGATAGGAATTCCGTATAACCACGTATCGCCCAGTTGCGCCAGTATCGCCATGTGAAAAAGATTCGAAGGCGTTCCTTTGGGAGACGCTTTCCCGGCAGCCGCCAGTGCATGATTGAGCCGTAATGCTTTCTCGAATTGTTTAGCCGGCGTTACTTCCACGGTATAGGTCACTGGTTCGGACGATTCATTCCAGAAGGTATGCGGACATTGGGCTTTCACCAGGTAAGATTCACCGGCCTTCAGCGTTAAGCGCTCCTTGTTGTTACCGACAATCAGTTTGAGTTGTCCTTCCACCACACGAAAATGCTCACTGAAATGGCCGTGGTAATGGTACGGCGCCCGGTTCATCTGCCGGGCATTCATGGTACTGCTGATTTTAAACAGCTCGCCATTGCTTTCCGCTGTACTGACCAATATTTCGACCTTCACACCCGTGACCGGGTTCTCCATTTTTCGTGTCATCCATTCAGGCTTGTTGTGCAAATATAGAAAAATCGGATAAAGGAGCTCGGCATCTGAATTCTGGTTTCAATCGACCACCAAAATCACGCCGTGTTCCATTAAATGTGCAGGCGAATAGTGTCCTTTGAGTTTTCTTTGTGCTCCTCGTGGTTAATTCACTTACCACTAAGAGCACTAAGTTTTTCACAAGGCACACAAAGGTTCGATTGTGACCTTTGTGCTTCCGTTGAGCACTTTGTGGTTCATTTTCTGACGTTCGTGAACACTCATCCTTCCAAATAAAAGCCGAGCTGCCTTGAGAAGGTTATATTCTTTGGGAGCGTGAGGTTTCAACTTCATCTGGGAACTGCGGCTATCTTCTTGTATCTTTATCAGGAAATAACCAAACCAACCGACATGTCCATCGCCACCGAACTGATAGATGAACTCAACCAGCACGGTATCGATTTCATCAAATTTGTTGATGTATCGGCCTTGCCGGAAGAGCAAAACAATGGTCTGCCGCGGGCCATTCTGTTCGGCATCAGCCTGACTCCGGAATACATTAGGGAGATTGCCCGGCAACCGGATTATATCCGGCAGAAGGTCGAAAGCGGAGAAATTCACCGGGATGAGTTTGAGCTGAAAGAAAAGAAAACCGACCGGTTAGCCGATGAGATAGCCGATTTTCTCCAACAGAAGGGATTTAACGCCCACTCCCAGTCGGAAGATAATCTAACTCAAACCGGCTTATATAACGAAGTCATACAGCAGACGCCACTACCGCACAAAACCATTGCCCATATGGCCGGTATGGGATGGATCGGGAAACACGATCTGCTGGTTACCCCCGAGTACGGAAGTGCCATCAGCATGTGCACCGTCTTGACGGATGCCCCGCTCGAAACCGTTCTGTATTCGCCGGAAGGCTCCAAATGCGGAGATTGCCACACCTGTGTGGATGTGTGTGTTCCCGGGGCGCTCAAAGGAAAAACATGGAATATCAAGACCTCACGGGATGAGATAATCGATATAGCGCACTGCACCACCTGCCTGCGGTGTTTGGTGATGTGCCCGTGGACACAGCGGTATGCCCAAAAGCCAGCAACAGTCCATTAAGGCTTTCCTATAACTAAGGCTTCTTCTGTTGACGGATTACTTCTGTTTTATGACAAGAAGCTACTTTGAACATCATAAAACGGACAAATTAAGAAAGATAAAGCTGCAACTGTTTTGTCCTTAATGTTGACTTACAGCTACAGCTTTCTGTTTGATTTACCCAATTGTCTATCCTACCGACAGACTAAAAAAATTTCCAACAGGATGTGTCATCTCAGGTCGTGCGACTAATGATGAGTTGCTTCATGCAACATCTGCACGTGCTCAACAATTTTATCTGTCTCTCTGGTAAAATCCTCATAATTAAGCTGCATTCCATTTACGTAAGCACTCCAGCCTGCGCTGGATTTGGTAAAATGAAGCGCATCTTCGATTTCAGCTTCAGTCGCACCATTCAGTTTTGCCATTTCGGTATGAAAATAGGTACAATACCGGCACCTGGTAGCCGCTGATATAGCGATACCGATTAATTCCCGGTATTTGTTAGGAATAGGTCCCTCTTCGAGGTGAACGCTTTTAAATAAATTCCACTCCAGTTCCAATGAGGAATCGGGTATGGATTTGAACATGCTTGGCACCTGTCCAAACATTTGTTCCATCTCATGAAATACTTCTTTTCGGCTCATCTTCTTGTCCTCCCACATTAAATTAGAATTAGCTCATGCTATTTTTAATAATACTCTGCAATTTAGATCTTAAGAAAACAACATTCCCATCGGCAAGTCTTATCACTGCGACGCCCCTTCTCTCTATGGTTTTCCAAAGACTAAACCAATAGCATCCCTCAACAGGGAAATACAATCTAACATCCTGTTATTCTGTCACTTCACAGAAAAAATTACGACATATTCAGAGGAAAAGCAACAGCCTGAAATCGATACCATAAGGCAGAATTACAAAATGACAACATAATTTCGGAGTGATTAGTCTTTATTTATTTTCAAACATTCAGGGTATAAATAGTGTCGATTGGTATAGACATTTGACTATAAATTATACCCAATGACTCCTCCACCGAGTCAAAAGAGCTTCAGGATTTTGACAATGACGGTTGACAGAAACCTTAGCAAACAGGCAACCGCAAATAGAAAAACCGGAGCCCCAATGCACGTTATACCATTAAAGATTCTCCCTGCCCCAAAATGATTTTCCCGCAAAGTAAAAGACAATCGACGCGACTCTCTTTTTACATAAACGCCTGTTTTTGTGGGACCAGCCCTGCAAAAATTCCGTAAATAATAAAAATCCTGAGGGTACTCTTCAGTTATCAACGCACCATCAAAAAACATGGAGGGAAAATAGCGAACGACTTTACCGATGTGGTTCGCTGTGTGGTGGGCAACATTCGCTATGTGGTGGCCGGACTTCGCTGACTGGTGTAAATCATCCGCTGAGTCATGATCAGACTCCGCTGAGTGGTGGGGATCGTCCGCTATGTGGTGGGCGGACTTCGCTGGGTGGTGGGGATCGTCCGTTGAGTGGTGCTCAGACTCCGCTAACTGGTGCTGACCATCCGCTGAGTGGTGGCCGGACTCCGCTACCACAATCTTTTGTTTTCTGATAGAAAAAGCTACTTTCAGGGGTGCAAAACGAATCACGACATAGAAAACAAAATAGTATGAGAGCCTCCCACCGAACAACGATAAAGATAGTTTTTTGTCTTCTCCTACCCCTTTTTTCGATTCATGCGGCCTGTGCACAGGAAAAGGTGAAAGCCGGGGTGGAATTGGATGTACTACCTTACTTGACCGGCGGGTACTTTGGTGCCGTTTGGGCTGGCAAAGGACATCTGCGCACACGCGCGCTTTTTGCCAAAGTGCATATGCCGGACTTTATCGTTCGGGATGGATTTACGAACAATACCATCCGTTCTTACGCTCTGCTGGAAGATTACTTTCTGAAAAAAGAACAGACCGGTTTTTGGCTGGGTGGCGGCCTTGTTTTGTGGAACGGAAAAATTCAAACTGACCAACGGCTCGAAACGGCATCATATCAAACTTTTCTGTTGAACGGAAGCATGGGATATGTCTTCAATCTTTCGCAGCAGTTCTACATCAGTCCGTGGGCAGGGCTAAGTCTTCGCGTAGGAGGCGACCGGCATATTCCGGTCGATGATACAACCTTTGATCCGCCGCTCCTAGACCCGGAAATGTCGGTTAAGTTTGGCTATCGGTTTTGAATATATTGAGAATAAATGAAAACAGTCCATTACCGGGCGATGTTCGAATGAACACGAGCCGTCTGCTCGCCGGGGGAAGCCATGATCGTTTGTAAATTGGCCGCCCAAGCCGCAGAGAAGAAGTGCACAAATGTCGTGAGACCGCTCACTGTGAGAGTCGTGATCAAAAGTTTACGTCTCAAAGCCTCCCTCCTGCTGCGTGAACAACAAATCACCAGTGCCTTGCTTTTGTTTCATGATAAAAAACGGGACTGTCTACAACAATCCATCATAGCACATTACGCCACGTACTTTGATAAGTTGTCGCAAAAGTGTAGTTTAGTGCAGGTAATAAAAATTATGTCTGTTTAATGAGAAAAGCGCAGTAACGCCTTATGGTAGTCCGCTGGCCATAAACATTGAATTCATTATTTACTCAGATAATTCTGTAAAATGGATAGCTTTAAAATAGATAGAAAGAAACACAACAAAATCAAAACAAAACTAATCCTTCAATTGATCATTTTGACTTTTTTAAATATAATTTTATCCATATATCTTATGTATATATGTGATACTCAACTGGGATTACCTATTGCGTCATTCGGTTTACTAATATTTGTTTTAACCATTTATTTTACTGCTAAAATTAGTACATCTTATAGAAATAGGCTTAATAAGCATCAATCAATTTCAGATAGTTTCACGATTGTGATATCAGATGAGTTTATTGTTAGTAAACAAGCATATAATACCCCAATTAGTATTCCTAAAACAGATGTTGCAGAAATCATAAAGAACTTAGATGGAAGCATTCTTATAAAACCAAAAAATAAACCAGATTTGATTTACATTCCATATTCAATTGAACAATCAGGAAAGATAGAGTCTATATTAAATGAGATTCAACCAATACAAATAATCGAGCAAAAGCACATGTATAAGCTTGGGATATTTATACTATCCATTATTTCTCCGGTAATTATCTTAGCATCAAATTTTAAGATCTCAGTATATGTATCTGCATCATTATTTCTTGGCATATTTATTTTGACAATTCACAGGATATATCAAAATATTCACATAAATATTATAACTCGACTATTAAGTTATTGGTTGATTATAATCATAATTTTGGTTATTATGTTTTCATCGTTTAAACTTGACACATTAATTAACTAGTAGCTTTTAATATTTAAATATAAATGTTAGCGGCCAACACTGGCTCAATCGACCAGTTGCATCAATCAGGAAAACATAATAAGTCGGCTCATTCCGGATACGGAGAGGAAATAAAGTGTACCTTCACCGCATCAGTCGTTCCACCACGAAGCGTATTTTTCCATTTTAGTTCTTCACCATAACAGGAAAATCGATGAAAAGAAACAGAAAGATCATCAGCATCATTGTCGCCATTATCGTGGCTTTCTACTTGTTAAACCTGTTCTTGAATTACTACGGCGACTGGCTCTGGTTCAATAATCTGCACTATGGCTCGGTATTTAATACCATGATTGTTGCCAAGATTGTTTCGTTTGTTTTATTCTTCCTGGTTTTTATCCTGTTTTTCAGTCTTCATCTTCGCCTGGCCCATCGAAGAGGCCGGTTGAGCAGGCAAAACATCTACCTGCCGGAAGACGACCCAAGACAAGTTATTTTACAGCTCTACAAAGGGAAAGCAATCTTTTGGATTTGGGCTGTACTGACTTTGTTGCTTGGCAACTTCATGGGTTCGTATGGTGTCGACCAATGGAACAATTTCCTGCAATTCATCCATGCTTCTTCTTTTGGTATTCAGGAACCGATTTTCCACAAAGATGCCGGGTTCTATGTATTTAAACTTCCGGTTTACCAATTCATCACCAGCTGGTATCTTTTCATGGTGGGGCTGACTTTCATTGCCGTTATGATTTCTTATTATCTTGACAACGCTTTTTCGTCAACCGGGAAAGGTTTTCAGGTTCTCAAACCCGTCAGAAGACATTTATTGAGCCTGACCGGATTCTTCGTGCTGGGCATTTCAGCATCCTATTTCCTGAAACTGTATAATATTTTATATTCTTCTCATGGAGCAGCTTACGGTCCCTCGTATGTAGATGTACACGCTCAAATCCCGGCGTATTGGGCACTTTTTATCGTGAGCACGGCTATCACATTGCTTTTGTTTTTATCTCCGGCCTTCCGGAAAAAGAAAATTATTTTGTATGCCGTCGGAGTATGGGTATTCGTCTTAATTGGCTTTGTATGGATTTACCCCAGCGTGATAGAACAATACGTTGTAAAGCCCAACGAACTGCAAAAAGAGACACCGTATATTCTGAATAATATAAAACTAACGCGGGAAGCTTATGGCTTAAACAAAATCAAGGTCAAACCTTTTCCTGTTGACGACAAGATTACCTATAAGGACATTGAGGAAAACCGCAATACCATCGAAAACATACGGCTGTGGGACAGAAGACCGTTGATACAAACCTATAAACAACTGCAGGAGATTCGCCTCTATTACGATTTTAACAGTGTACAGGTCGATCGGTATCATTTCGACAAATATACGGAAGTAGCGTTGGCCGGAAGAGAATTACCCGTTTCGCAAATTCCCAACCGGGCGCAAACATGGGTCAACACCCATTTGATCTTTACTCATGGTTACGGTGTGGTAATGAATCCCGTTAATGAGATATTGCCTAACGGTATGCCCAATTTGGTTGTTAAAGACATCCCCCCAACAACCACAACGCCTCTGAACTTAAAACAAATGGGAATTTACTATGGCGAAGAGTCCAACCAGTTTGTTTTGGTCAATACCACCGCCAAAGAGTTTGATTACCCGAAGGGCGACGATAATGTGTATACCAGTTACGCCGGCAAGGGGGGCGTTCGTATTTCCGGTTTGTTGAAACGCCTGGTTTTTGCCTGGAAATTCTCGGACATCAAAATTCTTCTGACCGGCTATGTGACCAACCAGAGCCGTATCATGTTCTACCGGAATATCACACAGCGTGACAAAACCATTGCTCCGTTTCTTTCATACGACAGCCAGCCTTATATGGTCGTCGGAGACGACGGGCAACTCTATTGGATACACGATGCTTACACCACGACCAATATGTTTCCTTACTCTGAGCCTGTCACACAAAACCTGAGTGGACGTGGTTTCAACTACATCAATAATTCGGTTAAGGTGGTGATAAATGCATACAACGGAGATGTTTCCTACTATGTGATTAATCCGAAGGATCCAATTATTCAAACCTATCAGAAAATATATCCCAAACTTTTCAAACCTTTTAACGACATGCCTGAGTTTTTGAAGGCTCATATCCGCTATCCTACCGACCTGTTCAATATACAAACGCAAATGTATAATGTATATCACATGACCGATCCAAAGGTATTCTACAACCAGGAAGACTATTGGGCAGTCCCTAATGAGAGCTACAATAATGCTCAACAGAAAATGTTCCCGTATTACATTATTATGCGTTTGCCCGAAACACAAAAAGAAGAGTACATCCTCATGCTGCCGCTTACTCCTTCGAAAAAGGATAATATGATTGCATGGATGTGCGCCCGTTGCGACGCGCCAAATTACGGTGATCTGATTGTCTATTCACTTCCGAAGGATAAGTTGATTTACGGGCCAATGCAGGTTGAAGCAAGGATTAATCAGCAACCGAACATTTCTTCCGAGCTCACCCTTTGGGGACAACAGGGGTCGCAGGTTTTCAAAGGAAACCAGTTGATCATCCCGATAAAAAATTCCTTCCTTTATGTGGAACCTGTCTATCTGCAATCGGAACAGGGCAAGATTCCGGAATTGAAAAGGGTTATTGTTACTTATAACGATCAAATTGAGATGAAAAAAACGCTGGAAGAGGCACTTCAGGCGATTTTCAATAGCTCCGGAACACAGGATTCATTGTCGGTACCGCAAGTAAAGAATATAGAAAACATCGTTAAGACTTCCCTTTCGGCGAAAGCGAAGGAAGCGCTCGACCATTACAATAAAGCCAATGAGTATTTGAAACAGAATAACTGGGCCGGTTACGGAAAAGAGCTGCAACAGATGAAAGCAGTTTTATCAGAGATGACCAGGGACAGTGCGACAAATCCGGAAGCTAATCGGGAACCAATGAAGCAGTAGGGCTTGAAGCTATATTGTGATTTACGATAATTATAAGGATGTCATCCCTTCGAGGGATGACATCCTTTTTTGTTACGGACAAAGCTTTGTAGATTAAATTTCTTTAACAAAAGACTTCTGATTTGAACACAACTTTTTTCCGGGTAATATGTCTCATAACTAAAATTCAGAACAATCTTTAGGAGACGAATATGAAAAGATTTTCAATGCCTGGTCAATTGAAATATGTTTTTGCCATAGTGGTTTTTGCAAGTCCGTTTCTTTCCGGCCATTTGCTTGCTCAGGATATCAATCACAATCAATGCCAACAGATGAAGGATTCTACAATGATGCAGCGACAGCAAATGATCCATTCCAGGAGTCATATGGTGATGCCTTTTGACATGAATAAAGTCACCCATTATTTTATAAAAACCAACAACGGTGGCATCTTACGGATCAAGGCAAAAGACCCGGCAGATACGTTGCAAATTTCGCTGATTAGGAAACACCTTCACAAAGAGGGAAACTTGTTTTCGAAGGCAGATTTTAAAGATCCAAAAACCCTTCACGGGATGCATATGCCGGGACTCAAAACACTTTCGGAATCAAAAGGTAAGTTTACGGTTGACTATATGCAATTACCGGATGGAGCAAAGCTTACATTTGCTTCGAAAGACCCTGCCGTAATCGATGCACTGCATGTATGGTTTGACGCCCAGTTGAGAGACCACGGCAACGATGCCAAAAGTAAAGAATAGATGCGGCTAAGAACGCATCAGGCGAGCGTCTAAGGATGTCATCCCACGAAGGGATGACATCCTTTTGGGTATTTCAATATCCATTGCTGTTTGCGCAAAATGTTCGGTTACAGCTTGGTGGGTACGTGCGGCGCAGGGACATTTATATTCTAATCCACGATAAGACGTGCGCCTCTTTTTCCGGTTGCGTTCCCGTACCCAAGGTGTTGCCATTGGGCTGAATTAAACTGGCCCTTCAGGCCGCGTATTCCGCCACCTCGGAGCCATTCGTGATTCAAATCCTTGTGTAACCGTAGGAAATATTACGACAACCGCTGCTTGTAATCCGAATAGCTGAACTCCCGCATCAACCGGAAACCGGTTTCGTCGTTCCAGATGCCAATAGCCGGATGGGCGACTCCGTTGAACATGGTGGTTTTCACCATCGTGTAGTGAATCATATCCTCAAAGACAATCGAATCGCCGGGCTGTAGCTCTTCGTCGAATGACCAGTAGCCCACAAAGTCACCGGCCAGGCAGGAATTACCGCCCATGCGATAGGTTGGTTTGCCATCCACCGGGTCAAAATGACCACCCTGGATACGGGGTTTGTAAGGCATTTCGAGGCAGTCGGGCATGTGGGCCGTAAATGACACGTTGAGCACCGCTGTCAGAATGCCTTTGTTCTCCACCACATCCACCACGGTCGATTTCAGTACACCGGTTTCCCAGGCAAAGGCACTGCCGGGTTCCAGAATCACCTGTACGTCCCACTTCTCACGGAACGCTTTCAGGAGGTTGATGAGATGCTGCGTATCGTAACCTTTGCGGGTCATCAAATGGCCGCCGCCCATGTTCACCCATTTTACCTTGGGCAAGAAACGGGCAAAACGCTCTTCGAAAGCCGCCAGGGTTTTCTCTAAATCGACGGAGTTCGATTCGCACAGCGTATGAAAATGGAGGCCTTCAACACCTTCGGGCATTTCATCGCCCAATTGCGATGATAAGATGCCCAGGCGTGTTCCCGGCGAACAGGGATTGTACAAATCGGTGTCCACTTCAGAGAATTCGGGATTGACCCGAAGTCCGACGGATATTTTGCGCGAGTAACTTTTCACGGCCGGCAGGAACCGCTCCAGTTGCGAAAGGGAATTAAAGGTGATATGCGATGAACATTTGAGTACCTCATCGAAATCATCCTCGGTATAAGCAGGCGAATAAGTATGCGCCAGGGACTTCATCTCCTCCACTGCCAGACGGGCCTCATAGGCACCACTGGCCGTCGCACCGCTGATGTATTCGCGAACAATGGGGAAAGCACTCCACATGGCAAAGCCTTTAAACGCGAGGATGATGTCCACACCCGCGGCGTCTTTCACATTTCGGATGAGTTCCAGATTTTTTCGCAACAAACCTTCGTCAAGCACATAACAGGGAGAAGGAATTTTATTTAGATCGATAGCCATAACTGCCGTGATTAAACATCAAAAACGCTGCAAAGTTACGCTTTTCCCGGTAGGATAAAATAGGAATGGAATAGATAAAAACAAACCGGGCACCAACAACGACAGAGAGTAACGTTATAAAGCAGAACGTCGTTGCAGCACCCGGTAGTATTGAATGCCGGTGTCCCGGCAGGTGGTTCTATTTTACATCCGAAAAGTACTTCATGAACTGAGCACGTTCGTAAATCATCGGTTTGGTCACACTCTCCTGGCTCAGTTTGCCAATGAGTTCACTTACCGAGTTGTAATTGTGCGCTTTCATCCATTCGGTCATTTCGGTCAGCATTTGCGGAATGACGCCCATGCCATTTTTGTAGATAGCCGAAGCCACTTCCACAGCGTTGGCTCCGACCAGCAGGTTCTTCAGGATGGTTTTGCCATCGTGAATACCAGTTGAAGCTGCCATATCGCACGCCAGCTTTCCTTTCAGAATGCCAATCCAGCGAAGAACCATGGCATTCTCATCCGGATTACTATAAATATGCGACGAGGTGATTTTCATTTTCTCCAGGTCGACGTCCGGACGATAGAAGCGGTTGAACAGCACCAGTGAAGAAATTCCTGTTTCAGACAGTTTGATGGCAAAATTGGCCATACCCGAGAAGAAATTGCTAATCTTCAGAGCCACCGGAATGGTGATGTGCTGCTTCACAGCCTCGATGATATCGAAATAAATCTGCTCGATATCGGCGCCGGCGTAATTACCGTCGGACGGCATGATGAACATGTTCAGTTCGAGCGCATCGGCTCCTGCTTCCTGAATGCGACTGGCAAATTCGGTCCACTCCGAGGCCGACACACAGTTAATGCTGGCAATAACCGGAATGGAAGTTTTCTTTTTGCTGTCGCGAATGAGCTGCAGGTAATTGTCGATGCGGTGCTTTTTGGTGTAAAAGCCAATGTAGTCTTCCACATTGTCGTACGAACCATACATGTTGTTCATGCGCTGCTCGTCGATGTCCATCATGATTTGCTCTTCGAAGAGCGACTTGAGTACCACAGCACCCGCGCCGTTAATTTCCAGCTTCACGATATTCTCAACCGAATCGGTCAGGCCGGAACTGGCGGCAATAATGGGATTGCGTAAATCCAATCCCATGTATTTCGTCGAAAGATCGGTCATTGTCTTAAGTTTTTATAGGCTGGCCGGAGAACTAAAATATTCAAATTTAGTATTTCGAAAGCTGTAAGTAACGCCTTTATTTGTTCACCCCTAAATCCCCTAAAGGGGACTTTAAGCCGCCCCTTTAGGGGAGGTTTGGAGGGGTAAATCACAGGGGAATTACCAATCGAAAATATGATTTGAATATTTCATTCTCCTCAGCCTTGGGTTAACACTATTTAGCAGACAAATATTTATCGATACCCATAGCCGCTTTATGGCCATTGGCAATACCGTGAATTACATCAGGTCCCTGGATGATATCACCACCGGCGAACAGCCAATCGACACTGGTTTGGAAATCGTCGTTCACGAGGATGCGACCACGCGGGTCCATCTTCAGTTGCTCCTTGAACTCTTCCGACAGGTAAGAAAGATCCATTCCCTGTCCGATAGACTCAACCACCATGTCGGCCGGGAAGAACTTCTTCTGTTCTTCGTCAAACTTCGGAGCAAAGCGGCGGTTTTCGTCGAATACCGAAACACATTTCACTACGTGCAGGCCTTTCAGCTTATCACCTTCGGTTTCAATTTCCACTGGTCCCCATCCCGGATCGATAACAGCGTTCTCTTCGCGGGCTTCTACTACCTCTTCACGGTCGGCCGGCATAATGTCTTCCGATTCCAGCGAAGTAGTCAACACATCTACCTTACCGAATTTCTGTTTCTGCAAACGGGCCAGCGAACGGGTGATATCCATCGCCACGTTTCCTCCACCAATCACCACGATTTTCTCTTTCACCGGAACTTCTTTGCCCAGCACAATATCACGCAGCAAATCGACAGCCTGATATACTTCCGGATGATCGGTTCCGGGAACACGGGTACTCCGGCCCATATGCAAACCGGTTCCGGAGAAGACAGCGTCGTATTGCTGGTTCAACTCCTCGAGAGTGATATCCTTGCCAATGGTCATGTTGTATTTGATTTCCACGCCCAGCGAAAGAATGTAGTTGATATCCTTGTCGATCTGATCGTACGGCAGACGATATTCCGGAATACCGAAACGCATCATACCACCGGCAGCCGGCAGTTTTTCATAGATGGTACACTGGTAACCCATGAGGGCCAGATAGTGTGCAGCCGACAGACCAGAAGGTCCTGAACCGATGATAGCGACTTTCTTCCCGGTAGGTTTCAGGTTCTCTGTGTTCAGGATTTGCTTGTACTCCTCTGCCGGGTTCTGATCGGCGATGTAACGCTTCAGCCAGCGGATGGAAAGCGGATCACCGTGATGACCAACGGAACAAACGGTTTCACACTTGTGGGTACAGATACGGCCGCAAATTTCAGGCAGCGGGTTGGTATCGTACAGCACACGTAAACCTTCGTTCAAATCGTCGTTACGGATGGCCTTGATGTACTCCGGAATTCCCATGTGAGCGGGACAGGTAGCCACACAGAACCCACATTCCACACAACGGTCGGCTTCCTTCTCAGCCTGCTCTTTCGAGTAGCCTTGTACGATTTCGATGAATGACTGGTCGCGTTGTTCCGGTTCCAGTTCTTCCATCGATTCACGAACAGGACTGTAGAGTTCGTAACCATTACCCGGCTTTTTGTATCCTTTTTCGCGGTTGTCCCACGACTTGTTCTCAGCGCCGGGAACGAAGCGGAAGTTATCCGGATCTTCGTCAACCCAGGTATATTCGTTGGTCAGCGAAAGCGAATTGGTGGTACAAACATCCACACACAGACCGCACCAGCAGCATCGTCCGTAATCCACACGGGGACGCAGACCGCTGTCGCCATCCTTCGTTTCGACGCCTTCCACCGGCACCAGGTCGATGGCAGCATTCTGACAAATAGATTCGCAGGTACCGCAACCAATACAGTTGCTGATATCGTTTTTATGAAATCCCCGGTACCGGTCGGCAGCCTCACGGTTCAGCGGATCCTTGATGGTCACAGGTTCGCGGACCACATGTTTCCAGGCTGTGAACGGGGACAGTATATCATTTAACTTTGTCATAACTATCGTTCAATTTCAGGTGGATACGTATGCAATGAAACCATTAATCCGGCCACATCGGCGATGTTGGCATTCACAATCATCTTCTCGAGAAGGGCCACAGCGTGCGTATAACTCGGTCCGCGTACATTGATTCGGCGCGGATATTCCGTTCCGTCGGAAACCATGTAGTAACCGTACTCACCGCGGGTACATTCCGCGCGGGAATAAGTCTCGCCAGCCGGCACTTTCCAGTGCAGTACGTTCGGGGTTTTCGCACGGATATCGCCTTTATCCGGAATTTTCGCCATGATCTGACGAATCAAATCGACAGTCATCAGCAAGTCACGACGACGAACATCGGCGCGGGTGTAGATATCAGAATCTTTTCCCACCACCGGTTCGAAATCGAGCTCCGGATATTTCAGGTAAGGATTATCCTTGCGAACATCTTTGGCCACACCAGCTGCACGGGCATTAGGACCGGTAATTCCGAAGGGATGAATCCAGGCCGGGTCGATAACGCCCATACCTACGGTCCGTTTCTTGAAGACATAGTTATCGAACATCACCTTCTTGACATCCTTCATGAACTTATCGATGTCGTCGAGGTTTTGCGTCATCCGCTCGCGGAAACCGTCGGGCAGTAAGCCACGAACACCACCAGGCAGCATGTACATGTGGTAGATACGGCCTCCGGTCAGTTCCTCAAAGCGATCCAGAATCAAATCGCGCAGGTAAATCGTCCATTGTCCGATGATACCCTGACCAAGCGCTCCGGCCTGTCCGCCAATCCATGCGAGGTAACTCTGCAAACGTGACATTTCGAGAACCAGGGTACGCAACCACTCGGCAGCTTCCGGAATCTCGATGCCGGCCAGCTCTTCCATCGCGGAAGCGAAACAGTACTCGTTAAAATCAGGTTCGGGAACCGCCACACGGCATACAATCGGGAAACACTGAATGTATTTCCGGCGTTCCATCAGCTTTTCGAAACCACGGTGCAGATAACCCACATGCGTTTCGCAATCCATTACTTCGTCGCCCAGCAAAGTGAGTTCCAGTGACATGTTTCCGGTGATACCGGGGTGCTGAGGGCCATGCCAGATTTTCATGAACTTGTGTGAACTGTAATCCACGTCAATCTTGCCCTCGCTATTTTTTTCGGGGAAGAGGGTTCTGTCCTCGTTCCATTTCAGCAGCTTCTTACTCATTGGGATAAAGCTTTTTCTTCATGTATTCCGCCGGATCGTGTGTTTCGCGTCCCGGACGGGGGAAATACGTCTCTTCTGAGTACTTTTTGGTGTCGAAATCGCGACGGTAAGGAGGAATGTCTTCCCAGCCTTCGAGAATGAACGGCTTGTCCACATTCGGACTTCCAGGGAAATTGATACCAAACATTTCGCGTAGTTCGCGCTGATAAGTGCGAGCCTGCTCCCACAAGTGGTGGATGGAGTACATCTCTGCGTTTTCGCGGCTAATCATTACCCGAACGCCCAAATCCACTTTCTTTTCGGGATGGTGAAGCAGGTAAGTCAACTGAAAATGCTCGTCTTCAATCCAGTCAACAGCCGTCAGCAGCACCAGGTGAGCGAAACCTTCATAGTCTCTCAGGTGGGTAATCAAACCAACAGCCACCTCTTTCGAGGCAATCAGAAAACCCAGGTTTTCCCGTTGCTGGTGATAGCTGACCACCTGAAAGTGCTTTTGCAGATTTTCTATAATCGTTTGCATAATCTTCTTTTTTACAGGTTCAAACCAGTTTACCAGTTATAATCGGGCATATCCCAGTCCTTGATAATTTTCTTCTGGTTGCCTTTGTACCAGTCGAAATTATCGGCGTACTTGTTGGCGCCTTCAGCTCTTCCTTCGCGGATGATATGCTTCAGTTTGTCGAAACCGGCCAGAAGTGCTTCCGGACGCGGCATACAACCTGCGATGTACACATCAACCGGCATATAATGGTCGAGACGGTTAATAGTGTTATAACTGTCCCAGTACATTCCGCCATTGATAGTACAGCTTCCAAGCGCTACCACAAATTTGGGGTTCTGCATCTGTTCGTAACTGCGAACTACACGTTTGAGGGTTTTCACCGAAAGGTAGCCGGAGATAACGAACACTGAAGCCTGACGAGGCGTTGGTCGCCACTGGATACCAAAACGGTAGGCGTCGAAACGGGGCGTCATGAGCGGGCGCATTTCAATAGCACCACACCCTGTTCCGAAACCAAGCACCCAGAGTGATTCGCTTCGGGCCCAGTTGGCAAACTTTTCGATGATGCCACTGGCCGATTTGCATGATTTAGGACGTGCATCACAGAAGTAATCCTTCAATGGATCAATCTCTATCGGGTTACCTTCCGGTGAGATGACGGTCCTTTTTTCTATATATTCTTTACCCATGTCAACTAAGCTTTAAAAGTATTTGACTACCAGGATGGCGGCCACCCCGATTAACAGCGGGATACCCAGGTACCACCGCATCGACTGGTCGACCCGGAAACGCGGGTAAGCGATTCCGACAAATACCGACCACATGTATATGAAGAAGGTTTTGATAACCAGTTCGCCCCAGTTGTTAGCGCCGCCAAACAGCAGGTTCATGAAAAGGATGAGCTTGGCTGCCGGGAAGATGGCACGGTTGAGCTGCAGAACCCCCAGCAAAGCTGAGTGATATTCGGTAGGCGGGCCAATCGGAATTTCCTGTGGTGCGATAACCACATCAAATGGCGAGCGTCCCATCATCGCCAGGAACGACAGCATCATCGCGATAGCAGCCAGCGGGTTGGTAAAGAGCGTCCAGTGAAGGATACTTCCCTGCTGCGCAGCTACTATTTCATGAATATTCAAGGTGTGATACTGAACTGCCAGGGCCAAAACACCCAGTGTCAGCGGAAGCTCCATTGCGGTGGTCTGTGCCAGTCCGCGTGAAACACCCAGTGCCGAATACGGGTGACCACTCTCGCCGGCTCCCAGTGCCATTCCCAGTACACCAAAGAACTGGAAGTAGAGCACGAAGGTTAAGTCTCCTGCAAACGAGAAGTTATCGAATACCGGTGAACCGTAAATCACGGGTAGGAAAAGCAGCAAACCAATTCCTCCGGTTAACCGGAAAACCGGGCCAATGTAATACATGATGCCGTGAGTAATCCGGGTACGGAACGTATAGTTCTTAATTAAGTCGATGTATGGCTGGTAAAACCGAATGCCATGCCGGCGCCCTACTCTTGCTCCAATCTTCTGAACCACACCCGACAGAATCAGGCCATAGTTGGTCACGATGAAAATGGTGAGCAGCGCGTATAGTATTTTCGTTACAATAGTTCCCATTTAAAAACCTCCAAATGAAATTAGGTAAATGATAACGATGAATGCCATAATATGAATCAGGTACGATTGCCCGTTACCGTTGTAGATTTTCCGGAATTTGTCGCCCATGGCATGCGCCCATTCAGCAACACCTTCCCACCAATCGGTAATTTTCGGTTCAACCAAAATACCGAGCGCTTTCCGGTAGTGTGCATAGAAATTATAGGCATAGTGTGATGTCTCCGGCTTGAACGGACGCTCAGCGGCAAACACGATATTAAACTGTTTTACCTTCTGTGCCCGACGGTTGTTAATAAGCAACCAAACCAAGGCAACCAGGAAGATCGTTATCACGATATAGAAGATGACCAAACCATTCCAGTAGCCATAAGTACTTACAGCATGTTGGCCGGTCCATTCCAACCCACCAGTAGGGAAATAAGGAGTGATAATCTTACCAATCGGTTTCAGTAGCGAGTTCGGGACAGCAGAGAAAAAGAGCAGCACACCGATGATGATATACTGTGGAAGCAAAATCCAGAACGGTGCCTCCTTCACTTCGCGGTGTTCGTCTTTCAACTGACCGAGGAAAACGGTGTGAATTAAGCGGAAAACATAAAGGAAAGCAATCATTCCTGAGAAGAAAATCAACGCTCCCTGCAGGTACCATTGTTTCGCCATAACGGCGTTGTAGAAAATCCATTTTCCGGAGAAACCGGACAACGGCGGCAAGCCGGCCAATACGATGATACCAATGAGTACCGAGAAAAACGAGAACGGCATCCGTTTGATGAGTCCACCCATCCGGTACATCTCTTTTGTTTTCACGCGCCATACTACCCCGCCGATGGCAAGGAAGAGCAGCGATTTAAACATGAAGTGCGTTACCGAAATAGAGATGGCCGATAACCAACCCAGGTGCGACATCAGCGACAGGCCAAACAGGATGTAACCAAGCACACCCACACTGGAGTAAGCCAACAAACGCTTGGCATCTTCCTGGAAAGCTGCCATTAGGTTACCCATTACGGCAGTGATAGCTCCGAGCCAACCCAGCAGGTAAATCACACTCACCTGGTCACCAATCATTTGGTCGCCCATGGCAAGGAACAAGGTAACCAGTCCGAAAACACCAGCTTTCAGCAAGATGGCCGAAACCATCGGTGAAACATCTGTTTCCGCTTCAGCGTGTGCTCCGGGTAACCATATATGTAAACCAAGTGATGCAGTTTTCGTCATGAAGCCAATCGCCAACAGAATGAATACCCAGGTCGGGTGCACCAACACATTGGAAAGAGTACTCATATCGAGGCCAAACTGACCTACAGAAGCAATGCCAAACCCTGCGAGCATCGCGTAAGCACCACCCATAGAGAAGAGCATATAGCTCAATGCGTGTGGCATCGATTTCTTACCACGAATGATAAGGAAATATGAACCGACAGTCATCAGCTCCCATGCATAGAAGAATCCCAGCGTGGTTTTCGCTTCAATCAGCCCGATCAGTCCTGCAAACATCATCAGGGCAAACGGATAAAAACCGCGGCGCTGACCTTTGTAAGCATAACCGGCAATCAGGGTAAGAATACCTCCGACCATGAAGATGGCGCCAAACACAGCACCAAAACTGGAAAGTGTTGGATAGAGGTAATAATAGTAGTATGCCATGGCCAAAATAGCCAGGGTATTTTTTACATATACCGGAAAGAAGTCAATCAGCACGAATGCCAGAGCCACTGCCAGCGGGATGTAATTAATCACTTTTGCGTAAGGGTGAATGGAGCTAACGAAATAGCCAATGACAAAGGTAGCGGCACCGAAAACAACAACCGGCAATACCTTATTCCATTTCACTTCGAAAGCAGGCATTTCTGCATTATCCAGTTTCAGGGCGTATCCCAACCAGCGGAAGAGGTAAACACCTTCGAGCAGTGAACCGAGCAGAATACCGATAATCCAGAAATACTGATTGTTACTGGACAGGGTTAACACCAGATCCCATTTTCCGAAGAAGGAAGGAAATGGAGGGAAACCAATCAACGTGAAAATGAACACGCCGAAGAGAATCAGCAACAGGCGATTGTTACGCAGTACAGCCCATTCTTTAATTTGCGACCGTTTCACAATTCCGGAAATCCAGAACAATCCGGCTTTCGCCAGAAAGTGGCTGATGAGAATGCTATATGCAATGAATGTAGTGCGCTCGCCGAGGAAATCAGAAAGTCCCAAAATAGTCACCAGCAGACCAACCTGTCCGATGGATGAGTAACCCAGTAAACGGTTTGGATTGGTTTGTTTCAGGCCCATCAAATTGGAACCGACGAACGTTGCCAAACCAATGCCGGCCAGCACCATGTGGAATTGCGGAGTTCCCAGCGGCAACAGTTTGTACATCACAAAGAATGATGCGGTAGCTGTTCCGGCCGAAATCATAGCGGCAATACCCGAATCGGCACTCTCGTATACATCCAGTCCCCAACCATTAGCCGGGAAAGGTTTCAGTTCGAGAACGATGGAAATCAATACGAAGAAGACCGCCACGCCAAATCCCTTCACCATTATGGAATGGTTGGCCAGGAAATCATCGATATTCAGGGTACCGGTAAAATAGTACATGAATACGATTCCCAGCAACAGGATACCAGAGATAATCCCAGTGGCCAGCATGTATTTAAAGCCGGCGGAGATGGTCTTCAGATTCTGACTGAAAATAATCAGACCGGCTGTTGCAATGCTGCTGATTTCGAGGAATACAAACAGGTTGAACAAGTCACGGGTCATGATGATCACGTTCAGACCGAGAATCATTCCCATCAGGGTGACGTAACCGTTCGAACCAATTTTCTTTAACTTATCCCAAAGATAAACGGTACCGAAAAATCCGGCGATGTTTATCAGGGAAGTAAATAACGCTTCATCTTTTCCCATCAAAAGATTGATGGAGAACGGCGGTTTAAAGCCAGCCGTATAAATGTACTCGGCAGCCCTGTCGTACAACCAGAAACCGGCCAGCCATTCGAGTGAGATGAAGGATGCAAAACCGAGCGCTACCACTGAGAGGAAGCCAGCCATCGAGTTCATTTTCTTGCCAAATAAACCCAGGGCAAATGCAACTCCCAGCAACGTAGCGATGATGTAGATAGGTGCTACCATTTCAAGTCGTTATATTTTTCAATGTTCAACGTTTTCTTTTCGTTATGAAGCTTCATGGCGTAAACCAGCATCAGAGCCGTTACACCAAGGCCAATCACAATCGCTGTCAGTACCAGCGCCTGAGGCACCGGGTCGACAATTTTCTGTGCAGTATTGGTTTGCAGATTCACCTGGTCGAGAATCGGAGCTGTTTTGTTTCTCACGTAACCCAGCGCCACAATAATAATGTGTGTACCGGTGTCGAACAGCGAGAAGCCAATCACCATCTTCAGGATATTTTTCCGGGTGAGAATACCCCAGATTCCGATGATCAGAATCAGGAAACCAACTACCAGACTGATATATTCTATACTAAAGAGTTGCATTTATCCTACTTTTTGAGATTCTTTCAGATTACGGACAATACCGGTCAGTTCGGAACCAACCTTCAATCCGATAAGGATATAGATAATCGGGATGGCTCCGGCGCTTAACAGCGTACCGAATTTTCCCATGGCGAAAATGTGGTTATCGAGAAAACCACCAGCCAACAGAATTCCGAGCAGACCAATGAAAACAAAGGCGATTCCCGAAATCGATTCAACCACCGAAATCACTTTGTGGCTGAAATGCTTCTGAGGCCGTGAAAGCAGCAACAGGGCAAATGCCGAAGCAATGACCGCACCTCCCTGGAAACCTCCACCCGGAGTCAAGTGACCGTTGATGAAGATATAAGCCCCCAAAAGCATAATCATGGGAACCAATAGCCGTGAAGCAGTGACCAGAATTTCCGTCGATTTAAAGAAAACGGAGCGGGAATCCTTCGTATGCGTTTCCGAAACCTTCAGAAAAAGACCGATAACGGCCGAGGCCAGAAACAGGATGGTTACTTCGCCTAACGTATCGAATCCACGGTAGGTGACTACCACGGCCGAAACCAGGTTAGCAGCTCCCACCTCTTCTTTTCCGTAGTTGGCATAGTGCTCTGCAACGCCGGTCAGTGTGTCTTTCCCTTCGTACGATTGTACCAACGGAAAAACAGCAGCGGCAAATCCGAGCAATACCAGCAGTATTAAACTATTCCTGAGCATTATTTCGTCTTATTTTGTTATACACATAGAAGAAAATGAGCGTCGTCAGGCCACTACCAATAGACGCTTCGGTCAGCGCCACATCGGGAGCCGCCAGCAACACATAAAGCACCGATGCAAACAGACTGGTTAAACCTGCCGCAATAATGGCTGTTTTCATGTCCTTGTTATACACTGCAATCACTGCTGCAATCAGCATAACCAGGCCCAGAACGATAGTAATCAGTAACAAAATCATTGCGCATCGTTTTTGGGTTCAACATTTTTCTTTTCCATGTCTTCAGCCAGACGGTCGACAGTAGTTTTGCCAGTCAACGGTACACCTGCGCGATAAGCATTTCGTGCCAGAACGTGCGATGAAACCGGATTGGAGATTCCGACAAACAGTATCAGAATGATCAGTTTTCCGGTCCAACCGGGAAAAATGAAGACCAGTCCGAATAGCGTAAGCATAGTTCCGAAGGTTGACGCCTTGGTTCCCGTCTGGATGCGATTATACAAATCAGGCATCCTCACAAGTCCAAGCGCTCCCAGTAAAAGAGCCACTGAACCCATCAGGGTAATCACCGCGCCAATTATTTTCAGTATTTCCATATCACAAACTTTTTTCAAGGAATTTTGCCACAACAATAACCCCGATGAAGCTCAGTAAACCATATACAACAGCCACATCCAGGTAAACGATCCGGTTGGCGAAGTAGGCAATCAGGGCAATCAGTCCGATGGATGCAATGGTCATCACATCAAAGGCGATAACACGGTCGGCCGTATTGGGGCCTTTGATAAACCGGTAGAGAGAGAGCAATACCGATAGTAGTATCAATACTACACTGATAGTGAGAATTGTATTAACCATAAATCACCTCCAGGTATTTTTCGAATTTCTGAACAATGTCTTTCGTAGCTGCCTCAACATCCTTATCTTGTACATCGATCCAATGGACATAGAGGTACTTTTTCTCAATTGCCAGGGTAAACGTTCCGGGTGTCAGCGTAATGGAATTTGCCAGAATTAGCCGGGCCATTTTTGATTTCAACTTGGTTTTAACCTTCACAATACCCGGGTTAATGGGGAGTTTGGGAGAAATTACCCGACGGGTAACATCGAGATTGGACTTAACCAACTCAAACCCGAAAACAAAGAGGTAAATGAAGGTATAAAGAAACGCTTTGGGAGTTAGTCGCATGTCTGCAAACACATCACAACGGGCGCAAAACCACATCGGAATAATCAGGGAAACGATTAAGCCGGTGACAATAACGGGTGTCGTAAATGTGCCGTTCAGTAACAACCAAAACCCAAACAGAATCAAGAATGAAATTCCTATGTTCTTAATATTCATTGGCTTGTTGTTTAATTTAATAACCTAAATATCTTGATGTAATAATACCTACATATATGGATGTTTATAAGAAATGGAACATCACATTCAGAAAGTCCAATACATAAACGCGCGTAGGTAAAAATAGCCTTGTGTACATTTATAAATAGATGTATGTTTATGCCCGAAACAACACGGGTTAAAGAGAAATTGTAAGGAGCTGGAATGATTGATAATAGCACAAAATCGTCATGTCTTTTATGTCAAAACAAGTCGGCCTGCTTCGAAAAACTGACCGAAGAGGAGCTGATGTCCGTAGATGAACGACGGGTGGAATTGCATTACCGAAAGGGAGAAGTTATTGCCAAACAGGGATCATTTGTCACACATATATTATTCCTGAAAAAGGGACTCACCAAAATCTACCGTGAAATTGACAAGGACAACAACCTGATTCTTAATTTTTACCCGAGTGGGAAATTGATGGGACTCTCCTCGTTGTATATGAATAGTATTCTGCAGTTCTCTATTGCCGCGGTTGAAGACTCGGTCATTTGTGCCATGGATATCCATATATTTGAGAAGTTTGTTCGCCAAAACGGTCAATTTGCGGCTTCCATCATTCATGCCATCAACCAGCATTTCGCCCACCGTACCGAAAAACTGGTATCATTAACACAGAAGCAAATGAACGGCCGTCTGGCGGAAGCGTTTCTTTTCTTCGCCGATCAGCTATACAACAGCGATTCATTCCACCTCTCGCTTACGCGGAAAGATATTGCCGAATTCACAGGTATGTCGGTCATGAGTGTAGTAAGAGGAATTAAGGATTTCAAGGAAAATGGTATTCTGGAAGATAACAATGGCGATATCACCTTACTAAAGCGGGATTTGCTGGAAAAAATCAGTCAGACCGGTTAATGTTCCGGTTACTTCCACGACTTCTTAACGATTAAATCAAAACCCGAATTGGTTGTTTGATTTGTCGCCTGCAAATACAACCAGCGAAAGATTTGATATTCCAACGTGATCTTTTCCGGCTCAATAATCTTGGTCTTTTTGTCGAGAGCAAATGTGTGCTGATAACCTAGAAACAGGTTATTGGTAATGTATTTACCGACGGTCACGCTACTCGATGACCAGTCTTCCCCGCCCGAAATCTCCAATACATCCAAATTCAATGTCGACTGAAGAGCATCCTTTAACAGCGAAGAAACCTGTCCAAGCGCAAGATTCTTCGCCACCCCGGAAGCACTGTTCACACTGGAACTCTGACTGGAATTCAATTGATTGGACGAACGTCCAAATAAAATGTAAGCCAATGCATCCTGCTCATCGATGGTTTCGTTATCGAGCCGGAAACTAAATTCAGGCTGCAATGCCCGCCCGGTAATATGCAAGGTCAGCTTTCGAAGTTGTTTTTCCACATCACGGAAGGTGTAAACGATGGTAAAATCCACTCCCGGATTAATTTCATCACTCCCGGTAAAGGTCAGACTCCCCGATTCAAAATCGAAACGCTTGCCGTACATCTTATAAAATCCGCGCTGCACATTGAGTGTACCAAAAAGGTCTATCGGCACTCCTTCTTTTACTGCCCGCAAATCACCTTTCAGCTCAAAATTCATATCCTTTCCCCTTATCCAGAAATTGCCAGGAACATTTAATGCAAAAGATCCAGTCAGATTACGATAAAAATCACCTGACTGGAAAGGTGATAAGGTATCTTTTACAGTCACCTGAACTTTACGGCTGGTATCGGATGCAGATGTATTATGAATTGCCTGAACAAGAAGCGGCGGGTTCGGATCATCCGATTTCATCGCCAGGCGTGCACGCAAAGCATCGGCATTCAAATGCGCTTCATCAACTGTCAGCTTTCCTGAAAATTTGGGCTGTTTAGGAGTTCCCTCCAGCAGCATATTCGTATTAACAATTGCATCCAGTAAATCGGAATTCGCCAGTGCGAAATTCTTCCCACTGATATTCATTTGAATATACTCCGGTTCCACTCCCAGCTGAGATTTCAATTCCACATATCCGTGCATTCCCAGGTAACCTTTCCCTGATTTTATGCCCAACGTATCGATGGAAAAGCGGTTTCCCTGAAGTCCGCTACGCAGCATAATATTCCGGTATTTCAGTCCGTATTCTTTGTCATCAAATTGTCCTTCATCAAGCCACACATGACCACCAATTTTCACATCATCAATGGTATTTGAAAGTTGTACGTTCGCTGAAAACAGTCCGCTAATTTTCATTCCCTTCTGCACAATAAACCGGTTAAACCGGGCAATTTCCAGACTATCGATCCGCAAGTTTCCGTGAATCGGTTCCGTTTTCCGAAGCAGGTAAATGCTGTCAGAAAATGAAAGATGTAAAGGAAGGTCCAGATCAGCACTCAGAAGCGAATCTTTCTGCCCCAGGACCTGAGCCTGTAATGCCAGTTTTTCATTCTGATAATTCATATCGACTCTGATTTTCTTCAGGCTGATGGTATCGAGAGCCGGATTTTGCACATCCAGAAGTCCCTGCATTTCAGGGTTGGCTGCATCTCCGAATAACCGGATGCCGGAAGAAACAATTCCACCTAGATTCTGGGGCACTCCCTTGAAATGCGGAATCTGCGACAAATCGAGGTTATCGAGCAAAAAGTTCAAATCCTCTCTACCATGAAATGCCAGCCGGCCATTCACCGCAATCTTTTGCTTTTCGGAAGACAGTTCGAGATTCTTCACTACAATGGAATCACGGGTAGGAATTATCGACGTGGAATCGCTGCCGCCTATCCATTCCGAATGGATCAGATTCAGATGGATCTTCTTTACCTCAATCCGGGGAACACCTTTATAATATACATTTGCGATGGCTTGCGCCTGAAGTGAATCGTTCATCACCAAATCAATCTGATTTTCAAGGCTTCCATTGCGAAACCGGCTCTTCAGCCCCAATGATCGCAAAGACATTCCATTGACATTCACTGAATTTGCCTGCATGTTCGCATCACCATGATACATACTGTCCTGAAGTATGGCCTCTATATTTCCTGAAAAGTCCCTCACCATGATAGAATCGTAACGAAGATGCTGAAGATCCAAATTTCCGGCAAAATGAAGTGAATCAGCCGGTCCGGTCACTCCACCTGCAATGGTACCCGTCATTTCCGAAGATGGTAGTCCCAGTGGTGTAGTCAGACTGTTGATATTCCGCACCTGAACAGTAACCGAAAAATCATTTGCAGAATGGATATTCCCCTTGCCACTGGCTGAAACACGGAAAGCCGGAACTTCAAGGAGCAAACTGTCTAACCGATAATCACCCGCATGATAATTAATTCGCGTGTGGAAATCGGAAACCGGTTGACCAAACAAAACCGACGCGGCCGACTTGATTTCAGCTTGCGCCTTCAAGCTATTTAAATCCTTTCCGGAACCACTCACTTTTACATCCAAATTCAAGTCTGATTTCACCGTATCGGTAGGTAAAAAATCAGCCAGGTCCAGATTCCTCAGTTTTGCTTTGAGCTGGTAAACCGGCTGCGTAAATATCTTTTCCAATTGCACAACACTTTCCATGCTTCCCAACCAGGTATCCGCATCAATCCGGGCATATATGCTGTCGGCTTGTTTGTCCATATTCATCTGGAGTTTCTTCACGGTATAACCGGAATAACGGGCATCGTTCAAGAATCCATCCAATTTCAGTTGATTGGTTTTAATATCAAAGCCCTTCCCCTCAACGGAAAAACGGCCGGAAATGGATGAGGTCAATGTTGTGTCGCCAGTCCAGGTTGCTGCGTTTACACTGTCAATGTTCAGTTGAAAATTGTACCGTGGGTTCGATTGCAAATTACTAAACCAACCGTCAAGAGAAAGACGTTGCTTTGCTTCCTGAACATTGAGTTGCACCATGTTTTGTTGCAAACCACCTTTCAGCGAAAGCTGAATTTCCGGCGTTCCATAAAGCGGTTTACTGACAAATGGTTGTAAATCGGCTAAGTCGAGCGGTTGAAACGTCAGTTGCACCTTAGCCAGGTTAAGAGAATCGAGCGGAACTTCTCCGTGACCAGACATCCGGGAACGGGTTGTCTCAAAATGCAAATCAGACCAGCTCAGTCGCTGATTCTCCATTTCCATTTTTCCCGTTAAGGTTTTTATCTGAACATCGGGAGATTGGGTTTGCAAATAAAAGTGCAGTAGATTGAGGTTCAGTTTATTTGGTTCGAACCGGAAAGCCAGCTGCAAATTCGCCGAAAGCTTCTGCGGAATAACGCCAGCAGTATCGAGTGACGAAATCGTTCCCTGAAAATTCTTCAACTGAAAATCGGCAACATCTACTTTCCATGCACTCCCGCTTTTCGAAAGAGAATCTTGTTGCACCTTTGTCGTGTCGGCCGGGATGAGATGTTCCAGGTTCCAGGTGAAATCTTTTTCCTGTTGAGCAAATACACGAAGACCTTCAAGACTAATGGATTCGACGTTAACGTCCTTTTTCAAAATCGAAATCAGGGAGTAGCGGACTTCCAGTTTTTCGAACGAAACAAGTGTCGTATCATTTCGCGAAAGCGAGAAGTTTTTCAAATAAAAATCGCCAAACAGATTTCCCCGGATGGAATCAAGTTTCACCTCGGAATGCAACATCTGGCTTCCTTTGGATGAAACGACAGAAGCCAGCCATTGATTCAGCATTCCGGTACGGAGCATAAGCAACAGGGACAGAATCAAAACAAGGATTCCGCCAATTACCCAACCTGCTATTTTTGCTATTCTCTTCATCACACTAAAATGCCTGACCGATAGATAGAAAAAACTGTGTACGAAACTTATTTTCGAAAACCGGAGTCGCTAAATCCAATCGAATAGGGCCAATAGGCGTTTTTATCCGCATACCCAGACCCACGTCATATTTCAAACCGCCCAACTGATAATCAAAAGCATCGGGCCATACATTACCAAAATCCATGAATGCCGCCCCTCCGAATATCTCATAAACCGGAAACCGGAATTCTGCACTTCCTTCCAGGACACTGTTACCACCCACGGGAATTCCATTTTCGTTCATCGGAGAGACTTGATTACGTCCCCAGCCGCGCAAGGAATTGGCTCCTCCCAAAAGAAACCGATCTTCCAACGGGCTCTCCTTATCTCCTTCAATAGGACGAATCACGCCGGCACGCAAACGTGCGGCGAACACCCAGTTTTCGTTAAACGGAATATAGTGCCGTATATCCGACTCCACCTTTACATAGTGATATTTCGATTGAAATCCGATCCCCATATAGGTAATGTACGTATCCAACTTCCAACCTTTCGTCGGATCAAAAATATCATTGGTTGTATTCCGGTTAACTCCAAAAGTGATCCCCGATTTATTATGCACTGAATCCTGCGGACTAACTGTTGAATCTTTAGATAAGATTGTCTTATTGGTCAACCAGTCTTTTTCCAGCGAATACATCAAATAGGCCGAAGTCCCTGATGAGAATGTTTGCTGGAAGGTCACGCCGCTTCCCAATCGATCAACTTCAAAACCTGTTTCATTTTCACGGATATAAAACGGGTTCAGAATAAAATCAAGATTATCGCGAAAAATGTCGGGCTGAATGAATTTAAGATCGAAACTAAAGGGCAGGAAATAAGAGTGTTTACCGTTAAATATTAATCGTCTCGCTCCTCCCAGAAAATGTAATCGGGTAAGTTCGGCCGATACCCTCACCCGATCTTCTGAACCATATCCAACACCAGCCTGAAGCGACCAGCGCGGCTTTTCTTTCAGGTAAATTGTTATTGGAATACTATCTCCCCTGATGCTATCAGCCTGTGCCCGAACAACAACATAACTGAATAATTCGGTATCGAAAAGCTTCCGCTGAGTTAATTGCAATTGTTTGCCTGAAAAACGATCACCTGAAGAAAACTGAAGTTTGTTCCGAATAAACTTTTCGGGTACCAGGGAATCGCCGTGAAGGGTTATCTTTCCAAACCAGGCTTTCGAACCCGGATGTACCTGAAAATCAACACCAACAGAATATTCCGTAGTATCTACCTGAATATCGTGTTTTACCTGAACCAGCGGATACCCCTTGTCGGTAAAAACATTGGTTAATTTATCCTCCGATTGGTATACATCTTTATCGACAAAACGATTTCCCTGCCTGACCGGAAAATTTTTCCGGGCAGCCATTATAATGGTCGAATCCAGTAGCGTTGTGTCTTCCTGTATTTTCACGTTACTGATAAGATAAGGCCTGCCCTCGTTGATGTGAATAAGAACAGAAATCCGTCTGCCTACTTTATTGGAATCAAGTGAGTAATCGATTTTAGGATGCAAAAATCCGTTGCGCTGATAGTAACTTTTCAGTCGCTCAACATCATCATCCAGAATGTACTTTGAAAACTTCGGACCAGATTTCCAGAACTGTAATTTATCAAGAAATGTGGGGCCTTCTGTATTCATTTGTCCAGCTAGATCTGCATCATCCAATGTCACATTCCCTTCAAAAACCACCTTTTTGACAACAGGTTTCTTCTGAGCAAAAGTCTCAAACGACAACAGAATAATGAAAGAGAATAAAAAAATCCTGAAGAGAGCCGGCATACTAGTGAATTTGATCGATTTCGAACAAGTGAACCAATCCGTGAGGTGCATACAATGAAACACTGCTGTTATCACCATTTTTAAACGGTCGACGTACTAATTTAGTTCAAAAACTTCTATACGGGCACTCCCCAGCTACGACTTTCTAAATACTTCAAGATTACTGATGTTTTCAGCTATCGTACTTGCAAAAAAAGAGCTGCCTCAAATGAGACAGCTCTTTAGTATTTCGTAATGATTTATTGAAATTCTTACAATTCCAGATCAACATTGTGCAATTCATGCCATGGTAAACCGTGTTTGTTCAGTTCTTCCATGAACGGATCCGGATCGAACTGCTCGACGTTATTCACCCCGGGCTTTTTCCATTTTTCCTGCATGAACATCATGGCACCAATCATAGCCGGAACTCCAGTGGTATAGCTAACTGCCTGCATACCGGTTTCTTTGTATGCCTCTTCGTGGCTGCAATTGTTGTAAATGTAATAGGTATGTTCCTTGCCGTCTTTCAATCCGCGAATACGGCAACCAATGGAGGTTTCGCCGTGATAGTTTTCACCCAAATCGCCCGGATCCGGCAATACCGCTTTCAGAAACTGAATCGGAACAATCTCCTTGCCTTCATACATTATGGGTTCAATTCCGGCCATTCCAATATTTTGAATAACGCGCAGGTGCGTCAGATATTCCTGCCCGAAGGTCATCCAGAAACGGGCACGTTTAATCGTCGGAAAATTTTTCACCAGCGATTCCAATTCCTCATGGTAAATCAGATATGATTCTTTCGGACCAATATTCGGATAATTCAGTGGTTTGTGAATTTCGTGCGGTTCCGTAAGAACCCAGTCGTCATTTTCCCAGTACTTTCCTTTCTGGGTCACCTCGCGAATGTTGATTTCCGGATTGAAGTTGGTGGCGAAAGCTTTACCGTGATCACCGGCATTACAATCGACTATATCAAGATACTGAACTTCATCGAACACATGTTTAGCTGCGTATGCAGTGAAGATACTGGTCACACCCGGGTCGAAACCACAGCCCAATATCGCGGTCAAACCAGCTTCCTTGAAACGGTCATGGTAAGCCCACTGCCACTTATATTCGAACTTTGCTTCTTCTTTCGGTTCATAATTGGCTGTATCCAAATAGGAAACTCCCGTTTCGAGACAGGCATCCATGATGGTCAAATCCTGGTAAGGCAAGGCAACATTCACCACAAGATCCGGTTGAAACGACCGGATAAGCTCTACCAATTGCGGTACACTATCAGCATCCACCTGGGCCGTTTGGATCCGGTTGCCACCAATTTTTTCGGCGATTGCATCGCACTTTGATTTGGTGCGGCTTGCCAGCATAATCTCTGAAAATACTTCAGGAAGTCCGACCATTTTGTGAGCAACCACAGTTCCCACGCCGCCGGCGCCAATAATCAACACTTTACCCATCAAAAATATCTGTTTATACAGGTTCAACAATTCTAAAACGGCGCAAATTACGCAATTTTTCAAGGCAAAAAGATAGGGATTTTAAAATTACAATGAAACCGGAAGCCGAAGAACCTTAAGTGTTAAAAGAAAATCATCTAGTAGAAATATCCACAGGAAATTATGACATAATTATTTCAACTGCGACAAGTATACACTGAATTTTAATCAGTTAAAATATCATATAATGAAAAAAATTACGTTGTAGTGTTACATACCCATTGAAATATGTGACAATTTATGACCGTCGGAGTGAGCCATATGTTAAAAGAATGGAAGAGTTTCCTTGATCATTCCCGTGACCCTGAGTTCCTTTTTACCAGTCGCGGTGAACTGGTCTATTGTTCTCCCTCTGCCTTTCAGATAGCCAGTCTTCATCCGGTTGATCTGCCTGTTTCATCAGAAAGATGGCTGCAAGTTGTCGAGAGTTCAGAGCACCCAAATTTATTATCCCGAATTGAACGCGCATTTCAGGAAAATAACAATCCGGTTCCCAGAAAATTCATCTTACACAACCAGATGGGAACATATGTCGAATATCTTGCTGTTTCGCAGTTAATTTCCTCGGGCGATGCCGGTATGAATCTTTTACGTGTAACCTTGCGGGAAGATAACCGGATCAACAGCACAACAGATGAAAAACAGGAACTGCTTGACAAAATCATTCAGTTGGTCAACCGGGATACTCCACTTGACAGGAAACTGACTCAATTTTTGCACGTTGCATGTCCCCAACCGGATATCAAACATCTGTTTATATTCCAGCACCAGGAAAATGCCAACGACACAGTACAAATATGTGCCTCGGACAAAGAGCAGTTTCCATTGATAGCCGAACAGAACCATACATCGATAAATGAATTAAAAGAACTGCTCTATTATATTGAGCCGGGTCAAGATAAGATGCACTTGTATCAATCCGAACTTCCGGAAGAACTGGCATTGAAATTCAGGAAAAAAGAGATTGACGAGCTCTATCTTTTCCCAATAACGACCCGCAATAATACCGCTGCCTATCTGGGTGTTGTACCGAATGAACTTACCACATTGAATGAGACATTGTGGGAAGAAATAAGTCGTCTGTTATCGGTTGCGTGGCTACTGGACAACAATCGGAAACGACTTATTCAGTACAAGGAAAAACTGGATTGGCTGCTCGATACAACCGGTCAATGGTATTGGGAATATAATCCGGCCAAGACGAAATTCGTCATCGACAGACATTGGATGATGAAATGCGGTTACCCGGAAAACCATTTACTAAAAGATGATTTCCTCCAGTACATCCATCCCAATGATCGGCACACATTCATCAGCCAGCTTCAGATTCCTTCAGAAACGAGGAATCATGTCTTTGAATGTGAATTCCGCTTCCAAAAGTCAAACAGCGAATACCTGGCTATTCTCTGTAAGGGCAAGGCGCTATTCAGTCATCATTCGGGACAACCACGAATCGTAGGTATTTTAAACGAGATTGTTCCGACTAATTTATCGCAAGAGTTACTCAATCAGGCATTCCAGTTAAATCCATCATATGTAGCCATCACCCAAATGGCTACCGGAATTATTGTCGATGCCAACCAGCGATTTCTCGATCTGATAGGAAAGACCAGAGAGGAAACACTGGGTATAAATTTCTTCGATTTAGGCTTCGTATCCGGGGAAACCAGGGAAAACCTGCGGGAAAAATTATTGCACGAGAAACGGATTATTAATGAAGAAATCACTATCAATCTGGGTGATACATTAAATTTCGGATTATACAGTGCATCCATCTTCATGGCCGATGGGGAAATGTTTGTTCTCTCATCGGTGCAGGATATTACCGAACAAAAGACCACTCACAACGAATTGGAAAATTATCGGGAAAGTCTCAGTGAACTGGTGCAAAAGAGAACATCGGAACTAAACAAAAGCCGCCAATATTACGAAATGCTTATTCAGGAAATGACGGATTACGTCTGCCACTTCCTCCCCGACACCACCATTCTCTTTGTAAATGATGCATATTGTCGTTATATCCGTCATCCACGGGAAAACCTGATTGGGAAAAAATGGATTACCCTAGTCCCAAAGTTTGGAGTAGAATTCATCCGGGAACAAATTAATATCATTTGCGAAACAAAGAAAGTTCACACCTTCGAAATCAGGATTCCTGCCGAGAAAGGAGAACCTGAAAAGTGGATTCAATGGATCAATGTCCCCTTACTTAACGAAAAAGGGGAAATCAGTGAAATACAATCCAGTGGACGGGATATCACCAACATCAAGCTTATACAAACTGAGTTGAGTGCGGCCAAAGAAAAAGCAGAAGAATCCGATCGACTTAAATCGGCATTCCTGGCCAATATTTCCCACGAGATACGCACTCCAATGAATGTCATCCTCGGTTTTACCAATATACTTATTGACAACGACCTGAATGAAGATGAAAGACAGGAATTTGCCGGGCACATCAGCAATAATGCGAATTTGTTGCTAAGGGTTCTGGACAACATTCTCGAAATATCACGCATGGAAGCCGGTTTCACTGAAATCCGTAAATCGCCGTGCGACATCAATAAGATGTTGTTCAATCTTTGTCAGGAATATGAAAAGTTGGCTCAACCTGGTGTCAAGGTCAAATGTCACAGAGATTGGAAAACTCCGCTTTCTTTTGTGATAGACAAAGGACGAGTGAAACAGTTGATTACTAACCTGATGGACAATGCCATCAAATTTACCAGCGAAG
>ENA-ORXD01000373-ORXD01000373.1-sediment-metagenome-genome-assembly--contig:-NODE-373-length-61299-cov-8.281320_pt1 | contig 61299 bp, 58 predicted proteins | sample MGYA00237862_ERZ511471 | MGnify/ENA metagenome assembly ERZ511471
ATTGTATCATCTTTATTACAGCATGTCAGAGAACTTCAGTAAATTTTCCCTAACTTCACGGCACAAACAAAGGACTCCAAGTACGCACAAAGGAAATGAAGCATATATTCCTAACTGACAGTGCTTTCCGCGAGCGCTGACTGTGTGTTGCCGTAGCTTCAGCGAAGGTGCAAGCTACTCAGCGAAGGCGCTGTGTTTTTTGTGTTGTCCTTTGTGTCCTTCGTGGTTGATAATATTTCAATTAATGAGACAGCCCCCTGTTTTATTTAAATACCTTAGGAATTTTTTATAGTTTACCAAATAGCCAGTATGGTATATTTCCCTTTAACTTTTTCTTTTAGTTTCACTTTCACTTCTGCTGAAAGCGGAAGGTAAACATCCAGCCGGGAGCCAAATTTGATAAAGCCATATTCTTCACCAGCATTGACTTTTAGCCCTTCCCCGGTATAATAAACAACTCTTCTGGCAACTATCCCTGCAATCTGCCTTACAAGCACTTCACGCCCTTTTTCGTCCTTCAGCACCATGCTGGTTCGCTCATTCAACTCTGAAGATTTGGGATGACGTGCAACAAGATAATTTCCGGGATGATATCTGAAATATTTAACAATTCCCGATACGGGACACCAGTTTATATGAACATTCCAGACCGACATAAACACAGATACCAAAAGCCGGTTATCCTTAAAGTACTCCGGCTCATAAACCTCCTCAATAGCAACCACAGTGCCGTCAGCAGGTGAATATACCGCATTCTCAACGGAAAGGAAATTCCTTGCCGGAACCCGAAAAAACCGTAAAACAAAAACCAGGAATAATACTGACAGAACAAGAATGAGGATCAGAACAGAAACTGTAAATACGCTAAACACAAACAGAATAACATTGATCAGTAATAGCAATATGCCTGTCATTGCAATTATACTGATACCTTCCCTGTGAATTTTTAAGATCATAAGAGTAATTAATTATTTGGATATGAATGTATTACCAGATAAAATGTTGCAAATTTTTAATAAATAATATATTGTATTTTAGGACGCACAGCCGTGCGTCCCTACTCAACCACTCATCCACTCAACCACTCATCCACCTAACCACTCAACCACTTACCCACGTAACCACTCATCCACTCGTCACTGTATTAAGTAAAGGTACAAATATACTACAGGACAAATAAAAAGGTACGAATCAAACCTGTCCAGAATACCGCCATGGCCGGGAAGGAGGTTTCCTGAATCCTTCACTCCGGCTTTTCTTTTCAGATACGATTCATAAAAATCACCTGTTGTACCTGTAATGACCACAATAACAGCTATGCCCATCCAATGCAAACTTTCCAGTGTATTCGAATGTTTTGATATCAGAAAAGCAGCCAGGAGGGTAAAGGCAAGTCCGCCGAATAAGCCTTCCCATGACTTTTTGGGAGAAACTGAAGGAAGAATCTTATGCTTACCCACCAATATTCCTGTTAAATAGGCAAAACTGTCATATGTCCATATCAATACAAATAGTAAAAGCAGAATATCCGGATTGTAGCCGTCTGTCCGGAAGCTTGTAATAAACAGCGTCAGGCTGACGGGAAGAACGATATATATAAATACTGTTAATGCACTTTTAATTTTTTCCGGGGAAAAATCAGTTTTCACTTTAAGAATAAGCACACTGAAGAATATACTGAATAAAGCTACATACAAAATAAAACCGGAAGAGAGCCATTCCAGCCTGGAGATGAGTGTCACTGAAAATATAAGAACAGAAAAAAGAATTAGTAGTAATTTCAACTGTGGCTGACGCTGAAACCCGGTTAAATTAAGAAACTCAGTCATTCCTGTTATCAGGATAAACAAAAGCAGTATTGAGAGCGACCAGATATTCCACCATATCATGGTTATCATCAGAATAACGAATACTGATCCTGTAAGACTTCTCTTAAGTAATTCCTTCAAGTTTCCTCAAATTTTTCTGTTAGTGATTTAGCCCGCAAAAAGTCATCAGCATATACATACACTTCGACATCGCCGAAAAGGTATGCTGAATCCTGCTTATCGATAATGAAACTGGGGATGTCATTATCGTTCAGGATATTTTTCAGGAGACCTGCCTGATAGGATTTGTTGGTGGAATACACCAGGACTTTTTCTTTTGGCATGCCGGGATTATAAGTTAATCTGTACTTAGCGGTTTGGATTTTCCGGTTTTAGACTTTTTCACCGGCCTGACGTCTGCTTCTTTATTTTCTGAAGAACTTTTTTTCTTATTCCCGTTTTTCGAATTGTTATTCCCTTGTTTAGCCATTAATTCCATCCTTAGCTCTTCAGTGGTTTTGCCTTTTCTTGGTCCGAAAATAGCTTCCAGGTCTTCGCTGAAAATTACCTCCTTCTCCAGTAACTGTCCGGCAAGCTTTTCCAGTCCTTCCCTGTGTTCTGTCAATACCTTTTTCGCTCTTTCGTATTCAACTTCCACAAGTCCTTTAACCTCGTTATCAATAAGTTCGGCTGTTTTTTCACTGTATGGTTTGTTAAATGCAAATTCAGTCTGCCCGGAAGAATCATAAAAGCTTATATTCCCCACTTTCTCACTCATTCCGAAGTATGAGATCATGGCATAGGCAGTTTTCGTAACCCTTTCGAGATCGTTAAGTGCTCCTGTAGAGATCCGGTTAAAAACAATATCCTCAGAAGCTCTTCCGCCAAGGGTGGCACACATTTCATCCAGCATTTGCTCAGTAGTGGTTATCTGTCGTTCTTCAGGCAGATACCATGCAGCTCCCAAAGATCTGCCCCTGGGTATTATGGTTACCTTTACCAGGGGATTTGCATGTTCCAGCAGCCAGCTAATGGTGGCATGTCCGGCTTCGTGGTATGCAATAGTTTTTTTCTCGTCGTAAGAGATGATCTTGTTTTTCTTTTCAAGTCCGCCTATTATTCTGTCTATAGCATCCAGAAAATCATCTTTCTGAATGATCTTTTTACTTTTTCTTGCAGCGATCAGGGCAGCCTCATTACAGACATTTGCTATATCTGCACCGGAGAATCCGGGTGTTTGCCTGGCCAGAAACTTAATATCGAGCTCTTTATCCATTTTCAGCGGTTTGAGATGAACCTGGAATATCTCCTGCCGGCCGTGAAGGTCAGGTAGTTCAACATGTATCTGCCTGTCAAAACGTCCGGCTCTGAGCAGCGCCCTGTCCAGAATATCAGCCCTGTTTGTTGCAGCCAGGATAATGACCCCGCTATTGGAACTGAAGCCATCCATCTCGGTAAGCAACTGGTTCAGTGTGTTTTCTCTCTCATCATTGGCCCCGAAATTCGGGTTCTTCCCACGTGCCCGGCCCACAGCATCAATCTCATCAATGAACACGATACAGGGAGCTTTCTCTTTAGCCTGCCGGAAAAGGTCCCTCACCCTTGAGGCACCCACGCCTACAAACATCTCAACAAAATCGGATCCGGAAATGGAGAAAAACGGAACATTGGCTTCCCCTGCCACAGCCTTGGCAAGTAATGTTTTCCCTGTTCCGGGAGGACCTACGAGCAAAGCACCTTTAGGAATCTTACCTCCCAGTTCAGTATATTTCTTTGGATTCTTAAGAAAATCGACTATCTCTTTCACTTCCGTTTTAGCTTCTTCAAGGCCGGCAACATCCTTAAAATCAACTTTTACCGAAGTTTCTTTATCAAACACCTGTGCCCGTGACTTTCCCACATTGAAAATATTGCCCGGTCCGCCGGCACCGCCGCTCATTCTCCTGAAAATAAACATCCAGATAAAAACCAGCAGGAGGATGGGCACTACCCAGCTAAGGATTACTCCAAAATAATCATTCCTGGTCTCCGTTTTGAATTCAGGCCGCTTTTCTTCGGGCATGTTGCTTATAATAGCATTAATATCCTCAACAAACCTGTCCTGTGATATTATGGTATAATAAAAAGCAGGGGTCTCCTTTCCAAATGCACCCACACCTCTGTCTCTCGACTGATCGGTTATACTCACACTTTCATCAGTGTCCCTCTTAACATAAATCTCCACCCTTTCCTTGTTAACTACAAGGAGCCGTGAAATCTCGTAATTCTTCAACATTCCGGAAAACCTGTTCCAGTCAATCTCCTGCACGGTCTCTCCAAATCTGAAGAACTGTAACCCAATGAATATGGCAGCTATCAGAATGTATATCCAATACGCTTTCAGCCCGGGTTTCTGTGGGGGTTGATTTGACCCTCCCCTGTTGTCATTATTTCCCTGGTTACCGTTTTTGTTAACCTTACTTTTATTCTTGTTTCCGTCCATCTATTAACCTGGTTATATTATCATCATGTTTTTTTACTTTGCCGTCAGCCCATAAATCTTCCAGAGCATAGAAAGTCCTGTATTCAGTCTGAAAAATATGCACAACAATGTTTGCATAATCCATAAGCACCCATTGTGCATTCTGAATTCCCTCAATATGCCCGGCGTGCATCCTTAACCCTTCTTTAACCTTCCTCTCAACAGATTCAGCAATAGAGCCAACCTGAGTCGTGGAATCAGCATGACATATTACAAAATAATCACAAACCGAACTTCCGGTTTTCCGTAGATCTATACTTACAATTTCCCTGCCTTTTTTATCTTTTATGCTTTCTATAATTATATTAAGCAAGCTTCTGTCAGTGACTTTTTTTGTTTTTACCATTAAATATTGCTAAAAAGTAAACCGATACAAAGGTAGTCATTTTTAATGTACATATATTGATCTCTCTGTCTTGTTAATACTTTTCATATCAAACTCACTTAATTTTCGTATCTTTAATTCAAAAATATAACCACCTGTCATGAGCAATTTCAAAATTATTCAACTGGATAAAACAGATTCAACAAATAATTATGCATCTGCCCTTTTGTCAGACAAAAAGTCTGCCTGCAATACTGTTGTAACTGCAAAATTGCAGGAAAAGGGCAAGGGACAGGGCAGTAATCAGTGGCAAAGTGAATATGGAAAGAACCTGTTATGCAGTATTATTATATGTCCCGGATTTATAAATGCCTTTGATCAGTTCAGACTGTCAAAAGTATCCTCCCTCGCCATCAGGGATTGCCTGGCTGATCTGGGTGTATCAACGGTCATTAAATGGCCAAATGATATTCTGACAGCAGGAAAAAAAATTGCGGGTATTCTTATAGAGAATTCTCTGCTGAGAGATATGATCACTTCATCTGTGATTGGTATCGGCATAAATGTTAACCAGGAAACATTTGAAGATATGCCGCTGAAAGCCGCCTCTGTTCTGCAGGAAACCTTAAAATCCAATGATTTAAACCATGTACTTAAACTTTTACTCGATAAATTTGAGCTCTGGTACTCCATGTTGGAATCCAATGAGGCAGATGAAATTGATAAGGAATACCTGAAAAGCCTTTATGGTCTCAATACCTTCCTTCCTTTCAGAAAGGGCAATGTGAGCTTCGATGCTATGATCACCGGAGTGGAAGAATCGGGTGAATTATTCCTCAGACGAAGAGATGGCAAGCTCCTGAAAGTAGTATTCAGGGAAATAGAATACCTGTAGTTAAAAACGGAACTTTTCCATTTCATTTACCAGCCTTTCCAGAAATTGTTCCATCGGGTTCTTTATCATCATCATCATCACTGAGTTTACATCCGGTTCAATGGTGACTTTCACCTTCGTTTCATTTTCACCTGTGTTCTTTAACTGAATCCACATCGTAAGATGCATGGGAGTGTTTTCATCACTGGCTATTTTGATCAGTTTGAAAGGATCCTTTTCAACGTATTTTAGCCCGGCTCTTCCTATTCCGGCAATACTAAAACTGCACTTTTCCCTATCAGCCTGCCAATCAGTAATTTTATCTCCGGGTATAAGATTACTGAAATTGGAAAAATCCGAAATAAAAGAATACACTTTCTCATCATTATATTTGATCACACCTATTCTGCTTTCTATTTTACTCATTTTTAATGAATTAAGGGTAATGTCTTAATTTTAAATCCAGGAGACAGGATGATTTAGCCTTTGTGTCCTTTGTGGTTAAACTCATAACGTAATTAACCACAAAGGACACAAAGGATTACACAAAGGGACACAAAGGAAAATAGTTAATCACGGCATCACCAAATCACCACATCACCACATCACCAAATCACCACATCACCAAATCTTCCATCTTTCCGGGTCCTTCCTCCATTCAGCCAGGGTTGCCAGCTGTTCTTTTTTTATTATTCCCCTCTCAAGGCTAAGTTGCAGCAAAACCTCATAGTTACTGAGGGTAACGAGTTTGCAGTCATTTAACCTGAAATTTTCTTCGGCAACCGGAAATCCGTAATTAAAGATAGCCACCATTCCAGCCACCCTGCAACCGGCATCTCGTAATGCCTGAACGGCATTCAGACTGCTTTTCCCTGTGGATACCAGATCCTCAACTACCACAACTGTCTGCCCTGCCTTTACCTCTCCCTCAATAAGGTTCTCGAGTCCGTGCGATTTTGGGGCCGACCTGACATACACAAAAGGAAGATTTAATTTATCTGCCACAAGGGCACCCTGCGCAATGGCACCTGTGGCAACCCCTGCAATCAGATCAGGTTTCCCGAAATGTGTTGCTATTACTTCCGTAAAAGCATCCCTTATAAACGATCTGATCTCAGGATATGACAGCGTTTTTCTGTTATCACAGTAGATGGGGGACTTCCAGCCGGAAGCCCAGGTAAAAGGGTTTGCCGGATCTAATTTTATTGCGTTACTTTGCAGCAGGTATTCAGCAATTTTTATTTCAGTTTTCATATTGCGGCAAATGTATAAAGTTTTTTTCAAGGACAGAATAATTTTTTTTGAAGATAATTTCAGATCTTCATTCAAAATAAATAACGGACTCTTTTATAAATACGGTAAAAAGAAGGAGTTGAAAGAGCTAATTGCTATTTTCTTGGAACTGGAAAAAATCCGTCATTTATATCTTTTCCATGAGGATATAAATAAGCTAAAAAAGAAATTCACTGCCTGTTTTAACCTGATAAAGGCTTCAGGCGGCCTGGTAAAAAGAGATAACAGCGATTTCCTGATTATTAAAAGGAATGATATATGGGATCTGCCAAAAGGAAAAAACGAACCGGGAGAACAGGCAAAAAAATCCGCACTCCGCGAAGTATCGGAAGAATGTGGATTAAAAGAACTGACAATTGGAAAAGAGATCGTTAAAACATACCATACTTACATGCTGAACGGGTCCCCTGTGCTTAAGGAAACTATCTGGTTTGAAATGATATCAACCGACACTGCTACACCAGTGCCACAAACAGCAGAAGGTATTTCCATGATAAAATGGGTAAAACCAGGGGAAACAGAATTCATGTTAAAAAATACCTATCCATCAATCATTGAGGTACTCAAGGCAGGTAATGTTTTATAATCCACTGTCTCTCCCCAAACCACGAAGGGTGGATATCAGAACTTTTTCAAAACCGGCGGATGGTAGTGTGGCGGGCGATTGAATGAACCTTTTATCAGGGCCTATAAAGAAAAAGGCGGGAAATCCCCTGATATTAAAATCCCTGAATGCCTCTTCCGGCTCGGAAAGCACTGCCATCATCCAGCCATAATCATATTCCTCCGATAATCTGATAAGATCTTCTTCAGTAGCATCATCCAGAACGGTAATTATTATTAACCGGTCTTTGAACCGTTGATGGTAATACCTGAGATATTCAAGCTCCCTTTGACATTCTCCCAGGTCGGGGTGACAAAAGCCAAGGTATATAAAATTTCCCTGTAATTCATTTATATTCATGCACCTGCCTTCCCTGTCGGTAAGTAACAGATCAGGCACCTCTGATCCCGGAAGCAAACGAAGGTTCCTATTTTTAATAACAGAGGCCAGATCCCTTATCAAACCAACCCCTGAATTAACATACAGTGAATCCAGCAATGCAGATAATACTGTTACTGAGAAATAACCCGCGTGAAATTCATTATGGATCTCATTCAGAAAAACCAATCCTCTGATAGTATCGTTAACCAAAACAGGATCATTCCTGAGCAGATTCTCAATAGCCGTAAAATTGGCGCCTGCCAGACATTTGTACAATTCCCGGTATTCTTCCTTATTGGTCAGAAAACCAAAATATTTGTCGAATACCTTATTAAATAATTCCCAATAGGAAGATACTGACATATTAACCTGCTTATCCAGAAAATAACGGGATATAATGTCATTCATATTAAACTCACTTACGGTAAACTCAAGCAGGCCGGTTTTATAAAATATGTAGGAATCAAAGTAATCAGGATCACAACTTGCCATTTCCTGTTTGACAGCAATAAGAAAAGAATCCACTTTTTCCCTGCTATATTCAGGTAAATAATATCTCAATACCTGTTGACTGTAGAATGGATCAAATGCGGCATCATACTCTCTTATCGCCTCATTGATATCCCTGCAGTACGAATAGGACAAGACCTCAACGGGCAGATGTACCAGGGAGGGAATGAAATATGGATTTCTTATCTCCCCTGCAGTTTTTACCCGGCGCTCAGGCAGATTCAGTTTATAAGATTTACCGGGTTCTGCGTAAAAATAAAAGATCAATGCCCCTGTTTCTGAATAAAGACAAGTTGTTTTGTCTATCTCAAAGTCAGAATGGAAGTATCCTTTCTCATCAGGGGTAAATTCAAAAATTACATTTTTAGTGTTAAAAACCCCTTCAGTATATTCGTAAAAAACCACAGGCACACCCGCATATCCGGGAGAATGACCGGAAATGGAAGTTAAGCCGGAAAAACCAGGCTGAGGCAGAAGCCATAATAATATTGATAAAAACCACACCATCCATCAGGATATGTAGTTTTTTATGTCAATACCTTCGGGAATAAACATGGAAGCATCGCCTCCATAGAACAAAATATCACGTACGATAGTTGAAGTAACATAGGAATATTCGGGAGAAGTCAGTAAAAACACTGTTTCTACTTCAGGTCTCATAGATTTATTATGATGACCAATCGCCCTTTCATACTCAAAGTCGGATGAAGTGCGCAGTCCCCTGAGTATATAGCCTGCCTTAACCTTAATGCAATAATCGATGGTTAACCCGACATAATGATCTACCTCAACCTTCTTTTCATCTTTAAATACATCATTGATAAGCTTGAGGCGGCCATCGAGTGACAGGTAAGAATTTTTTTGAGTGTTATAACCAATGGCAATTATTATTTTATCAAAGAGGGGTAATGCTCTTCTGACAACCGACTCGTGACCTACTGTAAAAGGATCAAATGAACCGGGGAAAATGGCAATTTTACTCATGTCTTTTTAATTAGAGTGTTTTACTAAAGGGCACCTCTAAAAACTCCAAATTCAAGGCTTTCTAAACTTATTTAATATCCCTTTCATTAACCGGGAACCGGTTCAATCATATAATTTCACCTCAACACCGGCAAATACGGCTTCGAGTTTGATATCCAGGAAGCTCTGATCACGGTTTAAACCCGGACTCTCATACACAGTGTTCCCAAGAACTGCCGAATTCCCGTTTGGTAACTCCACACCGGCAAAAGCCGCATCAACACGTATTCTTACAGGAATATCCCTTCTTAATCTAATCTCCGAACTGCCAAAGACAGTACTGATACGGATCTTCGCAGTACCGCCTTCCAGGTAGATATTACGGAAATCGTATACTCCTTTTCCAAAAACCACATTATACTCCTTTTTATCGTCGAAGGAAGAGTATCGTCTTTCCCCGAAAATAACATCATTCGCATCCTTCTTTCCATGGAAAATTCCGCTTCCACCCAATAATATCCTCAAGCCGATAAAGATAAATACAAATGCAATTAACACCTTAAATAAAGGAAAATCTACATTGAATACTATTTTAAAAATCAGGCTGAAGCCAATAAGGATTAATAAAAAACCCCAGAAAAGTGCATGTCCCATTTTCATAATGTTTACATCATATTTTGAACATCAAATTTAGGAAAATAATTTATGAACATGCATAAAAATGTTAATCTGAATTCAAATCAATTAATTCTTTAACCATAAATTACCCTGGCAATAGCAAAGATGCCGTTCTGCGCAAGAGATAATGTAAATAAAAGCCCTGAGAGAGCGAAAACCAAACCGTCTGTTTGAAAAGGCTTTCACTCTTTCAGGGCTTCGGGAATAATAGAATCAACCAGTGATAATCTATTCTATCTTCTTCCTCTCCCGCAAGGTCCAAGTCCCCTGCCCTGTCCGGTTCTCCCAACACCCTGTCCGTTCCGTGGTCCCTGGCGAAGCCCCTGTCTTACAGGGTTACCCTGGCACTGACCACTTTCCCTTAAATCACAGGATCCGTTATTATTTGCGTCAACATAGCAACTCTTTTTTCCTGTATTCCCCGGAGGAGTTGCCCCCTGGTAAGGAGTTTGTGCACTGGCAAACATCAGCATGCCAAATAAACCTGCAGCTGTAAAAAAAATCTTTGTTCTCATAATGAATTTGTTTAAATGTTACAAACTATATCTTATAATTTATTAAGGTTTTCTATTAACAATAGTTCGTTAAATTAAAAGAAAACGCAATGGCGCAAAGGCGCAATATGTTGATTATAAACAATAAAAGTAATCCGTAACTGAGTGGCTAAAACTTTCATTTTCAGCGCAGTATAAAAACATAACGTACTATTGTGTTAACAAACATAAAGGATAAAACCACAACGGTCAGTTACCGTGAAGGAACATTACGCTGTCCCCATCTGAATCTGGCTCCCCCGCCGTATCCATATCCACGTCCGCGCCCGTATCCGGGATCTAAATTAACCCTGAATACCGGATCAAAAAGATCCCGGAGCTTTTCTTCCTGCTCATCATTGCATATATGTTTCATTTCTATATAAAACTTACATGTTTCCATTTTTAATTCCTCATGCAGACGGCCTATTTCAGCAGACAGCAGGGAACATTTTTTCATGTCCGGGTTCTTTTTCTGCAGTTCATCAAACATCTGTATTCTGGCGCGATCAAGTGAATAATTAATCTGTCTTGCATTAAACCTGAACTCCCGGTTCAGTTCCCTGAATTCATCTGTCTGTTGTGGCGTCAACTGCAAGACCTGTCTGAAATTCACCCCGGTCATAACAACAGAATCCAGATCAATACCGATCTCATCCGGTTCTGCACTTACTTTATTCAATCTGTAAATAACCGTAATTAATGTTGACAGTGTCAGAATGATAAGCGCTGCAACCAGCCAGGACAGTATTTTGATTTTTCTTCCGGTATCCATGATCTGTAATTATTAGTCGTTTATCATTAAATCAATTCTTTCCAGGTATGCATCATTTATGCTCATAACCTCAGCCGCAGGAAACCGGTCGCCTGTAATCAGATGCCCCAGATTTACTCCAAGAAAAACGATAAGCATAAAACCGGCTGCAACAGCCATAATCCGCAATATACGCACCGGCATGGCTATTATCGTTTTCTCATCTTCTGATCTGATATGATTCATTACTTTTCCTGTGAGAAACGGACTCACGGGTTGGTGCTTCTCATGACCAATGACTTCCGAAACCATATTCATGATTTCGCGGTCATCAGGCGGAATGTTATTTTTCATACTCATGATTTGAAGCTTTTGTTATAGTTAGAAACTTTTACATCTAAAAACTTACGGTCAGCTGTAAAAATTTTTATAGTACTCAGCAAGTTGTTTACGTAAATTATTTTTTGCCCTCAACAAAAGCTGTTCTACAGCTCCAACCGTTGTGTGCATTACAGAAGCGATTTCCTTTTGCGGCATATCCTCATAATTGCCCAGAATAAAAGCTATTCGCTGCTTTTCGGGCAGCTTGTCAATTGCTTTTTGCACCTGCTCTGCATTTTGTCTGTCAATGAGGGACTTGTCGGCTCCGGGAACATTATAAGGGTTCTCATGGTATTCTGCCGTTTTACTTATATTCCCCGGAGAAGACAAATTCCTGAAGAAGCTTAGCTTTCTTTGTTTTCTGATAAAATTAAGGCAGGCATTGATGGTGATCCGGTGAAGCCAGGTTGAAAATTCCGATCTGCCTTTGAACGATCGCAGGGAATAGAAGGCATTGATAAAAACTTCCTGGCTGATATCATCCGCATCTGCATTATTATGAACGAATCCCATACTAACTCTGAAGACCCGTTCTTTATACCGTTCTACAAGTTGTTCGTAAGTATTGGTATTTCCTCTTAGAATATCCTCTATCAGTTCCCGGTCGGTCATTTATTACGCATGTTATTAATAATTAACACTTTGCACCTTTGCGCCTTCGCGTTTCTTTTCACACCATGCAAATCTTTTATTGCGCCTTTGCGCCTTCGCGTTTCTTTTCACACCATGCAAATCTTTTATTGCGCCTTTGCGCCTTCGCGTTTCTTTTAACTTTAACGAACTATTGATATTAGAAACAAGTTTAAAAAATATCCTATGTAAAGGAATGCTTTAATTAACTGGGATATTTTTATTTTGCAGCTTCTTCGAAACTTACGGGTTTAGCAACCTTTTCCTTCAGCAAGGCAAAATCGAGTACTTCCATCACAGTATCCATGTAATGAAAGGTAAGGCCCTTGCAGTAAATTTCCTTTATCTCTTCAACATCTTTACGATTCTCCCGGGAAATAACGATATCTTCAATACCGGCTCTGCGTGCGGCAAGAATTTTTTCCTTTATTCCCCCTACAGGCAACACTTTTCCTCTCAGTGTGATTTCGCCTGTCATAGCCATTTTCTTCCTTACTTTTCTCTGAGTAAATGCCGATGCCAGTGCTGTCACCATGGTTATTCCTGCTGAAGGACCATCTTTTGGAATGGCTCCTTCCGGAACATGAATATGGACATTCCATTTTTCGAATAATTCAGATTTTATCTGCAGATACTCAGCATGTGATTTCAGGTATTCCAGTGCAATAACCGCCGATTCTTTCATTACCTCTCCGAGGTTTCCTGTAAGGGTAAGGTTTCCTTTACCCCTGCTTAGACTGGATTCTATGAACAATATATCGCCACCAGAGGATGTCCATGCAAGGCCGGTCACTACCCCTGCAAATTCATTTGATTCATACCTGTCTTTCAGGTACCTGGGAGCACCCAGAATACCTTTAATGTCCGTTGGTTTTATTTCCCTGTGAAAATCTGTTCCCAGAGCAATTTTTTTTGCGATCGTGCGGAGTATCCTGGCTATCTGCTTATCGAGTTGGCGGACACCCGATTCCCTTGTGTAGAATTCAATAATATGTTCTATAGTACCACGGCCGAATTTCAGATCCCGTTTATTAATCCCATGGGCGGTAAATTGCTTCGGAATAAGATGTCGCCGGGCAATCTGAGCTTTTTCCTCCACCAGATATCCTGAGATATCAATAACTTCCATTCTGTCGAGCAGTGCAGGATTAATGGTAGCCGTTGTATTGGCTGTAGCGATGAACATGACCCTGGAAAGATCATAGTCCAGTTCCAGGTAATTATCGTGGAAGGCGTTGTTCTGTTCCGGGTCAAGGACTTCAAGAAGGGCTGATTCCGGATCACCATGGTAATCCCTTCCTGTTTTATCTATCTCATCCAGCACAAAAACGGGGTTTGAAGATCTGGCTTTCTTAAGATTCTGGATTATCCTGCCCGGCATGGCACCAATGTAAGTTTTCCGGTGGCCGCGAATTTCTGCTTCATCATGTAATCCTCCTAAAGACATTCTGATATATTTCCTTTTAAGTGCAGCAGCAACCGACTTTCCCAGAGAGGTTTTGCCAACTCCCGGAGGCCCTGTCAGACACAAAATCGGAGATTTCATGTCACCCTTTAACTTAAGCACGGCAAGATGTTCAAGTATCCTGTCCTTTACAATCTCCAGCCCGTAATGGTCTCTCTCAAGAATTCTCTCAGCTCTTTTCAGATCAAAATTATCCTTAGTGTAATGATCCCAGGGAAGATCTATGAGGGTCTGCATATAATTAATCTGAACGGAATATTCACCTGAAGCAGGATGTAACCGGTGTAGCTTATCCAACTCCTTCATGAAAGTTTCGTTTACTTCCTTCGACCATTTTTTATTTTTTGCTTTCCTTTTGAAGTTTTCAATCTCCTGATCAACCGGACTCCCTCCCAACTCATTCTGAATCATTTTCATCTGTTGTTGAAGGAGGAACTCTCTCTGCTGCTGGTCAAGATCATGCTTTACCTTAAGCTGGATATCATTCTTCAACTCCAGCTTCTGGGCTTCTTTGTTCAAATATTCAAGCAACCTGATCCCTCTCTCCCTGAGGCTGCTGACCTCCAGGAGCTTTTGCTTTTCCCGGATAGCCATATCATTATTTGAAGAGAGGAAGTTTATCAGAAACGACGGACTGTCAATGTTCTTAACAGCAAAAGTTGCTTCCGTAGGAATATTTGAAGAAAGCCGGATGATTTTAATGGATATCTCTTTCAGAGAAGCTACAATGGCTTGTAATTCATCTGTATTATCCAACCGTATGTCCTCAAGGATGTTTACCCTGGCAAGAAAGTATGGTTTTTCAGAAACCATTTCAACTATTTCAAACTTCTTCTTTCCCTGAATTATCACCGAGGTGGAACCATCAGGCATTTCAAGGATCTTAAGTATCTGGGCAACAGTTCCTGTCCGGTATATATCTTTCACTGCAGGTTCTTCAATACTGGTATCTATTTGAGCTACCACCCCCAGTATTTTGTTTTTCTGATATACTTCCCTGATCAGCTTCAGTGACTTTTCCCTGCCCACAGTTATGGGAATAATAACACCGGGGAATAAAACGGTGTTGCGAAGAGGGAGTACCGGCAATACATCAGGGAATGTTTGTTTTTGTTCTTCTTCCTCCTCTTCCTCCGTAATTATCGGAATATACTCCGTTTCTTCATCATAACCCTGTAAACTTATAATAGTTCTGAATGCCGGATCATTATTATTCATTCGTTATCCTCTTATTTTTTTGTTTAACCTTCAGTTTGAAATGAAAAATACCTGTTAATTACGGTTAATAACGATCTTTTATTTATAATCAGCAATGTCTGCCATTTAGTCGTTATTTCACCATCAAATGCTTTACATTTCAGAGACAAGAGAATAAACAATTCCTATGCCAAAATATTACCTTCTGAACTTTTCTGTCATTGCAAATACAGTCCTCAAAATTGATTTATCTGTTTCCGTAAACCGTTGACCTCTGCGGGACATTACTATTGAGGCTGTTTCAAATGCCTTATCCGGTTGATAGATTGAAAAACCATGCACTCCTCCCCATGTGAATGATGGAATAAAATTCCTTAAAAAGCCTGTACCAAAAATATTTGCAGAAACGCCCACCACAGTTCCGGTATTAAACATGGTATTTATACCACATTTGGAATGATCACCCATAATCAGGCCGCAATATTGTAAACCTGTCAGTATAAATTTTTCCTCCCTGTAGCTCCATAGTTTTACTTCTGCATATGTGTTTTTAAGATTTGAGTTATTACTGTCCGCGCCAATATTACACCATTCTCCCAATACTGAGTTTCCCAGGAAACCATCATGTGCTTTATTCGAATTGGCTTGTAATACACTGTTATTTATTTCTCCGCCTGCTTTTGAAAATGGCCCGATTGTCGTGGGCCCATATATCTTTGCCGACAGTTTTATCACAGATCCTTCACATAAAGCAAAAGGACCCCGAATGACAGCACCTTCCATTATTTCGCTGTTCCTGCCGAGATATACCGGCCCTGCCGATGCGTTAACAGTAACATACTCAGCTTTCACTCCCTCTTCGGCAAATATATTTTCCGGAGAAATTAGACTATTTGTCGCACTAAGCTTCTGAGACTCCCTGCCTGCGGTGATCAACCTGAAATCATTCAGTATTTCCCTGCCGTTTTTTGTAAAAATATGCCATGGGAATTCAATGTGGCTAATATCGCCCTTATATTCTGATGAATCATACAAAGTGAAATGGAAAGGATTAAAATCATTCAATGCTGCATCTGAGAGACGAACCGCTAAAAGTTTATTCCCTTTAACAAGGGCCTGCATCATGCGAAGACTCCTGATCTCCTCCGCCAGAAAGGGATCAGGAAGAAGGCTGCCATTAATTAGAAGATTATCTTTACAGTGATCATAACTGAACTTCCCGGAAAGATAATCCTTTGTAAAATAGCCATGCGCTTCCCGAAAATAAAATTTCCACTTTTCACTGATCTTTAATATGCCAGTACGGAGTTCTGCGACCGGACGGGTAAATGTCAGAGGCAATAAAGACTCCCATGTATTATCATCAAAAAATAGTATCTGCATTATCTGTTTTTCTACAAAAATAAACAAAAAAACTCCGGCATTTAAAATAAAAACGGCCGGAGTTTTCAGGTAACTTTTTTAAAAACTATTGATCTGTTTTCTTTTTCTTATCGAGATGAGTTTTATACCTGTTCATAAATTTATCAACGCGGCCCGCTGTATCAACAAGCTTCATCTTGCCGGTATAATATGGATGTGATGAAGATGAAATTTCAAGTTTTATCAGAGGATATTCCTTGCCGTCATCCAGTGTTATGTTTTCTTTTGAAGGAGCGGCAGACCTTGTAATAATAGTGTTACCATCAGACATATCCCTGAACACCACCATTCTGTAATTTTTAGGATGAATTTCCTTTTTCATAATACTTTAGTTATTAATTTTTCTGCTCAAAATGAACATAATATTGAGTCTGGTCTATAAAGTCAGATATCCTTTCAGAAAAACCTTATACTATTGATATTCAGATCAATACTAAATTTGCTAAAATTATACAATATTCTATCAATCAGCAAATTAACTTTATAAACTTTCTACTTTCAGACTTTATAAACTTTCTACTTTCAGACTTTATAAACTGAACTCATTATTTTAAATCGGACTGCAAAATTAATTATAGTATTGATAAAACCAAAATTTTTATACAGATTCATTGATTTGTTTTCCCTTTTTCTGTGCTAAGGGGACATTGATCATTTCCGGCATAAAGCGTTGAAACGGGATAGCAGGATCTATCATATATCTATACGTATAATGGGTTTTGGCTCTTACACCTCCTACTGCTTCGTAGAGGGCAATCATTTTGGGATTAAAATCCCCTACCCATGAAAGTTCAATCTCTTTATAATGCGGCTTGTGATCCATTTTTTGTCTGAGGTTCCAGAATATTCCCGATTCAACCCCTGCATTTTGAAATTTTGGAACAACGCCCGCAACCTGAGCGCGTATTCTGTTGATGGTTTTTGTTTTTACATAATAAAACAATTTAATTTTATTCCAGGTGTTTAACTTACCGTTCAGCTTTTTTAATACCTGGTTAACATCGGGAAACATAATGAAGAACCCTATGGGTTCACCTTTATGATAAGCGAACCAGATCATTTCCTCATCAAGGATAAATTTCGCCCTTTTCATTGCCTGTCTGAGGCCATCCGGATTGAGAGGAGTAAAATCTTTCTTAAAAGAGGACCAGGCAGCGTTATAAATGATTACCATATCACTAATGAAACGGTCGGCTTCCTTCAATGTAAAATGTTTAAATGAGTAATCTGGTTTTCTGCAGATCCATTCTGCAATTTTCCAGAATCTTTCAGGGAACTTCTTATTTAAATCGAGATGATAACTGTACTGTTTAAAGTAAATATTGAATCCATAATTCTCGAAAAGATTTTTATAATAGCTGAAATTATATGGCATTCCATAAGAGGGGTGTGTAAATCCCTCCACAAGGAGTCCCCAGTTACTGTCGTTCTCTCCAAAATTTACAGGTCCGTCCACAGCCTGTATACCTTTCCCTCTTAACCAGTCTATGGCGGTATCAAAAAGTAGTCCGGCAGCCTTCTGATCATTAATACATTCAAAATGACCTATGCCACCGGTTTTAATATTATCTGCCTGACGTGATTTATAAAATGCAGCTATTCTGCCTGCAGGTTTTCCATTCCCATCCCTGAGTATCCATCTGCATGCTTCGCCTTCCTTCAGATGCGGATTTACATCAGGATCATATATGCTTTTTATATCGTCATCAAGTGGACAAACCCAGGTTGGATCATGTTTATACAGAACCTTTGGAACATGAAGAAACTCCTTTTCGGTTTTGATTGTATTTACCTCAACCAGGTTCATCAGAGGAAAGATTAAATGTTTTAGTTTCTGCTCGACAATTTGGAGAGTAGTCTCAGGAACTCAAGATAAAGCCAGATTAACGTTACAATAAGTCCGAAAGCCCCGTACCATTCCATGTATTTAGGGGCACCCATTTCAGCTCCTGATTCAATGAAATCGAAATCGAGCACAAGGTTAAGTGCTGCAACGACAACAACGACGAGGCTTACAATGATTCCGACAGGTCCGTTACTATGCATAAATCCAATGTTTACTCCAAATAAACCGAGAATAAATGAGAGAAGGTAAGCAATGAATATCCCTCCTGTTGCAGCAACAACACCAAGTTTGAAATTTTCTGTCACCTTAATAAGCCCTGATCTGTATGCAAATAGCAGTGCAAAAAGTGTTCCGAATGTTAATGCAACAGCCTGGATAACTATTCCCGGAAACTGAGTGTTCAGTGATGCTGAAATTCCCCCGAGCAATAAACCCTGGAATACTGCATAAACAGGCGCAGTAAAGGGCGACCACGTTTTTTTGAAAATGGTTACCAGAGCAAGAATAAAACCCCCAATACCACCTGCAATCATATAGGTTGATACTACCGCCATATTTCCCTGCAACATCAGGTTCCATGTATAAGCCGCCGCCAGAACAACCAGAAAAGTCATGAGAAAAATCTTATTCACCGTTCCATTGATTGTCATTACCGAACTATCCGTTCCGGCATATCCTGCAACCCTGAATGTTTCTTTGCTTAAAGCAGGATTAGAAGATCTGGTAAGATTCATTTTGTCAGATTTTATTAGTCTAAATGTAATAATTATTTCAGAAAGTCAGCATGTCAAAAGGTATGCCATTTATACTTATTGTAACTGTCAACGCTGTCAGGCCGCGCTCGCTCAAGCATCGCGAAAGTGAGTCCCCGACGCTGACAGGTTACACTCTGCCAGTTCAAGTGTTTGATCTTTTTATTATATAAAGATAATATTAACTTTGGCTTTCCGGAATAAATTATTAAACTATTGTTCATCAATAATTCATATTTTTTTTGTATTGCGTTGATAATGAACATTTTATCAATTTTTTCTTATATTACGCATATTATTGTTAATCAACACCTTGCGCCTTTGCGTTTATTTTAATTTAACGAACTGTTGATTCATACTACTATTGAAAAAATGATAAGGATCAAACAACTAATAAACAATGAGTTTTACCGTAATGTTTTTACTCTCATTTCTGCAACATCAGTAGCGCAGATATTATCCATCATAATTTATCCAGTACTTACCAGAATATATACCACTGAAGATCATGGTTTGTTTGGCTTGTATATGAGCATCATTTCGATCACAGCCATCATCTCAACAGGAAAGTACGAATTGTCAGTGCTTCTGCCTAAAAGTCATGTTAAATCGGCAAATATTGTTTTTTTGTCTGTTTTACTTTCTTTTGTCTTCAGTCTGTTTCTTCTGTTTCTGACAATATTCTTCGGCAAAAGTTTCGCTTCCATCCTCGGGAACGAAAAAATCTTTACATGGCTGTTTTTAGTACCTCTCTCCACTTTTCTTGTTGCTGTATTCCAAACTTTATCCTACTGGTCAAACCGGCACAAAAGATATCGAAGAATGGGGGCAGCCAACATGAGTCAGTCGATAACCAATTCGGTTGTCAAAATAAGTTCATCAGGCATATTTCAAAATGGAGGAGGGCTTATTTTTGGAGCATTAATAGGACAGGTAACAGGTGCATGTATTTTCCTGATGGATTTTTTCACAAAAGACCGGAACATGATAAGGGAAATCAAAAAAGATATAATCATTTCTGCCGGTCGCGAGTATCAACTCTTCCCCAGGTTCAGCATGATGCATTATCTGGTAAATAATTTTTCAGGGAGCCTGCCCATTTTTGCTTTGAGTTCATTCTTTACCACTGGTCACGCAGGCTTATATTCAGTAGCATTTGTTATTGTTTTCAGGCCTATGAATCTCCTCACAAGTTCACTCGGCCAGGTTTTTTCCCAGCGTATCATTGCCAGGTTTAATGATGGTCAGGATATTGTATCAGACATAAGACGCCTGATAATCAGGTTAATTCAGATTGGAATAATCCCATTTATCCTGGCAGCAATAACCGGGCCCTGGATATTTGGCTTCGTTCTCGGGGATAGCTGGAGAGAATCAGGAAGATATATGCAGATCATACTACCCTGGCTTTTTACAGTATTGATCTCCACTCCCCTGTCGTTTCTTCCCGATCTGTTAAGCCGGCAAAAAAAAGCGATGTGGGTGGATATTATTAAATTTGCTTTTCGTTTTTTAGCCGTGGGAGCGGGAGTGTATTTTAATGATATCTATATTTTGCTGATTAGCTTCAGTATTTCCAGCATGCTGGTCACCCTGTATACTTTCATATGGTATATAAAACTGGCAAAAAATGCAGATAAGATGAAAACGGATATAATAATTAAACCTGAAATTTCTGTTACGGATGCACCGGATATTTAAAGCCCTTAAAGCATTAGGATACATTATAAAGAATCCCTGGCTGTTAAACAGGGTGCTGGCTGAGCCTGCATTATGGAAAACCCGTGTGTGTGATAAATATGGAATTACCGATGGCCTTCCGGTCATTACTTTTAATGAACTGTTTGGCTGTTACAATGAGAACCTTGAAATATTCACCTTTCTGGATGGAGGATCTCTGGCTACCGATGTGGCTTTGTTAAAATCACTGGCCCGCAGGTTTGACAAGTGTAAATTCTTTGAAATTGGCACATGGAGAGGAGAAACTGTGGCAAATGTTGCCAGTGTTGCTGATGTATGTTACACGCTTAATCTTCCTGATAGTGATTTAAAGAAAACCGGCGTTTCAGACCCTGTTATTGAACAGCAATCATGCTTCTCACGTCATTTAAAGGAAATTGTCCATCTGAAAGGTAATTCGGCTCATTTTGACTTTGCTTCCCTGAACATGAAATTCGATCTTATCTTTATTGACGGAGATCACCATTACGATTTTGTAAAGAATGATACAGAAAAAGTATTTACCCACCTTGTTCACGGTAATTCCATTGTTGTATGGCACGATTATGCAACAGAACCCGGAAAAGTAAGGCATGAAGTTCTGGCAGGTATACTTGATGCCCTTCCTGAAACTTTGCATCCCTTTCTCTATTATGTTGCCCATACAAAATCAGCAGTGTTCACAAGGGAAAAGCTGTCAATCAACCCCGTAGTGTCATCACAACTGAAGCCCCCCGGATATTATACTATCGGATTACAATACAACAAATTTAATAATGAACCATCCTGATAAAATCAGCATCTTAATTCTTCCCTCGTGGTACCCTCCTGCAGGCGGTGGTTTTTTTCGCGACCATGCCGAGGTATTATCCCGGGAAGAATATAATGTGAAGGTTGTGGTTAACAGGATGATGGGTGTCACCAAAACTCCATTATGGACAATCATCAAATCGCTGAGGAAACGAACGATGATTGAAAATGGAGTGCTTGTTCAGAGAAGAGGATTTATTAAACTTCCATTACTGGAAAAATGGAGTGTACAACTGTGGATAAGTACCTATATTAAGCAGATAAAACAATTTATCAGAGAGTATGGCAAGCCTGATATCATAATTACTCACAGTGCCATATGGGCAGGAACAGCAGCAGTCAGAATTCAGTCAGATTTCAGTATTCCTGTTATACTTGTTGAACACAGAAGCAGGTTTGCATCTGACGATCAGGTAACAGCAGCATTTTTCAAAAAGTGGCATATTACCTTATTAAAACAAACATATGCACAGGTAAGCAGGATAGTTATTGTAAGCAAATCGCTGGAAAAAAGCATACGCTATTATACACCCCCGGAAAAAGCCAAAATCAGTGTAATTCCAAATTTAGTTAATACTGAATATTTTTCACCTTCGGCAACAGTAAAAAACAAGAGCAGGTTCACTTTTATCACCGTTGCCTTTCTGGAAGAAGTCAAAGGTATATCCTATCTGCTGGAGGCTTTTCAATTATTTACCGCCAGAACTCCCGGCCATTTTGAATTACAACTGGCCGGGAGCGGAAAACTTGAAAAAGACCTAAGATATTATGCTAACAGCCTGGGTATTGGAGGTAAAGTAAATTTCCTGGGACATCTCTCAAGAGAGGAAGTCAGAACAAGGCTTCAGGAGGCAGATGTATTTGTACTTCCCAGTATAGCGGAAGCCTTTGGGGTAGCTGTAATTGAGGCAATGGCAACAGGACTTCCTGTAGTTGCTACTGAATCAGGCGGGCCTCAACACATTGTTACCGGGGATACCGGTATTATTGTTCCTGTACGTGATTCAGCTAAGCTTGCCAATGCCATGGAAAAGATCTATGCGGATTATGCATGTTACGATAAACATAAAATACGCAGCCATGTGATGAATAACTTCAGCCCCAGGGCAGTATATTTACAATGGAAACAAATGATAAGTGAAGTAAATAATGAATCAACCAGAACTTAGAAATAATAGCGGATTCCGATGGTTTCACTCGGGAAACCTGCATGTAAAGGGATTTTTATTTGACAGGCAAAACAATTTCCACTCTGACCATTCCCTGACTAAGTATTTCCATGACAGCAACACTTTTATCGATCTGGAAAATAAGGTAAAATATGCATCCGGATGTTTTTCAGTGATCTTTCAAACTGGTGACGGTTTTCTCATTGCTACAGATAATGTAAGGTCTTTTCCCATATTCTATATAAAGGCAGAAGGGAAATGGGTGGTATCGGATGATGCATACTTCCTTACAGATCTTATCAGAGATCCCGGAATAAACGAGATGGCAAGTCATGAATTCCTTGCAACGGGCTATGTTACGGGTAAAGATACTCTTATCAGGGAAGTGAAACAGGTTCAGGCAGGCGAAGTAATCAGCCTGGAAAGGGAGGATGTCAGACAAAAATTCTATTTTACTTTCCGCACAACCGGAATACTTGAATATGAATATGAAGAGATGAGAACATTGGCCGTAAAACTCACAGAAGATGCATTTAATAGATTTATTGACTCTCTGAAGGGTCGTACTGTACTGGTTAGTTTATCGGGAGGCTATGACAGCCGGCTTATTGCAGTTATGCTTAAAAGGTATAATTATCCTAAGGTTGTATGTATGACATATGGAAGGGATGACAACCGGGAAATGGAACTGGCTGAAAAAGTATCGGAGAGGCTGGGATTCCCATGGCTAAAGATCGTGTACGACCAGGAAATGATTAAAAATTACATTGATGACAGATTCATTGAATTTTATAAAAGTTCTGCTAACCTGACGTCAATGTTCTTTCTCCAGGACTATTTTGCCGCAAAACATTTAAAAGAAAAAATGCTGGTTCCGGAAAATACCATTGTTGCAATTGGTCATTCCGGCGACTTTCTCGGCGGCAGCCAGCTTAACAAGCATGGAAATATATTCTCCGAAGAAAACCTGCGCGATATTGCAAAAAGAATCTACTATATCAAATATAACTGTAAAAGGCCTGAGTATTCGTTGAAGGAGAAGATGATCCAACGAATAGAAAGATCAATACAGGAAAAGTATACCGGCGATCATAACCTGGCCTATTCCATCCATGAAGATTGGGATTTTAAAGAAAAACTTGCCAAATTCAACTTTAATTCAGCTAATACATATACCAACTTTGGTTATGAATTCCGTTTTCCCTTCTGGGATAATAATCTCATTGAATTTTTCCGTGACCTTCCCCTGGAAGCACGTATGAATAAATTTCTGTATAACGATATCCTGATGAATGATTATTTCGAACCACTAAATCTTAATTTTGAAAATGAATTGTCGGTCGATGAGAAAATGTTACAAAGGATGAAAAGAAAAGACCGGATTAAATATTACCTGCCTGAAGAAATAAAGCGGCTGTTTATACACAGAAATGACAAAATATTCTATCGTGAAATCACGGAATGCCTGGTACAGGATGCATTAAAGGATGGAGTAAAAATAAAGACGTATGGTAATTCCTACAATTCCATAATTATTCAGTGGTACCTGTTGCAGACAAAAAGATGGCTGGAAATAAAGAAGAAAATATAAATTGTATTTTCTGCAATTAAAAAATATCTTAAATTTGCAGTCCTCAAATGGTGGATGTAGCTCAGTTGGTCAGAGCGTCGGATTGTGGTTCCGAAGGTCGCCGGTTCGAGACCGGTCTTCCACCCAAAAAAAATAAGGGGCCTCTCATCCCGAAAGGCCCCTTATTCACTAACCACTTAAACCTAATAAAGAAATCCTGTTTATATTTTAAACATCCATGATTCAAATTCCAGTTCTTCATCCCTGAAAAAATCATCATCACTCAAATCAAATTCTTTCATCATCCAGCATTCAAACTTCAGCTCTTCGTCTACAAATTGAACTGAATTGCTGGTGCCGGCAAAAAAAGTTAACATCCAGGGTTCAAACTGAAGCTTGTCTTCAATAAAATAATCGCTTCCGGAATTGAATTCAGCCGCCGAGATCATCCAGTCTTCCAACTCAAGTGATTCCTCGAAATATATATTATCTAAAAAATTAACTATTGTACTAACATTAACATCTTTCTGGTTTAAAACTTTTGTCCCGTCAGGATAAAAATTACCTGAAACAAGAGTGAAACTGAAAATTAATGCCAGGGTGAGTATTTGCGTTTTCATAATTTGCATTTTAAATGTTTAGCTAATAAACCTCATATCCTATGCCAAAAGATATATAATGCTAATTATGAGTTGCTTACAAGACTTTTATTGATTTAATATATCAGGGGAATATGAACGGTTTTGCAACAAAGGTGTACGCTACCGGACAAAAACTATTCTCTTTTTGCATTTTCACGTGTCCAGGTAGATTCCCTGCCCAGAAATCTCATGCCAAGTACAAAACCCTTGATCTGAAGGACATTGTCCATACCCTGATTGAACCACATGTAACAATCGTAGGTTTTACCATTCTTAGGATCATAGATGGTCCCGTTTTTCCATTCCTTCTTTGCAGCATCATATTCAAATCCTTTTAATATAACCAGATTTAACAGAGGCGTTTTCCGGAGAGCAGGATCAGGATTATCTTTATCCCTTTTAATATCTCCTTCTTCCATAGGTTCTTCCAGCCAGATTATCTTACCATAATATTTACCATCTGTTGACTGGTAGATATTAATCTGGGAAGTCCCTTCCTGAGTAAGCCAGTAACCTTTTACTTTACCAGCCTGAGAATAAAGGGAAAGAGAAAAGAATACAAACATTCCGGATAATAAAAGAAGCTTTTTCATAAATTAAAGGTTTAAGGTTTTTACGGGTACCAAAGTAATTTAATTTTTTGAAGCTGCAATAGTCATTTCTTAAAATATTTCCCCCTTCGTGTTACTTAGTGAAATCCTTTGTGCCCTTTGTGGTTAAAGATAATACGTAAATAACCACGAAGGACACAAAGGGTTTCACGAAGGTACACAAAGTGAACAAAAAAATGTCATGATTGTTATTTATAAAGAATCTAAATAATGTTTAACTTAAAAATATATAATCATGGCTTTTGAACTTCCAAAACTCAGCTATCAGTATGATGCGCTTGAACCGTATATAGACGCAAGGACAATGGAAATACATCATACCAAACATCATGCTGCATATACCAATAACCTGAATAACGCGGTTAAGGATACACCGGCAGAGAAACTCAGTATAACTGACATCCTGAAATATATATCAAAATATCCGGCAGCAGTAAGAAACAACGGCGGAGGTTTTTTTAATCATAATCTTTTCTGGGAAATAATGACTCCCAATGGAGGAGGACAACCCGGGGGTGAATTACTGCAGGCTATTGAAAGGGATCTTGGTTCTTTTGAACAGTTTAAGCAACATTTCAGCAATGCTGCAGCAACCCGTTTTGGTTCAGGATGGGCATGGCTTGTTAGAAAACCGGATGGCAGTCTCACGGTAACCTCAACACCAAACCAGGACAATACCCTCATGGATATTGCAGAAGTAAAAGGAACACCCATCTTAGGACTTGACGTTTGGGAGCATGCATATTATCTTAAGTATCAAAACAGAAGGCCGGAATACATTGAAGCTTTCTGGGAGATCGTTAACTGGGAGAAGGTAGGGCAACTGTTCAGAACTGTTTGACAATTTCAGTCTGATCGCTAACATTGAATCTGTCGAGAATGGACTCGTCATTTATCTCTTTGCTGAGTGATGAAATGGTTTCTATTGGCACATCAAACAGGTCAAGAATCAGCAATCCATCGAGAGCATTATTAAATAACGGATCTATATTGAAACCGATGATTTTACCATTTTGTTTGAGGTATTTCTTAAGCAAAATGGGCATGTTATATCCTGATATTTCAACATCCCTGATAAATTTATCAAACTTATTCAGATCGTTTGCGGATTCTATGATGATGTCCGTATCAAAATCCTCATGACCCGGCACATTAAATTTTTTCCTTGGACGGATATATTTTGCAAACTCATGATTATAATGATTCTGCATAATAAAACGAATGATCATTCCTTTTGAGAATTCTGAAAAGCGGTTACTTATACTTACGGGACCTGTCAGGTAGCGGTATTCAGGGTTCTTCAGAAGGAAATAAAGGATTCCTTTCCACAACAGAAATAAAGGAAGGGGTTTTTTCTGATATTCGGCAATAATAAAAGACCTGCCCAGTTCAAGTGATTTTTCAAGTACAGAATAGAAGTGATGATTTATTTTAAACAGTGTTTGAATATAGAATCCTTTTATACCATACTGCATCATGATCTCCTTCCCTTTTCCCACGCGATACGCTCCTACTATCAAACGGGTTTCTTTATCCCAGACAAAAAGCTGGTTATAATACAGATCAAACTCATCAATATCGAGGGAACGATTCGTTCCTTCACCCACCAGCCGGAATGTGATTTCCCTCAGCCTACCCAGTTCGTTTATTATAGATGGAATGCAATACGACGGAGCACAAAACACCTCAAATTCGCCGCTTTCAAAAAGAAGACACCTGTCTCTGATCTGGTTTATTTCAGCTTCAATCTTTTCAGGATTTACCGGGGGTATTACCTCTTCCGCTTTCTTATCTTTAAAAAACCGGGGCCTGAAAAATTTCTGAACTTCCAGTGCGGAACCAAGCGCATAGGTCTTTGTGCGCAAAAAACGACCAAAGCGATCTATGTCTGAAAATTCTGATTGTTCTTTTACACTTATTGGATTACCGATCCGTACTCTAATACTTTTTTTTCTTTTATTAAAAAGTTCCGATGGCAGCTTAACTGTACGCAGACTTGGATGAATGAGCCCGAGTAAGTGAAACAACCTGCTGTTTGTTCCCTGGAAATAAATGGGCACAACAGGTACAGATGCTTTTTTTATCATTTTAAGGACCGGAATCTGCCATTGTTTATCGCTTATACCAACTGTTTCAAGATTATAGCTGGAAACTTCACCGGCAGGGAAAATGCCCATCGGGCAACCTTCCTGTAAATGCTTAAATGTATATTTAATTCCCGTAACACTTGATTTAATATCTTTTCGATCTTCAAAAGGATTTACAGGAAGTATATATTCTTTTACCGGTTCTACACGCTGCATAAGAAAATTTGCAAGAACCTTGTAATCAGGCCTTACCATAGACATGATTTTGACAAGCAATAGCCCGTCAATACCTCCATAGGGATGATTTGAAACGGTGATGAACGGACCCGTTTTTGGAATACGGTTAATTTCTTCCTCGCTAACCTCGAAATGTATCCTCAATTCTTTTATTAGTTGGTTAATAAATTCAACACCACGTAAATGGGCAATTGAAGAATACAACTTATTCACTTTATTTATTCTGAGCAAAAGCATCAATACCCTTGCAGCTCCTGCCCCTCCAAACCGGTTTAATTTTGCTGCCTTAATAATATCTTCTGTCGCAATCAGTTTCTTCATCAAGTTGATAGTTTAATTCATCTCAAATATATGAAAAACTAAGAAATCTGTATCAAAATATCCAAACAGACAATATGGCCGCAACTCCCAGGAAGAATATAACAACCCCTGCAACTTTATTCATCCACCAGATATTTTTTAACCTGAAACGATGGCGAAAAAAATTGACGAATGAGCTGAGTATAAACCACCAGCATGCGGACCCTAATGCAACGCCGGCCACCATAAAAAAAAGGTGAAAAAAACTCATCGGCCCGCTGGCCAGGTTGACACCGGTAAACATAGCCAGGAAAAAAAAGATCGCCATGGGATTGGAAATGGTAAGGAAAAAGACAGATAGAAAATCCTGTGACAGCTTATTCCGGTTCAATCGCTGCATGCGGATCTGCCGGACAGGGTTTGAATAAAACACATAAATACCCAGATAGATGATGATGACACCTCCGATAACCTGTATAAATATTTGCTTTTCCTCAATAAAACCAATAACAATGGATATACCAAGTCCCGCAATCAAGGCAAATAATGTATCCGCTGCTGCCGCCCCAAGACCAGAAATAAACCCTGAACGGCGTCCCTTATTTACAGTTCTCTGAACACAAAGAACACCAATTGGCCCTAAGGGTATAGACACCATAAAACCAATCACTGCTCCCTTCAATAATAACTCTAACCACATCTCTCTTTACAAATCTCAAAACATAAAAAACTCACTTAGTAAACCACCGCCCCCATATAGAGGTGGCTTTAAAATACAACCCTCTTTAAGAGTTTAAAGTACAATTAAAACCCTTAAAATTAAAAATCAGATAATATAAAACTTCAACTCTACTTTAATACTAACTGCAAAGAAAAGAATAATTCATTTTCATTCACTAAAAATGTTTATATTCCCGTTCAATTTACTTTATTTTGCCATTTTAAAATTAAAATGAGTAATAAACAGCTTTATTTTCTATCAGTTCTCACGGGTTTACTTCTCACCCCTGCCTGGTATTCCTGGGGAAGCGGCATTATTCTGTTTATTGCTTTTATTCCCTTACTGGTCATTGAGAACGAGGTTGCACAAAGACCGGGAGCCGGAACAAAAGTTGCCCGGTATGCATTTATTACCTTCCTTACGTGGAATCTTCTCTCAACATGGTGGATAAAAAATGCCTCGCCAGCCGGATTGATAGCAGCTCTTCTCGTTAACACACTATTAATGACCATACCGTTCTGGCTTTTTTCCGTCACAAAAAGAAAAGCAGGTAAAACAACCGGTTACATCTCATTAATATTGTACTGGACGGGATTTGAATATTTATACCTTAACGGGGAAATATCCTGGACATGGTTAAACCTGGGAAACGGCATGGCCAATGATATTAAACTCATTCAATGGTATGAATATACAGGCACACTCGGGGGTACAGTCTGGATCCTTGCCATAAACCTTCTGATGTATAATATTCTCACAAAAGCATTATTTAAACGGTCACTCAGGGAAGTTACCGGAAAAATTATAATTACAGCCTTTCTGATCATTATACCAATTATATTCTCACTGATCAGGTTCCACAGCTATGAGGAAAAGTCCGATCCCTATGAAATACTTGTCCTTCAGCCTAATATTGACCCCTATATGAAATTCAATGATATTCCGCCTGCCGAACAGATGAGAATGCTGATAAGACTGGCAGATTCACTTATCACTCCTTCAACGGATTATGTTGTTGTGCCGGAAACATTTATTACTGATAATCTCTGGCTCGATCAGATAAATGATCATTCCGGTATACGTATGCTTAAAAATTTTCATGACCGATTCCCTGCTTCTTCTATAGTTACAGGAGCCATAACGTATAAGATCTATAAAAATCCGGAAGAAGTAACCGCTACTGCAAAACCCGTAAACGGATGGTTTTATGACAGCTTCAATTCAGCATTACAGATTGATTCCACGGAAAAAATACAGGTTTATCATAAGTCGCAACTCGTTGTAGGCGTAGAGAAGATGCCCTATCCAAAAACCCTCGGGTTTTTACGATCGCTGACACTCCGGCTTGGCGGCACATTCAGAAGCCATGGGATCCAGGATCACCGTGACACCTTTATTTCACCTTCCGGCGAATGCAGTGTTGCTCCGGTAATCTGTTATGAATCGATTTTCGGCGAGTATGTAACAGAGTATATCTCAAAAGCAGGAGCAAACTTCATTTTTGTAATTACCAATGACGGCTGGTGGGGGGATACTCCGGGCTATGTTCAGCATAACAGCTTTTCCGGGCTGAGAGCCATTGAAACACGACGCAGCATTGCAAGGTCGGCAAATACAGGTATATCTTCATTTATTAATCAGAAGGGAGAAATCATAAAAAGCCTGGGCTGGTGGGAAAGAGGGGGAATTATTGCCAGCATGAATGCAAATGATAAACTGACATTCTATGTCCGGTATGGGGATTACCTCGGGAGGATAGCTGTTTATACCGGGATTTTGTTACTTCTTGCAACGATATTCAGAGCAACGCTGTGGGGAAAGCTGAGAAAAACCAACGTACCCGGGAAGATTCAAAAGTAAACCAACCATCCCGGAGTGGCTTTAAGAATAAAACCCTCGCAAATAGAAGAAAATACAATCAATCTATGTGCTTGCTCTATTGACTTACTATATTCTCTGACATTCCCTATAGTTTCCAGTATCCATATCCTGTCACTGCACCACCAGCCGTGTTCTCATCACACTTTTCCCCCTGAGCTCAACAATATAATAACCTGCCTGGATATTTTCAAGTTCCATTTCGTACTGATCTTCAGTGATGCCGGGTATTACTCTTATGGTATTTCCGCTGATGTCGTAAATTGTCAGGGCAAATTCTTCCCTGTCGGGATTTTCCCATTTAATCCTGACATAACTGCCGGCAGGGTTGGGATAAATACGTACAGCATCAGTACCATATTTTTCAATACCGACATCTCTCTGATTATCTTCCAGGTTAGAGAAAGAGTGGACAAACGGTCCTGCTCCTGCTTTTTTTGAAGGTTCTGCAGCATAACAGGGAACATCCTTTTTTATCCCTACCATGTAAAAAATATTACCCTGTGCATCGAGGTCATTCCACTCCGTGAAAGCGGATGAAACGGAATCATGCAGCATCATGCTGTCCGGTGATGACCCTCTGAAAATATAGAAATATTCATAGTTCCACCCTTCGCTTTCATCAACATATCTTGTCCAGTTAAGCACTACTGTATTAGGCTGTACTCCCTGTGAAGCACCCAGGAACATGGTTTGATGATACTGGCTTTTTGCTGACTCATTCCCGCAAGTATCAATGACAGATATGGCATACCTTGCGGCCACAGCTTGCGGGGTAGAGGTATAATCCACCCATAGCGGACGGTCACCATAAGCCACATTACCTACCGGAACATAATTGTTTCCATATAGCTTATATACATTATACGAGGCGATGCCCTGATCCGGGATATTGTCCCATACGATCATGTTCTTTTTGTCCTCCACATCCACGGTAACCATACATATCGAAGCTCCTGTGTAGGGCTTAACAATACTCAGGTTGAGCGTGTCAGTATAGCCACTGCAATATGCATCTGAAACTTCTGCATAATACATACCTGCCTCACTAATATTTATGACCCCGGATATGCTTCCCGTATTCCAGAAATAGGAATGATGTTCAGATGACGAATAAACTATCTGTGCCTCAAGTGGTATTACAGTATTATCACACAAACTCATATCACCCGAATAATTAAGCTTTACCTCAGGAGCTTTGTGCACCCTTACCTCTTTTAGCATTTCCGAACAAAGATCATCATTACAGGCGGTTAGCTTCACCTCATAAACGCCTTCATCAGCAAAAACATGGGAAAAATCTTTGGTTGTAAAATCAACAGTGCCGTTATTGTCAATATCCCAGCTGAATTTAGTGAGATTATCCATTTCAGCTGAGGTATTAGTAAATACTGTAGCTTCAGGAAGACATTCAGTCGAAAATATAAAGTCTGCTTTGGGCGCTACCGGGATCAGGCGGGTGACACCATTATACCCATCACTCAGCCAGACATTATTATTCCGGTCTATATTGATGTGCCAAACACTTTGACCCAATAATCCTTTTTCTGTATTAAACAACTCGAAATTAGTTCCATCAAACTTCAACGCGCCAGGAAAACGGTAAATCCATAAATTATCGAAATTATCTTTAATAATATTTGGATAAGAAATGGTATAGGGGAGATTCCAGGTCGAAATCTCCTCGTTATTCTTCCGGACAAGCAAGTATGGAGTGGTTATCCAGAATATATTATTCTGATCTATGAGAAAATCCAGCACTACATTCTGGGTAAGAATGTCTTCTTCAAAGGTAAGTTCTGAAAACTGTCCGGTTTCAAGATTGTAGGTCCCCCACCTGTTGTCAACAAACGGATCAGTTAAGTAAGTACTGTAATACAGGATATTATTAATAACTTTTAGCTCAACTACTTTATCAGATAAGATATTGCTGTTTGAGGTTGTGAATCTTCCGTAAGTTTGATTAACAGGATTAAACCATATAAGGCCGGCTTCTGATGACACCCATATATATCCCGAATAATTATCTTTTGTAATTTGGTATGTGTCCGGATATCCTGGTAATGCATCACTTATGGTATATAAAGTATATTCATTGTCTGCATCATATTTAACCAGGTAAACCTTGTCCAGATAACGGTATGCTGTCCACTTGTTGTCATCATCATCAATAACCATATTCCTGGGATAACCGGGTGTAGGATATGTTTTCCATATATTATCAACGGTTAATTCAATTAATGCCTGAATACTTCCGGAGCCGGCCATGAAAGTATTTCCTTTACTGTCAGAATGTGTGGAACCGATGTACTGAGTAGGGATACATTGTACCCGATATGGATTAGTCCATTGGCCGGTAGAAAAATCAATTCTTGATAAACCTTTTTCGGTTCCAAGCCAGACATTTCCGTTTACATCGCAAAGAATACAGTTGAGTCTTGTAGAAACAGGGGGAGGGAAAAAAGTAGTTATGCCGGAATTAAGGTTGTACCTGTAAGCACCCTGAACCTGAACCGTAAACCAGATATTGCCTGAATTGTCAGTAGTAATTCCACTTATATATTGATAATTTATATCTCCCCTGTGGTCTTCCCATTCATCCGTTGCAGGATCATACGACAAAATCCCTTCTGCATTAAAGCTTAACCATAACTTTCCGTAACCATCCTTGGCCATCTTTGTTATATGTTTAACATTCAGGTTAAAACTTTCAGGAGGAGTGTAAGTATGTATATTCCCATAGATGTCCATTTTATATAATGGATAGGATAAACTAAACCATATATTGCCGTAATCATCAACAACTGCTGCATGAGTCAAAACGTTTGCAGAAGGAGGGATAAATACCCACTTTTCCCGGTCATATTTTAGAAGTCCTTTGCTGGTAACAAAAAGCAGGTTGCCTTGTAAATCTTCAACGACAGACCGGAAGCTATAAATTAAAACTCCTGATACTTCGATATAAGGAATATGTTCCCATTTGCTGCCGTCAAATATTGTAAAACCATTACCATTGCTGTAAGATATCCAGTAATTACCTTTGCTGTCTTTATAAATAACACCGACACCGTCATATTTTAACCCGCTGTTCAACATATTAAAATGGGATACTACTGTGCCATTGGATTTTCTTCTTTTAAATATTCCACCGGCTGTGCAGGTCCATATAAATTCCCCATCCTCCAGAAGATGGCTGACCTTGTTGGCATCTGTATAATTTACAACTTTATATTGTCCTTCGAGGGGAATAATAATAAAAGGAAGGATTGCAAGAATTAACACAATAGTTCTCATAACAATAGTTCGTTAAATAGAAATAAAACTTAAGGGCGCAAAGTGTTGATTATCAACAGAATAAACAATATTTATATAAAATTATAAAATACTTATTATCAGCATATTGTAAAAACATAACGAACTATTAAATAACAACAGTTCGTTAAATTAAAATAAAACGCGAAGGCGCAAAGGCGCAATACATTGTATATCAACAATATAAGTAATTTATGCCCGAATTGTTAAAATATTCATTATCAACGCAATATAAAAGTTTAACGAACTATTGAAATAATATAACAAACTATTATCATAGTAAAGATAAATATGCAAAATATGTAACTCTGCAATAAAAAACAAGTAAAAAAGGATAAAACGGAAAGATGAAGGTTATAAAAAGTTTTGTTTATTATTTCTTATCCAAAAACATAACTGTCCTCTGGTAAACATTCTCCGCTGTGAAACCCAGTTTCTCGTCCAGCACCTTAAAGGGTGCTGAATAACCGAAAGTTTCCAGTCCGATAACCATTCCTTTGTGCCCTACTATTCCTGCCAGTGTAACCGGCAGACCGGCGGTAAGTCCTACTGTGGGTATTGAAGGAGGCAGAACTTCCCTCTGGTATGACGGATCCTGGTCCCTGAACAGTCCTTCGGATATACAGGACACAACCTGCACTTTAAGTCCTTTTCTTTCTTCAACAAGTGCAGCTCCACCTATCATGGTTGCCACTTCAGAACCGCTGGCAACAAAAACCACATCGGGAATACCTTCAGGTTTTTTTACAATATAGGCACCCTTTTCAGCGCTGCATGCTTCCTTGTAACGGGTTTTATCGTCTGAAGCAGGCAGGCTCTTTACTCCCTGCCGTGATAATAACAGGGCTGTCGGAGTGCAGTTATTCTCAAGTGCCATTTTCCATGCAACAGTGGTTTCATCGGCATCTGCAGGACGAAGGACAAGCATTGACCGGTCACCGGAATGGTTTCGCAGGTGCTCCAGTAAACGTATCTGTGCTTCCTGCTCAACGGGCTGGTGTGTCGGTCCATCCTCCCCTACCCTGAATGCATCGTGTGTCCAGACATATTTCACCGGCAGTTCCATCAACGCAGCCATCCTTACCGCAGGTTTCATATAATCGGAAAATACAAAGAAAGTACCGCATACAGGTAACACCCCTCCATGTAAAGCCATACCATTGGCAATTGCAGCCATGGTGAGTTCAGATACTCCCATTTGCAGAAAGGCACCTGAGAAATCGCCTTTGCGGAATGCTTTGGTTTGCTTCAGAAATCCATCCGTTTTGTCGGAATTGGACAGATCAGCCGATGCAACTATCATGTTCTCAACACTCTTTGCAAAATATCCCAGAACTGCCGCAGAAGCTGCTCTTGTTGCCGTATCCGGCTTTTGCTGAATACCCGAAAAATCCAGCTCAGGCAATTTACCTGAAATGAAAGCATTGAGCTTTTCTGCCAGCGAAGGATTTTCCTTTTCCCACTTTGCAGCTTCAAGCTTTCGTTCAGTTACCTTTTTCTTCTTATATTCAAGTACTTTCTCATAATATTCCTTTACTTCCGGGAAAATAGCAAATGGATTTTGCGGATCCCCTCCCAGGTTCTCAATAGTCTTCTCAAATGAAGCGCCCGCTTCTGACAAGGGCATACCATGTGTCGAAGTCTGATTCTCGTAATTTTTTCCATCAGCAGTAACAGCCCCTTTCCCCATAACTGTTCTTCCGATGATGAGCGTTGGTCTCTCCTTTTCCTCCTTAGCAGAAGAAAGAGCTTTTCTGATCTGTTCCGCGTCGTTGCCGTCAATTTTAATTACATGCCACCCAAAAGCCTTATATTTTGCTTCAGTATCTTCAATCGTCACCTCTTCCACTTTGGTTGAAAGTTGGATTCCATTGGAGTCATAGAATAATATCAGGTTATTAAGTCCAAGGTAACCGGCAATCCTTGCTGCCCCCTGTGATATTTCTTCCTGCACACCGCCGTCGGAAATAAAAGCATATGTTTTATGAGTCATCCATTCCCCGAAGCGTGCTGCCAGGAATCTTTCTGCGATAGCAGCACCTACAGCCATAGTGTGTCCCTGTCCCAAAGGCCCTGACGTATTCTCAATACCTCTTTCGACGTCAACTTCCGGATGTCCGGGTGTAGGACTGCCCCACTGCCGGAAATTCTCCAGTTCATCCATTGAGTACTTGCCGGATAAAGCAAGAACTGAATAAAGCATGGGCGACATATGTCCGGGGTCGAGAAAAAACCGGTCGCGCAGAAACCATGACATGTCACTTGGATCAAAATTGAGAAACTCCGAATAAAGCACATTTAAAAAATCAGCACCACCCATAGCACCACCAGGGTGTCCGGATTTTGCTTTTTCAACCATTGCTGCTGATAGGATGCGGATGTTGTCGGCCGCACGGTTAAGAATGGACTTGGTCATAATATGATATTTGGTTTAAGATTAAAGAAACGCAAAGGCACGGAGACGCAAAGGTAACGCAATAATATATTTTACAATTGCACGAACCCCTGAAAATCCACATCTTCACGCCGGTTTTTAAATAAAACGCAAAAATATATTTTATTTTGGAACTATTCAAATAAAGTGGTTAAGTGGTTAGGTGGTTAAGTGGTTAAGTGGTTAAGTGGTTGTAGGGACGCACGGCTGTGCGTCCGAAGAAGTGACATGTGACGTGGTTGAGTAGGGACGCACGGCTGTGCGTCCTAAATTACAGGTCACATTTCAATAGGGGAAACAATTGGTTTTATTGCTGCCTTCTTCGACGCTGTCAGGCAGAAAAAGCCGGACAGGTCTGGCTTGGTTGATAATAGAATAACAATTTTTTTGTATATCACCAAAATCTTTGCAAGTTGTAAAACCTGGCTCTGCCACCTGTCATCTGAAGCTGTTGCGAAAGATGAGCGTTGAATAGGGAAGAGAAGGGGATCACGGGATCACGGGATCACGGGATCACGCTATCACGCTATCACGGGATCACGGGATCAAGCTATCACGGGGCGAGGGATAGATATGGGGAATGAGAGTGGTTTTTTAGGAGTAAAGCTGTGTCTTTGCCCGTCTTCAGTACATATTCCATGGTCTAAGGTCCATCGTGGCTCTGTTATGAGTTATTGTGGGTAATCTTATTCTGGCACTTCACTCGATCCCGTGATAACGTGATAGCGTGATCCCTCATCTTCAAAGCCCAAGGTGTAATTTGTTTATAATCCTATATTAATGCAAAACACAGCATCCATCGTCAATGGTCCATGGTCTATTATCTATTGCCCCCAATCCAAACAATGCAAAATCATACCTGGCAGGATCTTCAGGGTCAAAACCTCTTAAAACTCCATCCAGTTCGGCAACCGCCCTGGCATCGTTTTGTCTGCGCTGTAACAGGCCAAGCTTCCTGGCAGCATTTCCGGAATGAACATCCAGGGGGCAGGATAATTTTGAGGGAGAGATGTTTTTCCATATACCGAAATCCACTCCGGCAGCATCTTTACGTACCATCCATCTCAGGTACATGTTAATTCTTTTCGCTGCCGAACCGGAAAACGGGTCGGGAAGATGTTTCCGTGTCCTTACCATATGCGGAACAGAGAAAAATTCTCTCTTCAGATAATGAATTGCAGGTTGAAGAGAATCTTCTGTCTGAAACCGGGTGAATATACCTTCAGGTCCGTTCCATTTCTGATACAGACACTTCAGCCCCTCAATAAAAGTAAGCAGATCAGTGGAATTAAATGTGCGGTGTACAAATCCTTCGAGTTTCTTCAGATCTTTAGGTTTATGGTTCATTATAAAATCATAGGGTGAACTGCCCATCAGTTTCATCATCTTTTTAGCACTCCTGATAATGGATGTCCGGTTTCCCCATGAAATAACCGCGGTCAGTAATCCTGCAATTTCTATATCTTCCTTAACGGAAAACATGTGAGGTACCTGGATGGGGTCGGAATTAATGAACCCGGGATTATTATACCGGATCACTTTTTCATCAAGGAAATCCTTCAACTCCTGCAGGCTCGATTCCATAGTAAGACCATTATTTATTGCAGCAGTGTAAAAATACGAATAATGAAATGGGATTCAAATGGTTTTCTGATATTTCGGTATTGGGTTATTGGATTATTGGATTATTGGATATAGCAACTTAACAACGTTTCACTTGTATATAATTAATTTAAAAGTTTGAATATTAATTTGTTATAATTTGATAACTTAATGTTTTTCGTTTCATTTGCCGTGGAACCCCCATGTTTGTTCATGTCCTTGTTGTGTGCGATAGTGCATGGGGGTTTCATCTGTTGAAGCTTTAGTGCCGCGTCTTCGGCAAGCCTCAGCCGGACAATGGGAGGAGCAATCTGCGCTAAAGCGAGGCGGGGTATAGCTTTTGTTCGTTTATCCATTCAGACATTCGTTGTGTCGTCCTAAAAAAGTTTACAAATTTATGGTTAATACTGATTACTATTGTTAACTTACTATTTTAAAATAAACTTTCCCTTTTCCGCCTCAACAAGCCAATTGATGTAATTTCGTTGTTGAGACACAAAATGTTGAGACACAAAATTTTGTGTCTGTACGGCGGATTTTCATTTCGTCATTTTCCCAGGGGTTTTTGTAGGGGCTGTCTCATAAGTTACACCAAAAACACCCCTGTCTCTACAGCAAAAACCCCTGGCTGATATATTAATACCACCTGGGTATATTTACGGCTACGTGACAAGGACGCACAGCCGTGCGTCCCTACTCAACCACGTAACCACGTAACCACGTAACCACTCATCCACTTGTCACTCGTCACTTGTCCCCTTTGTCCCCTTTGTCCTTTTTTCTATCTTTGTATCCACATCCATCAATAAAACAAAAAATGGGGCTTCAATGCGGTATAATCGGGCTGGCCAATTCGGGCAAGACAACATTGTTTAACTGCTTATCCAATACCCGTGCAGAAACCGGCAAGTTTGCCTTCAGCTCAGGTAAATCGAATCTGGGAATAATAAATATCCCTGACAACAGGCTTTACAGGATTGCAGACCTGGTTAAACCACAGAAAATTGTACCTGCCACAGTGGAGATTGTTGATATTCCCGGGCTGACAAAAGGGTCCGGAAAAGGCGAAGGGATAGGGAACCGCTTTCTGTCCGACATCCGTAACACCGATGCCCTGATACATGTGATCAGGTGTTTTGATGATGATAACCTGCCTCATATAGAAGGCTCTGTTGATCCCGTGCGGGATAAGGAAACTGTGGAGTTCGAACTCCAGGTAAAAGACCTGGAATCGGTAATGAAAAAGATACAGAAGCTTGAAAAGGCGGCTAAGGTAGGTGAGAAAGATGCAAAACACGGACTGGAGGTGCTGAATATTTACAGGCAGCACCTGGAATCTTTCGGCTCTGCGCGAAACGCCCCTGTAGAAGAACGTGACAGGATATATATTGAAGATATTTTCCTCCTCACCGGCAAACCGGTTATGTATGTATGTAATGTGGATGAAGCCTCTGCTGTAAAAGGAAATTCCTATGTTGATGCATTAAGGGAAGCTGTAAAGGATGAAGACACGGAAGTGCTGGTCATCGCTGCAGCCATGGAAGCAGAGATAGCCGAGCTGGAAGATGAGGCTGACAGGCTCGCATTTCTCGAAGAAGCCGGTCTTTCTGAACCGGGAGTTAACAAGCTGGTTACTTCGGCATATTCAATCCTCAACCTTCAGTCGTTCTTCACCGAAGGTCCCAAAGAGGTGCGGGCATGGACAATAAAAAAAGGAATGACAGCCCAGCAGGCTGCCGGCGTTATCCACAGCGACCTGGAGAGGGGATTTATCAGGGCGGAAGTGATCAAATACGATGATTTCATTGCCCTGGAAAGTGAACACGCATGCAAAGAAGCAGGAAAGCTGCATGTTGAAGGTAAGAACTATGTGGTTGGTGACGGGGATTTATTGCATATAAGGTTTAATGTATAGTATGGGTAAAGCTATATCTTTGCCCTTGGCAGGTTACGAAATCACCCCTTCGTGTACCTTCGTGACAACCTTCGTGTCCTTTGTGGTTAAAAACGTTATGAGTTTAACCACAAAGGACACAAAGTACACACAAAGGTACACGAAGATTAATTTTACTGGAATTTAATAAACAAAAACGTCAGTATTGAATTCTCCTCTTCTTTTGATATCACGATATTTCCGTTTCCGGCAGGCATCCTTGTCATTTATATTTCTTTTTATCCTTTCCATTCCATTTTCACAGGCACAGGAAAATCAGTCAGAAAAGCGCAAAGCAGAGATTTCCGCAACACTCGGCACGAGAGGAGAGGTATATATAGCCATCCCTCGTACCCGGCATAAATCTGCTGCAGAGTTGGCAAAGCACTTCAGCCTGGGGAAAATACATGAAGACACTGCTTTTTTCTTCATTACTGCAGAAGATACAACCGTGCTCTATTCGTCAGGGATACGTTTTTCGGTTAAGCCGGCACCTTCTCTGACAGCCGCTGTCACAATGGCATCTTCAATTCCCGAAGTTCTGCAGGGACTGGCATATCCTACCTATTCCCAATACCTGTCCATAATGGGTTCTTTCAGGGATAATTATCCGGACATGGTAATTATTGACACCATAGGATATTCCATCAACAACCGGCTTATTCTGGCGACGAGGATACAGACACAGGAATATCCATCTGAAGTCAGGCCTGTAGTTTTCCTCAGTTCCACCATGCACGGCAATGAACCGCCCGGTTATGTGGTTTTGCTGATGTTGCTGAACGAACTGACACAGCAATACAACTCATCCGCAGAGATAAAGAATCTACTCGACCAGGTGACACTCATCATCAATCCCCTCGCCAACCCCGACGGGACATACTTTTACAGTGACACTACAGTCTATGGGTCCCGGCGGACTAACCTGAACAATGTTGACCTGAACAGGAACTTCCCTGATCCTTATAAGGGATGGCTTCCGGGCGGAGCGAGGCAGCCTGAGAACCTCGCTATGATGAGCTATATGGAGAAAGTCCGTCCCTCACTGTCGGCCAACCTGCACAGTGGTGCCGAAGTGGTTAATTATCCGTGGGACTGGGGGACAATACTGGGTTCAGGTATTGCCAATCCTCATCCCGATAACGACTGGTTCCGGCTTGTTTCCGCCGAATATGCCGATGCTGCCAGGAACGGGTACCCTGATTACATGAATCTTTTTCCCGGTGGAATAACAAACGGGGCTTACTGGTACGTTGTTTACGGCGGCCGCCAGGATTATGTCACTGCTTTTCTCGGGGGAAGGGAACTAACGCTTGAAATATCCGATGAATTCATTCCCCCGGCATCGCAGCTTCACTGGTTTTACGAAAGGAACAGGGATGCACTGGTAAATTATGCCAGGCAGGCAACATACGGGCTGCATGGAAAGGTTACCGATGCAGTGACCGGCGATCCGCTGGGGAAAGTGGAAATGCGGTTACAGGACCACGACTCATATCTTTCCGTCATTCATTCCGACAGTATTTCAGGGGCTTTCCACAGGTTTGTCAAAGGAGGAAATTACAGGCTTGTATTTACCAAGGAAGGATACCCTGAGTATATTACCGAAGTAAGCATCACGGATTATGAGCGGATTGACATGGAGATACAGCTTACGCCTCCTGCATTCACCACTTATCCCAATCCGTTTATTAATGAGATGTATGTTAAATTCTTTGCTTCTTCTGCAGGCTCAGCAAAAGCCGAAATTTACTCATTAACAGGGCAGATCATGTATTCTGCCACCTATACCGTTGATGAAGGATTGAATATTCTTCTCATTGAAACGGATGTTCCTTATGGAATGTACATCCTGAAGGTAACGACGGATGAGGGGGGTTGGAAGAGGCGGATAATCAGAGTGGGGGATTAACTATTATTTATTAAAGTTTCGCACTTGTTTAGCTTAGTTAAAATTAAGGAAAAGTATTTCTTGTTATGGCCAGTTTAATAGTAACCCAATTAGAAATGAAATCAAATTACAAGTAAACGAACATAAATGAATTCCCACCCGAGTTGCGATACTATACGTCAATTTGATTTCGGGCCAGTGAGTTGGGACGAAATGCTCAAATACCCACTATAACCGGCATGTTTTATGACTGTGTCAGGCCGAGCTGCCTTTTATCTGTATTCCTGATTTTAAAATTTCATATACAACCGGATTGTCTGGATTAAAATCAGTATATACAAATGGATGGGGTTCAATTCTCAAATCAACTTTTCTTCGCAATTTCATCATATCAATCTGAGTATCTATTATGTCTGAAGCATTTTTTACAACAATCGCTATATAATATCACTATCCGCATGGTATGTCCCTTTTGCAAATGAACCAAACATAAAGGCCTGCAGAATAACACATTTATTACTAATTGTATCAATATACTCAGCGGCTATTTTTAGAGCTTCTCTTTTATCTATGACTGTAATTTTTTAATTTTCTCAATCCACTCGGAAGTAAAATCAAATGTGCATTATTTGTAAAAAGAATCCTTATAGCTGTCATAGTACATTTAATAAATATAAGAATATGAATAAATGTAAAAGCGACATTAGTGTTGCTTTTTTATAATCAAAATTGGATTCAGTTGCTATTTATTTTTTTTAAATGCAGGATTATTTGAGAGAAGTCTGGAACTGTGGTGAATTGTAAGTACATACGCAATCCCTTTATCACTAATTGGATATATAGTCCCCAATCTCCTCAAGGTCAGTTAAAGATCGGGAAGTCCAAATTATTTTTACCATCTTTTAAGCTTAGCTTTAACTTCCTCAGTAGAATATAATCTTCCTTCCTCAACGTCCTTTAATCCCTGTTCAATTTTATCCAACATGATAATCCTATCAATAACTTGATCAATAGTTAAATCATCAGGCAAAGCATCGATACTCTTCTTTATTTTTTCTTTAGTTAACATCACTTTCCAATTTCTTCAAAGTTAAGAAAATTTCAAATAATATTCTGCCATGCTGTAGTAACCGAAGGGTAGTTTATTTTTTTGAAATCAGATTTGTCAGTGCACTTTCAAGCTCAGGAAAAAGAAAGTTGTAACCTGCTGTCCTGATTTTGTCTGATGATACTCTGCTGCCTTTTAAAAGAATTGAAGACATCTTTCCATATAATATTTTAATTACAATTGCCGGAATATCAGGAAACCAAAATGGTTTTTTAAGAACACGAGCCAAGGTTTTAGTAAAATCTCTGTTTGTCTTGTGATCGGGTGCTACCGCATTATAAGCACCATTCATTTGTGTGTCTTCAATGGCTTTGATGTATATACCACATAAGTCGTCAATATGTATCCAGGGCATATACTGTCTGCCATTGCCGATTGCTGATCCAATTCCTGTTTTAACCGGTATTATCATTTTTGCTAAAGCCCCTCCTTGTCTTGTTAAAACAATACCTGTTCTGATTTTTACTGTTCTTACTCCCAATTTCTCAAAACTATCTGCCGTTTGTTCCCATTGCCGGCAAGTCTCTCCCAGAAAGTCACCGGAAGGAGGATCGGCTTCACAGAATATTCTGTCTGAGGTAACTGTCCCGTAATATCCAATTGCTGAGGCAGATATAAATGCTTTCAGTTTATTGTTTTCCTTGAATTTGTCGAAAATCAGCTGTCCTGACTTTACACGGCTGTCAATTATCAGCTGTCTTCTTTTTGTTGTCCACCTTTTATCCCCGATATTTGCTCCTGCAAGGTGAATAATGTAACCGGCAGTTTCAACAGCTTCTTTTTCGATAACTTTTTTGTCCAGGTCCCAGTGATAAATTTGTGTGTCTGTATTTTGTCGGTTTGTTCGGCTTAAAATAGCAACACGATATCCTTTGTCTTTTAATTTTTCACAAAGCTGTCTGCCAATAAGACCTGTCCCGCCACTGATTAAGATTGTTTCCATTTTCAGATTTATTGTTAAGTGATTTATATAGATATTGTTCGCTATACTCAAGTTTATTCAACTCTTTAGCATATTTCTGTACTGTATCTATAAAGGTATGTATTGTTTTTCAGTTTATATGTTTAGTTTTCCTTTTATTCAGTTACTTACGATTAAGAGTGGGTGCGGTGGGCAAAAAAAGTAAGTGTGTGGCTGTGAAGTATGGTTGCAGGTATGGGCGGCCACAGTATTGCTTTTTTGTGCGGTGGGGTTTCATTTATCTTTTCAGTCTATATGCAGCAAACTTGTCTTTCTCGTTTTTTCGTCATTGCTTGGTGCAAACGGTTGGCTGTATGGTTAGTTGCCGATTTCGAATCACTTTCCTATCAGGTTACAACTGCTTTTGATACGGGCTGTGACGCTAGAATACGCATTATCCCGGCAATTAACTATACTGCTTGTTATGGGGTGGTTTTTATGATGTTAACTAAAAATAAAATTGATATTCTGCTTAATCTATTTGTAAAAGTTTTTCAATAATTTCTTCAACTTCATTTGCAGAATCTGTCATCACTTGTTCAATAATACCACCAAAGCCTGAAGTAAAAAATAAAGAATTCATTCTTGAAATATAAGTCTTTCCATCATGTTTTTCATAAACACTAACACGACAAGGCATCATTGATGATATTATACGTTCTGAATCTTTTTCGAGAATTCTACTTGAATGATTTGGATGACATAATGAAAAAACTTTTATAGGTAATACATCTTTACCAAAATTATCCATTGTCTTTTGCAAATCATATACATTTGAAATCTTCCATGATTTTTTCTCAATCTCTATTGACAATTTATCTACGGTTGAATTAAAATCAATTGGACTTAAATTCTCAATGAACGCATCATTCAGCAAATTGCTTCTTTCTTTTTCTACCATAATATAATAGTTTATTTATCATCCCGTTTTTTTATGTGGGTTCTGGTCTCCACCTTGATCAATAATTAAACAGTCATATTTTTATAATGTTTAATCAAAGTTTTTCAAAACTTGCCCTTAAATAAATACCATTGTAGTGTTTATTCCCCAATACCAGCAATAACCCCACCTCTGGTGTTTATTTTATAATTCCCCCCATTTCCTAACCTAAAATTAACCATTTTCCTCAATAAATTCCAAACATCTGCACTTTATTCACCGGAATTTTGATTTTTTATTAACACTTTTCTTGTTCCAAATAAATAAAATCTATTTATTCCATGGCACCCTATCTCCTATCATTCCCTTATTACCGTAAACCAAAATATAATTAGGCATAAACATTTCACCACACCCCCCAATTTCAAACCTAAACAATTATCTTTGCAGTTTTCTGTAGTTTTTATTTTGTAATGGCACGATATAGTATGAACCGCATTTTCCCCGTTTTACTACTCCTATTACTGGCTGATTTTGTTCAATCACAGGACAGGAACATTCCCCCCGAACAACCGAAACTGGTCATCGGAATTATTGTCTCGGAAATGCGGTATGATTTCCTCAACCGCTATTGGGATAATTTCAGTGAAGGGGGATTTAAAAGGCTGATGTCAACAGGAACGGTCTGCAGGAATGCACATCACGACTATCTGCTGGCAGAATCAGGGGCAGGATACGCAAGTATATCAACAGGCGCATACCCCGATGTCCACGGCATTGTGGCCAACTTCTGGTACGAAAGTCTTAAGGGGAACATAAGGTATTGCATCAGCGACGATAAAGCCAGTACCATAGGAGGAGGTTATGAGTCAGGCAGATTTTCACCTTCCGCCCTTCGCGCCCTGAATACTTCCGACCAGCTTAAACTATCCAATAATTTCAGATCAAAGGTTATTTCTATATCCCTCGATCCGTTAGCTGCTGTCATTTCCGGCGGCCATACCGCCAATGCCGCATACTGGTACGATAACTACAGCGGGAAATGGATCACCAGCTCGTTCTACTGCGACAGTCTCCCGCAATGGCTTGACGATTTTAACGGCAAGGACCTGGCGGGTATATACCTTTCAAGAAAATGGGAAACCCTGCTTCCGGCGGAAAACTATATCAACAACTTCAGCAAGAATCTTTATGAACAGGGATTTTCAGGGAAAAATGGATTCCCCTATGATCTCAACCACATCAGCATGATATCGAGAAAACAACGCGATTATTCTATTCTCCGTCAGACTCCCTACGGGAATACTCTTACCAAGGACATGGCCATTTCCACCATAATTAATGAAGAACTGGGGAAAAACAGTCATACCGACTGGCTGAATGTCTGCTTCTCTGCTTCCACATATACCGGGAAGAATTTTTCCCCTTTTTCCATGGAGATGCAGGACTTGTATTTACGTCTCGATGAAGATATAACCCATTTCCTCAGCTTTATTGATGAGCATATAGGCCTGCGGAATGTGCTGATATATCTCACCGCCGAAAATGCCATCGCCATCGACCCGTCTTACCTGCTGGAACACCGCATGCCCGGAGGATATTTTAACTATAATTCCGCGGTTTCCTTATTGCGTACATACCTGAACGTAATATATGGAACCGGCGACTGGGTTAAATTCTACTATTCACAGCAAATTTACCTGAACCGCGAACTCATTGAAGATTCGAGGTTGTCATTGTCCGAATTCCAGGACAGGACAGCCAGGTTTATGGTTCAGTTTGAAGGGGTGTCAAGCGCTCTGACTTCAGAGAACCTGATGACAAATAATTATACTCACGGTATCTTTGAGAAAATGCAGAAGAATTATCACCAGGAAAGATCCGGGGATATTATTTTAGGCCTGGCGCCGGGCTGGATAGAAAGAGGGATTGAAAGAGAAGCAGCATCAGCATTCCGCTATGACTCTCACGTCCCACTTGTTTTTTACGGCTGGAAAACAGGCCGGGCTGTGATTAACAGGAATGTATCTGTCACCGATATCGCCCCTACCCTCGCCATCCTTTTAAATATTTCAAGGCCGGCAGGAGCACAGGGGAAGGTTATTGAAGAAATGGTACGGTAACCCCTTCGTGTACCTTCGTGACACCCTTCGTGTCCTTCGTGGTTAACCTCATAACATTTTTTACCACAAAGGACACGAAGGATAGCACAAAGGGACACGAAGGGGGGAAAGGAATTTTATTATCTTTACAGACAACCGAATGGTTTACTGAATAACAGAAATGAAACCATACCTTAACAAAATAGTAGTTCTCATCGCCTTCCTTTTCATCTTTCATTTGGCAGAGGCACAGAACCGCTACTGGGTGTTTTTCACAGACAAAGAGGGAGTGGAATTCGATCCCCTGTCCTATTTCGACCAGAAAACGGTTCAGAAACGCACTTCAATGGGCATACCTTTAGCTGATGAAAACGACCTGCCGGTAAAGGAGGAATATATTTCAGCTGTAAAAAAGATCTCCGGTAAACTGAACACGGTAAGCAGGTGGTTTAATGCCGTCAGTGTATCTGTCCCTGCGGGAAAAATGCAGGAAATATCCCGGCTTCCTTTTGTTGCAGCCATTTCACCGGTTACAATGACAGCCGGAAAGACACAAAAAAAACCTTTCAAACCTGAAATATCAGTGTCGGTTGCTACCCTCAGGTTAAGTCAGCTCGCTTCAATGGGTGCTTCGTTTTTTGAGCAATCAGGGATTGACGGGACAGGAGTGCGCATTGCCGTTTTCGATGGCGGCTTCCCCGGAGTGGATAAGTCCCCTGTTTTCGATCACCTGAGAGAAAACAACCGGATCATTGCCACCCGGGACTTTGTAAGAAACAGGGAGTACGTTTATTCCTGTAACAGTCATGGCACAATGGTACTCACCTGCATTGCCGGCATTCTCGACGGAAAGAAATTCGGAATGGCCACCGGCGCGGAGTTTTTACTCGCCCGCACTGAAGTCAACCGCGAAGCTTTCTTCGAAGAGGAATACTGGCTGGCAGCTATGGAATGGGCCGATAAAAACGGGGCCGACATCATTAACAGTTCCCTGGGGTATACTTACCATCGCTATTTTCAGTCCCAGATGGACGGTACCTCCACACTGGTAAGCCGTGCTGCAACACTGGCAGCCCGGAAAGGTATGCTGGTCATTAACGCCGCAGGCAACGACGGGTCTGAATACTGGCAGGTTATCGGAGCTCCTGCCGATGCTGACAGCATTCTGTCTGTCGGGGGAATAAATCCGAACAGCGGATATAAAATCAGCTTCAGCTCCGTAGGACCCACAGCTGACGGACGGTTTAAACCAAATATAAGTGCATTCGGGAAAGTAGCCACCTCCGATGCGAAAAAACTGAAAACGGCACATGGCACTTCATTCGCAGCACCGCTCACTACCGGATTTGCTGCCTGCGTTAAACAACTTAATCCCGACTGGGATAACATGAAGCTATATGAGGAAATACAAAAAGCAGGTCACCTTTATCCTTATTTCGATTACGCCCATGGTTACGGCGTTCCCCAGGCAGCCTTCTTTACCGGAAATTATCAGACACCTGAGCCGACATTCTTTTTCTCTACAGAAAATGATTCGGTGAAAATCATTTTTATCTCAGAAGAATATAAGGAACAATTACGGTTAAATGAAACCCCGGAAAGTGACAAGCATGATAAAGTCCAGCCGGAATATGACAAGATAAATGATGAAAACGGGAATAGCGGAAGATATAACCTGGATGACCGGTACCTGTATTTCCACCTTGATGATCCAGCTAATAAAATTTTAAAACGATATGCCGTGATGAGAATAATTAAGGACACGAATTATTATTCATTCCCGAAATCAGAGCTGGAAGGAATGGTGTTGCGGGTCTTTTACCAGGGATACGTTAACGAAATAATACTATAAATTCCCCCCTTCGTGTTCCTTCGTGAAATCCTTTGTGCCCTTTGTGGTTAAATACGTATTGAGGTTAACCACGAAGGACACAAAGGTTATCACGAAGGAACACGAAGGGGTATATAAAAACAATCTGTCATGTTTCACAAAAAACGCAATTTTTACCCGGGATCACGTTTACTTCCCCTGTTATTATTTACCTTCTGCACCACATTTGCACAGGAGATAGTTCTTGATAACTACCCGGAAGAAATATATAAGGAAGCAAAAGGGCCTGAATCAAAACACTATTTTCAGAATTATATTGCATTTGGCGTTATTCCGGATATAAATGAATTATCCGGTGCCAGAATAAATCCTTTGTTTTCAAATGAATATGTATTTGGCGTACGTTACAAAAGAAGATTACTTTCCTTTTACCAGGCAGGACTGGATCTGTCGGGAAGATTCATCCAGTACAGGATTGAAGATGAAGACCTTGCACCTGATGCGTCGAATCCATTCAGTCAGTACTGGAATGTTGGCAAACAAAATATGAGGACAAACAGCCTGGGACTGGAGTTTTACAACAGGCTCAGGGCCGGAAAAGGGAATAATCCGGGATACTTTTTAGATTTCGGGATAAGGGGTGACTGGCATCACATCAACAAACATGTAATAAGAAGCAAATATAACACAAGTGAAAATCCCTCCGGGAAAATAAAAACCGTTCACAGGAAGCTGATGTTTACAAACAGGACGACAGCATCTCTTACAGGAAGGATAGGTATTAAAGATTTTATTTTTTATGGAAGTTACAGGTTAACTGATTTTTTTAATAACAAATACTCCATCCCTGAATTACCGCGATTTACCTTCGGAATTCAATACACTATTTAGAGTTATCCCTTGCCAGACAAAACTCCTCAATGATTCCGGGATTATTTTCAACGGCTGTTCCTGTAACAATAATATCGGCACCGGCTTTATAAATATTTTCTGCCTCTTTTCCATTTTTAATACCTCCGCCTACTATCAGGGGAATAGTAATATTCTTTCTAACCTCGGAAACAACATTTAACCCCACTGTCTGACAAGCTCCGCTGCCTGCCTCGAGATAAATCACCTTCAAACCCAGCAACTCACCTGCAATGGCAGTGGCTGTAGCAATTTCAGGTTTATCCGCCGGGATCGGGCTGGTGCTGCTCATGTACTGCACAGAGGTTGTCCTTCCGTTCTCAATGAGAATATACCCTACCGGAATACTGGGGATACTTAAACTTTTAAGTATAGGAGCTGAAATAACATGATGACCGATAAGATACTCCGGGTTACGTCCTGAGATAAGCGAAATAAAAAGCAATGCATCAGCCTTCCCTGTGATCTGCAGGGCATTCCCCGGAAACACAATCACCGGAACAGTGCAGGATTGCTTTATGATGCCAATGACTTTCTCTATCGACGAAAATAATATACTCCCTCCAACCAGAAAAAAATCCACGGAACAACGGGATGAAACGTCCATAACAGCTTGCAGATCCTTTTCCCCCAACCTGTCAGGATCAATAAGTACTGCAAGCATTTTTCCGTTTCCGGACGATTGTAATATTTTATCCCTTATATTCATAATTTATTTGGATGTCCATACAATTGCGTAATCATCCATTTTTTCATACTTCAGGGAGAAATCTTCTATCCCTTTGAAATTGAGAACCCTCCCCTTTATCACCCCTGATTCTTTGGGTTCAAAAGGGAAAATGGTAAGGTTTTCCCTGAAATTAATATCCTGCTTGTCACATATTTTATACAACGCTTCTTTTGCACACCAGTGTAAATATAAGTGATATCTCTGAAGTTCAGGATCACTGGTCAGCAGTTCCTGGCTATTTAAAAATTTAAAACTTACTGAGGTAACTTTATGCGACATAAACTCAAGGTCAATACCCACCCTCTTTGTTTTGCTCAGCAAAATGGAAGTAAGATGATTGGAATGCGATATGCTGATATTATAAGAATTGCCTTTTAAAAAAGGTTTCCTCACTTCATTATATACAATACGGGTATCTTTGCCTGTCATCTCATTGATGAGAGTCCTTACGCTTAACCATTCCAGCTTACGGCTGAAGTTTTTAAAATTGGACAGTATGCTTGTTTCCTCCTCATCGAGAATTAATTTGGATAACAGTGTATCATAATCCTCTATGATCCTCCATATTCCAAGAAGGCACTCATGATTTTCCCTGTAAACTATAAGACTCATATCAAAGGCAAAGATAAAATATATTCCCTAACTGATGACCACGACTACTTCCATTGCAATGTATGGATAAAGTGCACAATATCTTCCCTCACAAAATTAATTACCGGTGATAAGGAATCTTTGTCCGGCTGGGTATTAAAATATAACGCCCCCCGCAGAAAATGACGGGTACTGTCGGTAACAAAAAACTGGACGGCAGAAGCTGCATTACCTTTAATATCATACAATATTCCGTATACTTCTCTTTCATTGTCCACCACGCGTGATTCAGGAATCTGCTCGGCTTTAATGGTGTGTTTATAAACAAAGCCCCTGCTGTCTTCAATCAATCTGTCAAGGTTGTTGTCAATCTTCATATAACTCAGGTATATTGAACCATTAAGTGAAGGAAATTCAATATTCAGCCAATAAGGATTTTTCTTCTCAGAAGGGTCGGGAACCACTTTCCCGTATACCGGATATTCAAACCGGTAGGGCTCTTTAGCATCGTAAACACGGTACTCCTTTTCTGGGAAGTCAATTCTAACGTAGGTTCTTGGCTTGGGAGTATATACCTCTTTACAGGAATAGCTAAAAACGATTATTCCCAATAAAAGTAATCCTGGCCGGAGAAATATTCTGTTAACCATTTAGTTCTTGTTTTTATACTGTTTTCTGGCCTGTGGTTACCTTAACCTTTTTAATTCTGCGCCTATCGGCCGAAACAATAGTAAAGAGGAAATCGTCTGTTTTGAGTTTTTCATTTACTGCCGGAATTTCCCCTCTGAGTTCGAGTATCAGGCCGGCCAGGGTATCAGCATCACCCCTCACATTCTCAAAAATATCATCCTGTATATTAAGTACTTTATAAAAATCAATTAAAAGAACCTTGGCATCAAAAACATAGTTATTTTCATCAAGTTTAACGTATAAGGGTTCTATATCATCCGACTCATCCGTTATTTCACCTACAATTTCTTCCAGCACATCCTCCAGGGTGACGATGCCGTCAGTTCCCCCGTATTCATCCACAACAATGGCAAGATGGATTTTTTTCTCCCTGAATTCCTGCAGGAGTGCGTTGATCTTTTTAGTTCCGGGAACAAAATAGCTGGGACGTATCAGCGGAAGCCAGTCGAAATCATTTGATTTATTAATATGCGAAAGAAGATCCTTAACATATAATATTCCCACCACATTATCAAGATTATCTTTATATACCGGTATCCTTGAATATCCTGAATTATTAATGATCGTTATCACTTCATTCAGACTTGTTCCTGTCTCCACGGCAACCACATCCATACGCGGTTTCATTATATCGGAAACATCAATATTGCTGAATTTAACAATACTCTTCAGAATATTTTTTTCTTCAGCGACAACGCCGGAAGTGAGATCGAGAGCATCCGACAATTCATCCATGGAGATATTATCCCCTTTGATCCTTAATCTTTTTCTTGCAAAAGAAGTTGATTTTATGAGCAAAATGCTAAGTGGTGCAATTAATCCTTCCATGATCATGAGCGGATAGGACATCCACCGGGCAAATCTGACAGCATGCTGGTTGGCAAAAAGTTTTGGAATGATCTCCCCGAATAAAAGAATAAGAAAAGTAACAATAACCACCTGGAATATAAATGCAAAAACAGGTTCTTCACGGAAGTCAATAATATTTGCTGTAACAAATGTTGAAATGATGACAATACCAACATTCAGAAAGTTATTCGCTATAAGTATGGTGGCCAGCAATTTCTCAGGCCGTGAGAGTAATTGCAAAATCCTTCCGGATGATCTGTCACCTGAATTTTTAATTTTATTTTTATCGGCCGGTGTTAAGGAGAAATATGCAACTTCAGAACCTGAGATAAGTGCAGAAGCACACAGCAGGATTAAAATGGCAATGATTCCGGCAACAGCACTTGTTGTTGGCGGATAGAATGTGATCGGAGTGATGCCTGTTAAGAGATAAAAAAATGAGTCTGATTCCAACTGGTCTGGATTTTAATTACACATCAGAACGGCAGATCATCTGTATCTGCGGGTTGGGAAGACTCTGTGTTTTCATCATTTCCCGTATCGGCTGAAGCTTCCTGCGCGGAAGCCGGTTTTGATGATGAATATCCCGATGAATCCTGCGTATTCTGGGATTCTTCAGATCTCCTCCCCAGCATTTGCATATTGTCACCCACAATTTCAGTAATATATTTGGTATTACCGTCCTGGTCATTATAAGACCTGGTTTTAATGCGACCTTCAATATAAAGCTGTGATCCTTTCTTTACAAATTTTTCGGCAATTTCGGCAAGTCCTCTCCAGAGTACTATATTATGCCATTCGGTAGTGGTGATCTTTTCCCCATCCCGGTTTTTATATACCTCGCTGGTTGCCATAGGAAATTTGCATACTGCTGCTCCCCCCTCAAGATATCTTGTCTCAGGGTCTTTACCAACATTGCCAACCAGAATAACTTTGTTTACTGACATATTAATTTAGGTTTGGTTATTAAAAGCAAAGATACAAAAATTATGCAGCGGCAACATATGTAGGTGGAATAATTGCGCATATAAAATGTTTAACCACGAAGGACACCAAGGATAACACGAAGGACACAAAGAGCTAAATATCAGAGACATATACTTCGTGTCCTTTGTGTGTACTTTCCGCAAGCGGTGACTGCGTGTTGCCGTAGCTTCAGCGCCGCGTCTTCGGCAAGCCTCCGGCGGCCGAAGGAAGGTACAAGCTACTCTGCGGAGGCGCTGAGTCCTTCGTGGTTAAGATCATTTATGATACAGCCCTGCACCTGTATGGCTGGTTTCTTTTTATATTTGTTTTTCATGGTTCGACGCTCAAATACTCGATTACTCGATTACTCAAATACTCAACCACTCAACCACGTAACCACTACCTTCTCACTTCTCACTTCTCACTTCTCACTTCTCACCACTGACCACTATCATCCCCGAAACCTTAACCTACCTGTCTAACCCTCCTCTGATATACTTTGATATCAACGCAGGAAAAGCAAATAAATGCAAATCATCAATAGTAACAGTCTGCCATTCAGGGTTCTGTATTCTCCCTTTGTAAATCACATGGATAAAACGGGCGTAAATATGTTGATGACTGAGTACATGTTTTATTACAGGAGATATATTCTTTATTACCATTTTCCCTGGCGAGAGTTTCCATTCAGAGGTCAGAATTTTTATCATTTCACTTTCTGAAACCGGCCCGGCAGGTTCATACAGAGGAAATTCATACAATGATTGCCATATATCCTTTTTGGCCCTTTTTTGAATGAAGATATTTTCCCCCGACAGGATAACATAATAAACAAAGAATCTTTTCCCCGAGGGCGGTTTCGCATACCTTACCGGTAGTTCATTGACTATGCCTTCAGAAAAAGATTTGCAGTAATGATTTACCGGACATACCTCACACTTTGGATTTTTAGGGATACAGATGAGTGCTCCCAGTTCAATCATTGCCTGGTTATGTTCGCCGGGATTATTTCTGTCAAGTAAAGATTCTGCCAGGTTATTGATCTCCTTTTTGCCGGGGTTAAGACGAGCATCATGTTGAATAGCAAATATCCTTGATATCACGCGGATCACATTTCCATCAACGGCTGCAGCAGGATAATCAAAAGCCAGGGAGGCAATAGCTGCAGCAGCATATGGCCCAACACCCCTGAGTTCCAGAATGTCTTCATATTTTTCCGGAAACCGCCCCTGACACTGAGTTACTATATATTTTGCCGCTGCATGCAGATTCCTTGCCCTGGAATAATACCCGAGTCCTTCCCAAAGCTTTAAAACCTGATCAATGTCAGCCTCTGCCAGCGTAAAAATGTCGGGAAAAGTATCAATGAAATTATTATAATAAGCCATACCCTGGTTTACCCTGGTTTGTTGAAGGATAACTTCCGAAATCCATATCTTATAAGGGTTCCTGGTATCCCTCCATGGCAGTTCCCGTTTATTATCCCTGTACCAATTATTTAATACCCTGCTAATTTCCATGTAATTGAAAAAGAAAAAAACATATTATTTTCAAAAATAATTGTTTTGTATTTCATTTATAGTTAGAAAACACTTATATTTGCACACTTAACATAGAAATTTTTTCTTAATTCATTGATATTTAAAGATTTTTAAAATGACAAAGGCAGATATTGTAAACGAAATTTCAAAGAATACAGGTATCGAGAAGATAACTGTTCAGAAAACTGTAGAATCTTTCATGGAAAGTGTTAAAGATTCATTAAGTAAAAACAGAAATGTATATTTAAGAGGTTTTGGAAGCTTCATTGTAAAGAAGAGAGCCAAAAAAACCGCAAGGAACATTTCGAAGAATACTACTATTATTATTCCCGAGCACTTTATTCCGTCATTTAAGCCTGCCAAGACTTTCGTCAACAAAGTCAAGTCTAATGTTAAAAAGTAAGGAGTAGTCATGCCAAGCGGTAAAAAGAGAAAGAGACACAAGATGGCTACGCACAAACGCAAGAAGCGTTTGAGGAAAAACAGGCATAAGAAGAAGAACCGGTAATTTATTGCTATTTTTTTACGGAACCTGAAGGTCACATGTATCTTTGGGTTTTCTGTGTTTGATCATTCCTCAGGAATTGTCATCAACCGAAAATATTACAATTTGTGAGCAACGAACTGGTAATTGACGCTACGTCTGCCGAGATTTCGATTGCCTTGCTGGAAGAAAAGAGGCTCATTGAGCTTAATAAAGAAAAGACAGATAACAAATTCTCTGTGGGAGATATTTATCTGGGCAGGGTTAAAAAGATCATGCCGGCATTGAATGCTGCGTTTGTAGATGTTGGATACGATAAGGATGCATTTTTGCATTACCTTGATCTTGGACCACAATTCAGTACATTAAGCAAGTATCTTCACTTTGCCCTTACAAGAAAGGGTAAGGTCATTCCTTTGGTAAAATTCAACCGCGAACCGGATATTAATAAAGACGGGAAGATACCTGAAGTTCTTAAGGCAGGCCAGCAGGTTATAGTACAAATTGCCAAAGAACCGATCTCCACCAAAGGCCCCCGGCTGGGATCTGAAATATCCATTGCCGGAAGAAATCTGGTGCTTATTCCCTTTTCGGATAAGGTTTCCGTATCCACGAAGATTGAATCCCAGGCAGAAAGAGACCGGTTGAAAAACCTTCTTATCAGCATTAAGCCCAGGAACTTTGGCGTGATCATCCGTACCGTTGCAGAAAGCAAGAAGGTTGCGGAACTTGACAGTGAATTGCGGAACCTGGTTAAAAAATGGGATGGTATATTTGACAAGATCAAAGGGGGAAGTGTTCCCCGCCTCCTCGCCGGGGAAATGAACCGTACCAGTACCATACTCAGGGATATCCTCAATGTAAATTTCGAAAATATTTATGTTAACGATGAAGGATATTATCATGATATTAAAGAGTACATCAAAGAGATAGCCCCTGATAAAGTCAAAATTGTCAAGCTTTTTAAAGGTCCGGAATCCATATTTGAGAAGTTCGGGATTGAAAAACAGATAAAAGCCAGCTTCGGCAAGACCGTTACTGTTAAGAACGGGGCCTACCTGATCATTGAACATACCGAAGCCCTTCATGTTATTGATGTTAACAGCGGCAACCGGTCCAAATCTGATGCTGACCAGGAAACAAATGCCCTGGATGTTAATCTTGCTGCAGCTGATGAAATAGCACGCCAGTTGCGATTAAGAGATATGGGTGGAATTATTGTGGTCGATTTTATTGACATGCATGATGGCAACCATAAGCAAATGGTTTACGAAAGGATGAAAGAAGCCATGTCGAAAGACCGCACCAAACACAATATCCTTCCCCTCAGCAAATTCGGTATTATGCAGATCACGCGTCAGAGAGTGCGTCCTGCAATGTATATCGAAACCGTCGAAACCTGTCCCGCCTGCCACGGCTCCGGTAAAGTGGAACCAACCGTTATATTTACCGATATTATCTTTAATGCCCTTCGCCAGGTAATCGATAAATACAAGCTGAATTACATCAGCCTTTCCGTACACCCCTTTATCGAAGCCTTCCTGAACAGAGGTCTTATCTCCTCCCTGAGGAAAAAATGGAGCAAAAAGCTTGGGTGTAAACTAAAGGTAAGCCCTATGTATGCATTGCATCTTCTTGAATATAAGCTTTTTGATGTAAACGGGGATGAAATTATTGTGGAGTGACGGGTGGATGAGTGGTTGAGAGGGTGAGTGGTTACGTGGTTGAGTGGTTACGTGGTTGAGTGACGGGTGACAAGTGACAAGTGACGGGGCTAACTATAAATCCTTCGTGTTCTTTGTGCGTACTTCGTGTCCTTTGTGGTTACCCTAATAACGTATTTTACCACAAAGGACACAAAGGATTACACGAAGGAACGCGAAGGGTATGTACTATATGATCTTTTATGTGGGAGGTTTACCGGGAATGTAAAAGTATATTTTGACTTTTCTCCTAAAGATGATAATCAAAGGTAATTTTTTCTTTGATCAGCTTTTCTATTTCGTTTGATGATACCTGGTATTTAGGCATTAATAAATCAAAGTTTTTTTCCTTAATAAAATTTTGCGAATTAGATATAAAACTGATAATATGTTTCCTCTTTAATTGATAATTGGAATACTTTACCGATTCCTCAATAATCTTTTTGAGTGATATGCCATTCATTAAAAGGCTGTAAATATCATAATAGTCCCGGAATTTGGACCTCCTTAGCATCACCTCAAGCTTCATTGCCCCAAGAGTGATCAAATCCGGTATTTTAATATTGTTAATGATTGTCAATGGTTGTTTAACCGGATTATAATATATGTTGTTAGCATAAAATGATATTTTTACACCGTTAATAATGAAATTTACCTGATCAAATCCTAAAATGTCTTTTTTTTCAATTTTAAATTTCGTTAATAGTTCTTGTTCAATTTCAGGCCAGCCAACTTCAATTTTTTGATTTGTAGTTTTCCACTTGCAAAAATCCAGATCTTCACTTAAGCGGTGATTGATCTGAAGAGCTATGGCAGTTCCCCCGATTAATATGTAATCCTTAATACAATCCAGCTGTGAAACATGTTCAAAAATATTACTGGTATGCTCAGTTAATCCCTGCATTTCTTTTTTGTTTTAGTATTTTTCTCAGGTGATCATCAATGTTATCTATACCAAAATAAAACCATCCGAAGAAAATATTAAGGTTGTGATAGTAAGGTTCCAGCACCAGAATATTGTTTTCCCATATCTCTTTTATTCTTTCCCTGGGAAAAACTTTAAAAAGAAGATTGATATCATCAATATCCAGTTCGAGTAAACTTTTTTCAATGAGGGTGTCATCGTCTATCTGCTCTCCTGCGGGCAGAGGATATGACCAGAATACCTTTTCTTCAATAAGTTTATCAATTAGCCCGTTTTTGATGGATTGTTTCTCCATGTAAAGGTTTTCTTTTTACCAAATATAATGAAAAACTTTTAAACCTTCATAAACATCCTCTTCCTGTACAGTATCCACAGTATGAATAAAACAATGGAAACATTACCGAGTTTGATCAATACAGGATAGTATGCTCCCAGGTATTGTTCCGTTCCGAAAAGTGCAGACCTGGTAATACAGCTGAAATCGACCAGCATAAACAACATATAGGCCAGTATGGAATTCATCCCGTAGATCTTCAGCCAGTTGAGATACTTCCCGTAATCTTTATAATCCACCAGGAAATAAAATAACGCCATGAGGAGGAAGCAGATACCGCTGCTGTACAAGGTCATGGAGCTTGTCCATATTTTTTTTATCACAGGCATATGGAAGCCCCAAAGTAAACCGGCAGCGATCATAAGGACACCGGTGATTGCCATCCATTGCATTTTTTTAATTTTAGTCAGACTGCTTTTCATGATCTGACCGGCAAATACACCCGTCATTACGGTAACACCGAAATTAAGGCTGCTGATTATCCATGTATAACGGTAATTACCAAAATCGAGTCCTGTTTCGGTTACCCTTACCCCGTCACGGAATCTGCCCAGAACAAGTCTGTCGATATATTCAGCCAGGTTATGATCAGGGCTGAAGTCCCCTCCCCCGAAACCATTAATCCTGATAAATGACAATGCCCCCCAGTATACCAGCAGCAGCGCGGATGTTATGATGATCTGCCCCCTCAGGTTAAAATGCATGTAGAGGGTGGCTGAGATAAGATAACCGGTAGCAATAGCCTGGAGGGTATTGGAATAGAAATATACCCTTTGGGGATCGAGGGCGAGAAAGTTCCCCTGGCACATTCCGCCGAAGAGGAAAAGGAGGAAAACTCTCTTCAGTATCCTTTTATATAACTTTGATTTACTTTCGTTTGAAAGATATTTTGCGAAGGCAAAAGGGATCGAAGCGCCCGCCATAAACATAAACAGGGGCATGATGATATCCCAGAATGCAAAACCTTCCCATGCCACATGACGGAAAGGTTTGGTTACGGCATCCATCCAGGGTGTGTTCACTGCTTTGGCAAGAGACATTAACACGGGTTGAAAGAATACGAGGCAGAAGAGGTCGAAACCTCTGAGTACGTCGAGAGAGCTGAGGCGTTCGGTTTTGGGGGGGTGCATAGGTCTTTTAATAATTTCAGTATGGCATTAAAAATACAAATTAAAATTGCATTTTGTGAACTGCAAAAACAACATATTTTAGATATTTTTCACTATAAATGGGGTATTTTATCTGATATTTTTACCTGTTAACAGGATAAATTATCATGTTTTTTTAGGGTTACACCCATAAAATATTCAATTTTTGTATTAATATTTGCGGTTATAACCTAAATAAATTAAGGGAGAAAAGTATATTCAATACAAAAACCCAAATAGCCACAAGGGAATCTCATTTTGATAGCCCGTTTCAATGTTATCAAGTGCCAGGAAGGCATTCTCCACACCCTGGATCTGCTTACGGGTTTTATTCTTTCCGCCAACCTCAAATATCCATTGATTGTCAACCACAAAATCTCCTTGTGGCGTGTAGTTCACAAGGTGTTTCACTGATAACTGGTTGAAGAAAAATGTTTCACGAAGGTTCCCTGTATCCACCATAGAACCGGCAAGTGCATACATAAGATTTGGGTTATGCATAAAAATCTTTTCGGGTTTGGAAAGGCGGCTTATTCCCTTGCCTCTTACAGTAAGGGAATTAATGAGTAATGCTTGAGCGAGATAAAAAAGGTAATCTTTTACCGTATTCCTGGAAATGCCTGTACGTTCACTTAGCTTTTCTATATTCGGTTTAAAGGGTGCGCTCTCTGAAATGATATGAAATAATTGTTTCAATTTATGTACATGAGAAATATTTACTCCGGCAATAAGGGGAATATCGCTCTCCAGTACCTGCAGAATTACTTCCATTAATTTTTTCCGGTAATAGTCAATCCCTTCAAGAAAGAACGGATAATAACCCAATTCAATATACTCTTTGTACTTCTTTATAGGTTTAACCATGGTCCATATCTTCTTTGCCAGAACAAGATGTGAGGTAAGTATTCCGGAAAGAGAGAGCACAGGAAATTCTGTGTTCTCCGTAATATTAATATACTCTCTTAATGATAATCCGGGCAATGTGTAATTCAGGCTTCTTCTCGACAAATCAGCCCTCCCTTTGGTTAAATGCAATAAAGACGAACCTGTATAAAGGATTTTCAATCTCTGTTGGGTGTCGTAAATGTTTTTTAATTCCAAAGACCACCCCGGGTAATGGTGCACCTCATCAATTAACAGAAATTTTCCCCCGTTTTTCACAAACTCATCTGTAAAATCAACAAGTTTGTTATCGGTGAAATACAAATTATCAAGACTTATATAAAGATAAGGCTCTTTTTGAAGATATTTCTTTGCATATTGCAGTAATAATGTAGTTTTTCCTACACCCCTGCTACCTTTAATGCCAATAAGTCGTCCGGATTGCTGAAGCCATTCTATTTGCGGGCGCACATATGTGATATCCGTTAACTCAACCAGTTTTTCAGATATTTCAATTAAGTTTCTCATAGCAAACAATGATCAATAGACTGATCAATATTAATACATTTTTGATTAACATACAAATTATTTTTATGAAATGTTAAAATATGATCCTAATGATTTATCGTTTATTGAGCAACATTTGACTCAGGAACAACCTGGCGAATTAGTTGGGGTTCAGAAAGCACAGATCTCAATAATTTTATTCGTCCAATCAGCCAGAAAAGACGGTATATTTATCAATCCATTCTCATATTTTAAGTTATTCAAAGAAAATCTTATTCTGGTTGCGGGATTATATTTAGCATGAAA
>ENA-ORXD01000377-ORXD01000377.1-sediment-metagenome-genome-assembly--contig:-NODE-377-length-60852-cov-5.021028_pt1 | contig 60852 bp, 47 predicted proteins | sample MGYA00237862_ERZ511471 | MGnify/ENA metagenome assembly ERZ511471
TTCCCGGTGATGAATAATAAGGAAATACTACTGGAAAACAGCAAAATACTGATCCAGGGATTACAAGTTCTGGATATTTCAATGGTTTTTACACAGCAGTACACTCGTGGATTAGGCGAAACCCTGACAGAAATTTCCAGTCTCATACCTGATTTCTCATACCTGGAAAAATCAGATTTCAGCAGTTACGAAGTGCCGGAATATCAGCTCTTCCTTGAGCAAAAAAATTGTGAAAATGTTATTATTGCAGGAATTGAATCACACGTATGTGTTCTGCAAACCGCAGTTGATCTGAAACAAACCGGATATAATCCCATTGTTGTGATGGATTGTACTGCTTCGCGCACTGAAGCCAATAAACAACTAGCCATCGAACGTTTCCGTCACGAAGGTATTATGATGACTTCCTACGAATCTATTCTGTTTGAGCTGACAGCCTCAGCCAAATCGCCCGAATTTAAAGCCGTTTCCAAGCTGATCAAATAAAGCGCTTGATTTAACTGACAATATATGTGCTGCGTCAATTGATGCAGCATTTTTTTTGTCTCGCTGGCCCAATAAATCGATCTCAAAGCTCTCTCATGTTCTGATTTCTTTAGAGTAAACAGATCGACCTTGACTGAATTCCTTTATCTTTATGAAACACAACGACCCATATCAGACACTGAATGACCGGAATATTACCATATCTGACAGTCCTGTATTATCTAATCGTCATTGTCTTTTTTTTCTCCATTTTGCTGCGCAATAAAAATCCGCTTAAGACACAATCATATTTATTGTTACTGGTGCTACTACCTATACTAGGTATTATCATTTACCTGTTTTTCGGTGTTGACACCCGCAAACGAAAACTCTTTTCCAGGAAAGCCATCGCGGATCAGCGATTACTAAGAGAATGGAGTCAATACTATGGTGAATTCCTGTCAAAAAGTAAATCTGATTTGGTTGAATTACTGCAGGATAAATGGCGCATTCCATTCCTTTCATGGCGAAACAGTTTTGCACCGCTATTTCTACAAAATACTATTACCATACTGAATAACGGAGAAGAGAAGTATCCGGTGCTATTTGAAAAATTGTTGGCTGCCCGTCACCATATCCACATCGAATATTACATCATAACCGAAGGAAAAATATTTAGCCGGATTTGCGAAATCCTGGAACAAAAAGCACGCGAGGGAGTCGAAGTCCGGTTAATATATGATGGATATGGCAGCCGGAAACTGAAAAATAAAACACTCAGAAGACTTGAAAATGCAGGTGTTAAAACCGGAGAATACAATTCCGTCCTTTTTCCGCGCTTTGCCAACCGGCTGAATTACCGTACCCACCGGAAAATTGTGGTCATTGACGGTAACATAGGGTTTACCGGAGGCATCAATTTATCAGACAACTATGTAAACGGAAAGCGAAAATGGCCCAAGCGCCCCAAGATGTGGCGTGATATTCACTGTATGATTGAAGGCGATGCCTGCTATTCGTTGCAATTATTATTCTTTCTCGATTGGTATTTCGTCAGCAACATTGCCCTGAAAATTGGCCCCAGATATTTTCCACCTGATACCAACGAGGGTACTTCACCGACGCTAATTGTAGGCAGCGAACCCGATTCGGACAATCCCAACATCATGGAAACCTATTTTCAGTTAATTTCGCTTGCGCAGAAGGAATTACTGATTACTACGCCGTACTTTATTCCCAACGAAAGCATTATTACGGCACTGAAAACAACGGCAAAAACAGGAATTCGTGTGGTGTTGCTATTACCTGCAGAGAGTGACTCACAGATTGTTTCGGCGGCTAGCTATACCTACTTAGGCGATTTGATTGAAAGTGATGTGGAAATTCATCTTTACAAAAAAGGGATGCTTCACGCTAAAACCATTATTGTTGACGGTGAAGTTGCTTCAGTGGGAACGGCAAACATGGATTACCGCAGTTTCGACACCAATGCCGAAGTTAATGCCATTGTGATGGACGAAGAGGTGGCCGGAAAATTAAGGTCCGATTTTGAGAATGATTTGAAAGACTCCCTGAAATTATCTCTCACCGAATGGGAAAACCGACCGTTGATGCAGAAATTAATCGGATCGGCTGCCCGCCTGATTGCACCTTTATTATAACCGACAACGCTTCAGCGACGATAGATACTTTTTAATTCATCAGCCTTAGCGGCATAAAAAGGTTGAAATTCCGGTTTCGGTTCGGTACATATAAAAACCTTCAACCCGTTTTCTCGGAAGTTCACATCGTTGATTATGCCAATTTCGCGGTAAGAATTGAACAGCTTATCAATGTCTCCCACCTCATCATTGATGTAAATAAGCGCTCCGTTTCCGACTGAATCAGGAGCCCACAACAAATAACTATCACTAAAACTGATAGGTTCGGGAAGATTATATGCATGTCCGTAAAAATGAACAGCTCCTGCCTCTCCATAATTTTCAGCGTAAATAAGACAGTTTGCCTGCTGTGCAGGAGAAAGTTCATGGTAAGCCTTTGCAGTGAGTTTGGCCAGTTCGTTCCATCCGGTCATATCGGCATAATCCTGAGGAATATTATGCACTTTACCATCTTCCCAGGTTAATATACCAGAACCAGCTACATTCGACACCGATTGACAATAAGCTTCCATTTTATTAATAGGAAGAATCGGAAGTCCAATTGGTAAAACCGGAATAAGCAACAAAACTGATACGACTGGCAAAGCATAATTCACCCACTTCCATCTTCCAATCAGGTATTTTTCCATGATATAACCACCTGCCGCAAACAACATCGGATACGCCCCTAACGTATAATATGACTTCCCCCGCGATAAGATCAGAATGAGAACAACCATCAGAAAAGCAACAGCTATTGGACGAAATTTTTTCTCGGAACGGGCAAAGAGCAATACTACCAAGCCAACCATCCAAACCCAAAGTGAATTGAAATGAAACATCAGCTGTGACAACAGAAAGCCGGTAAGAGTTACGTTTACCAGCTGTGTTCGTTGTAATTCTATCATGTGGTGCATCACCGGCCAGTCATGTTCGAACTGCCAGATCAAGTTCGGTAGGACGATCGTGAATCCAATCAGGATACCCAGTAATAGGTTTTTGGTCCATAATAATTTACGATTTGGACTCAACAAAAGGGCAATTCCCCATGCCAGTATTAGAAACGTAATGGAATACTTGGCCAGAAATCCGAATCCAATGACCAACCCAATCCATGGCCAAAGTTGTTCTTCATTTCGGTTGATCATCCTGACAAAAAGAAAGGATGTCAGTAACCAGAAAAACTCATCGAATGATACCGGTTGAAACAACGAATTTGAGCGAAGGAAAGCCAGAGAAGTCAGATAAGCCATTCCGGCAATGAAAACAGCGAGTAATTTGCCACCCAGTTCCCGAACAAAAAATCCGATAGTAATCAGCGAAACTGCACCCAACAATGCAGGAACAAGCTTGATCGCAAAAACGGAATATCCGGCTAAATGCCGAATCAGAAATGCGACAATTCCAATAAGCGGAGGTGTTGACAGGTAACCTGCTGCGGGATGATCTCCCATGGCAAAATACAACATGCCGTCCCGGTGAAGCTCATAGTTATTGGCTGTCAACATGTGAATGATAATAGTCGACACAGCAAAACCGGCAATCATCCAACCGAAAAGGACATTTTCTTTCTTACTGTTCATAGCTTTCGCAACACGTTAATCGTTTAGCGAAGGAAATTTACACAATCCGGACGGCTGTACCACCAAAAGGAAACAAAAAAAGCCCTCTGGCATAGAAGGGCTTTTAGACTTACGATTATTCGACTAATGTCATCTCCTGGCGAAACTACTCTCATTAAAACCAATCTGTTAAACAGTCATCAACCATTGTGCTGCTGTTTAATCAGCCTTGGGAGAGATATAGAGATTCATTACCTCATCATGTTATCGGGGAACAAAAATAAAGCTTATTATTAATTAGACAAATTTAAAATAAGAAAGATCGGACAAAAATAAGCCAATTAACAATTTCTTATCATCATTACTGGGAATGCATCGGAAGTGGTTTCGCTGGCACAAACATTTCCCAGTCAAATTGATAATTACATATGTTCGGAGGCAGGAAAAACTGGTGCGGATGTACTCTTCAATTCTGCGAGATAAAATTCTCAGCAAATGAATGAGCATTTAAATAAAAAGCCGACTCTATTAATAGAGCCGGCTTGATTATTATTTCGATAATTCGTCTGAATTGTAACTTTTAACCATGTCACGCATGTTGTACGTCGAGGCCATCGATTCGCCGTAGGCTCCGGCTGAATGCAACGCAACCAAATCGCCTCGTTTTGAAACTGGCAAAAGAGTTCCCTTCGAAAAGGTATCGGATGATTCGCAAATCGGGCCAACCACATCGTAGGTTTCCAAAGCTCCGTCCGAAGTCAGATTCGTTGCCTTGTGATTCGCTTTGTAAAGAGCCGGACGAATCAATTCTGTCATCCCGGCATCCAAAATCAGGAATTGCGTTTCCAAACCTTTTTTTACGTAAAGTACGCGTGAAATCAAATGCCCGCACTGTGCCACCAATGAACGACCTAGTTCGAAATGGAGTTGTTGTCCGGGCTGCAGTTCCAGATTATCGTGAAATGCTTTGAAATAGGATTTGAAATCAGGAATAGGTTCCATTTCCGGGTTTTCATAGTTAATGCCAAGTCCGCCACCCACATTGATATGCTGGAGATGAAACCCGTTCTCTACAAACCATTCCTGAATTTTATTCACCTTCAGCGAAAGCTGTTCGAAAACTGTAATATCAGTAATCTGAGAACCAATATGAAAATGGATTCCGGTTAACCGGATATTTTTAAGCGACCGCAGACGTCGGCCAACTTCATCAAAATCCCAGTGGTTAATGCCGAACTTATTATCTTTTAATCCAGTCGTGATATATTCATGCGTTTGCGGGTCCACATCGGGATTGATACGAATGGCTACCGGGGCAATTTTACCAACCTGACCGGCCAGTTCATCAATTACTTCAATTTCCGGAATCGACTCACAGTTAAAACTGAAAATATCATTTTCAAGCGCTGTTCGTATCTCTTTGTCACTCTTGCCCACGCCGGCAAAAGCCACCTTCTCTCGTGGAATTCCGATTTGAATCGCTTTCGCTACTTCGTTTCCACTCACACAATCAGCTCCCAATCCAGCATCACGAATCACTGCAAGTACGGCATCGTTGGCATTCGCTTTAACGGCGTAATGCACAATGTAACCATACTTACTGCTTTCCTGCTTTACGTCGCTGAGAGTTTGACGCAACAAATCAAAATCATAAAAATAGAAAGGCGTTTCGAGTGCCCTGAATTTTTCAATAAACCGGCTATCAATCATCAGATTTTACGCGTTTAAAACTTTATCACTAAGTGCTTCCAGGGTCGCTTTTTTATCGCGGGTATTCACGAGCACCGAAATATTATGTCGGCTTCCACCATATGAAATCATTCGGATAGGAATGCCTTCGAGTGCATTAAACACACGTGCGGCATAACCTTTTTCGCCAGCCACAATGTCACCAACAATACAAACAATTGATTGGTTCTGGTCAACAATCACTTCGCCGTATTCCTTCAGCTCCTTCAGAATCTCCGATAGATGATGATCGTTGTCAATGGTCAACGAAACGGCCACCTCCGAAGTGGTGATCATATCGATAGGCGTTTTGAAAAACTCAAAGATTTCGAAAACATTCTTCAGAAAACCATAAGCATTTAACATTCGGCCCGAACGAATCTTGATGGCAGTAATTCCATCCTTGGCAGCCACAGCTTTGATACCGGCACCACTTGATTCGCTTGTAATCAATGTTCCCTGGTTTTCAGGATCCATAGTGTTTTTCAGTCGCACCGGTATGTTGTTGATTTTCGCCGGATGAATCGTTTGCGGATGCAGAATCTTGGCGCCAAAATAAGCCAACTCAGCAGCTTCGTCAAACGAGAGATAATCGACGCGATGAGTATTTTCGACAAATCGCGGATCGTTGTTGTGAAAGCCATCAATATCGGTCCAAATCTGCACCTCTTCGCTTTTAATAGCTGCTCCAATCAGTGTAGCCGAATAATCCGAACCACCGCGCTGCAGGTTATCAATTTCGCCTTCCGGATTCCGGCAAATAAATCCCTGAGTGATGTAATAATCCACTTTCGGGGAATTCTCCATCAATTCGGTCAAATGTGTGCGGATATAAGCAGTATCGGGCGATTTATCTTTATCAATCTTCATATAATCGAGAGCCGGCAAACAAAAAGCTTTATACCCATTTTCCTGCAACAGAATGGTGAATAATTGGGTGGAAAGCAGCTCTCCCTGAGCCAGAATTGTCCGTTCTCCAACTTCAATAAAATCGCCAACGGTAAAAGATTTTAGCGTTTCGAAATGCGTTTCAAGTATCTTTTTCCCTTTTTCCTTATTCTCACTCTTCTCGAACAGGTCATAAACAACATTGTAGTACTTCTTCTCCAGTCCACTAATAACACCCAATGCGGCTTCCTTATTCCGTTTATACAAATAATCAGAAATCTCGACAAGACTATTGGTTGTTCCCGACATGGCCGACAAAACAACGACTTTGCGGTTACCATCGGTGATAATTTTCATCACCGCCCGCATATTTTCAACGGAACCAACCGAGGTTCCTCCAAATTTCAAGACTTTCATTAGTCAATCTCCTTTAACCGTTTAACCTGTTGCTTATTTCAAAGCAAAACTACAAATTAATCAAAGGAAAAAAGGATTCCACATGGGAGGTAACGAAAAATTCACTTACAAATCGTAAGTAAAAGCGGTATTATGCCAAAATATTCCCACCTATCCGGTGAATTATTCACAAATACGATTGGACTGATTGGATTTTTGCCGGGAGTTATTCCGCATGGAAGAAAATGTCTGACTCAATTCATTAATTACCAATTTTTCGGGTTGGTCCGCTAAATCATAGGTTACTCCGTTTATCTTTGCTGAAAATAAAATATACCATGCTTTACTTCGCCGACACAGCCGATTTGAACGAAATAAAAGAACTGATTGACTATTTTCCGTTGGCCGGAATCACCACCAATCCCAGCATCTTGAAGAAATCGGGGATGAAACTCTCCTCGGTATTTTCAGAAATATCGCCATTAGCCGGTCAAAAGATGCTCCACATCCAACTCATCAGCGATGTTGCCGGCAACATGGTGAAAGAAGCATTAAAATACCGGGCTATATTAAACGATAGCCAGCATCTTTATATTAAAATTCCGGTTACTCCGGAAGGTTATAAGGCCATGCGTTTATTAAAAGAACTTGATTTTCAAATTACTGCCACCACTGTTTTTACACAACAGCAGGCAATGGTAGCTGCGCGTGCCGGAGCCGATTTTGTTGCCCCATACGTGAACCGACTTGAGAAATACAACTCACTGGGAATTCAGTTGATTTCCAATTTAGCAAAGTCGTTAAAGGACTTCAATCTGGAAACAAAAATTCTGGCTGCCAGTTTTGAATCGATTGAACAGGTACAACACGCAAGTATGGCAGGAGCACATGCCGTCACATTGAATTACCAGCTTTTTAAAAAAATCATCCACCATCCCTTAACCGATAAAGCGGTGGAACAATTTCGTGAAGACGGTCGATTGATGTATGATATTCCTTTTGAAAAAATCAGGAGAAACGATTGAAAGACAAATCGGACAAGGCGTTAATGACTTCGCAGCCGGTTGATGCAAGTCTTTCGTGAGACTGATGTCCGTTGGCGACTAAAAGACAATGACATCCAATCGCTTCAGCCACTTCAAAATCATGAATTGTATCGCCAATAAGCAAAACCTCCTGAGGGGAAATCGCTGCCTGTTTTAGTAATTGCTGCCCGTTTTGAAGTTTCGAGGCGGCGTAATGGTTGTCCAAACCCTTTATTGTTTCGAAGAAGGGAAGGATACCATTTTGCTTCACGTTTTCCACCAATGGATTCTGCTCCATGGCAGACAAAATCAATTGCTGAACATTATTGGATCTAAGCCTCTGCAGAACGTCTTCTGCACCATCCTGTAAACCGCACGTGGAAACGTCCCGGTTATAAATATCGATGTATTCCCGGGCTGGAATTTCAAACGGTTCCTGTTCAAAATCAAAACCAATTTCCTTGTAATAATCTTTCACCGGAAAGGTAAAGACTTCGCGGTAGCGATCTACTGAAAGAGCAGGCAATGAGCGTTTCTCCAATAACTGGTTGATGATCCGAACGGACAAATGCAAATCGTCAAGCAATGTTCCGTTCCAGTCCCAGATTACGGTTGAAATCTCCATTTATTTTCGGTGGCATTTGCAATTCTCGAAGTTGAAAACAGGAACGGCATACATGCCCAACCATAGCTGCATGGCATCGTCACGATCCTCATTAACCAGCCTGAGTCGCTGGTGCGTCAATTCAATAAATCGTTCTTTTTCTTCCGCTGAGTAGCGATCGGCATATTTTTGCGTCTGGTAAAAAATATCGTAGGCAATGTAATTATTCGGCCAGAGCTTGAAGTTTCTGTAAATTTCCACATCGATGTACTCGGATAGAGCCTTCAATGCCTTATTTGTATTGCCAACTTTGGCAATTTCGGCCAAAGGAGCCACAACCGGCTCTCCAAACTGAAAATGCACGTGTCCTTTCTGATTCTTCAGTCCGCTCACCATGCTCCACAGATCATCCTTTTCCGTTTTGGTAAAGTTCGGATCGTTCTCACGTTTCAGCAATTCAGCCACTTTTTCGTTGCCGCAAGGTTCAATCTCATAGGAAATAGAAAGCGGCACCAGATTCAGTTCACGAAAACCGGTTTCAAAATCAGCCTGATTCGACATGTTCATCATCTTCAGTACTGAAACCTGTGTTTGATCATTTCCGTCTTTCGTCTGTCCTTCCCGCTGCGCTATCCAGACTGAATCGCTACGATTTTGTATTGAGTAGCGAATGTATTCCGACAGTGTTTTGGAAGCTGTCAGCATCTGCTTGACAGGAATATTCCTTTTTACAACGAAAGCACGGTTTAATTTGACCAAATCGGTAATCCATTGATAAATAAGCAAATTACTTCCAATGGCAATTTCGGTGGTGTTCAAACCGGCCCGTTTGATTTCCACATTCATTAAAGCCGCATCCAGAATGATGTCTCTGTGGTTAGAAATAAACACATAGCTCTGGTCCGGATCGATATTTTCCAGTCCTCCAATGCTAATTCCTTCAGTGCTGTCCTGAATGATTTTATCCAAATATGGAAGCATGAATCGTACCTGAAAATCATCGACATTATCCGTTTGCAAAAGAGCAGATTTAATCTCCTTAACACGCTCAGGTGTTTGATAAAGTGTTAAAAGTACCTGATCGAATATTGGATCAACTACCAGTCGCCTCATTACTTCAGCGACTTCGTCATCACGGTAAGGCCTGATTTCATCAAATTTTTTTTCGGACAGCATTGTTTTGCAAGAATAGTTTAAATTTCCAAGCAGTCTTGCAAAGGTATAAAATTACCCGAATGCACCATAAACAGATTGCTTTGAGACATTGAACTTCCTAATATTCTATAGCCGGATTCGCACAAGTGCCCGAATATCAATACGTGAATTTCCGACGGTTTCATCATTACCCGATCCCCAGGTCTCCAACCCCGGACGCAAACTGTAACCACCTTTCAAATAGAAGGTAACAATCTCATCAGGTGCCCATTTCAGGTTCATATACATTCGATGCCCCTCACCATAAAATGCCGGAATGGAAAAATGATATAAAACATCATTTTCGTAAGCATAAATTCGGGAATTGTAACCGTCCGTTTGATACCAGACGTAGCGCAACCAACATTCTGTTTTCAGTTTATTCAAATGGAAGACCAGGTCCTGAAAAGCCAGGACTCCGGTTTCCGTTACATCATCTTTCCGGTAACCGGAATATTCTACCCGATTCCGCAGTGTAATCTTCTCTGACCAATCCCAGTCAGTATGCAATCTGAACCGCGTAGTCGTTTCATCCACATCTTTTGTAACTGTAAGATCAGAAGAAACTTTATCCGGGCGGGTTTCCGTTTTTCCACGCAGATAACATTCAAAATCAGACACCGGCGACCATGTTAGTTGTGTAAATAAATCCGTTCCCGATCCGGGGGAGGTGGTGTTCGAACGCAACCATGGGAAATAGTAAGAATCAGCATAAAAATCCAATTTCAATTTAGGAGCAAGAAGAATTTCGGTGCCGAAATACAATCCTTTCTCGTTGCGAACGCCTGAACTTTCACCAAAAGCATTTCCGTAAATAGAATGAAAGGAACGAGAGTAATTCCGATATACAGCAGTGAGGCCTATTTGTGGATGCGGATGCCAGATTACACCTTGTATTCCGGCCAATGCTTTGTTTTCACTTGCCGCCAACTCGCCAAACAGCTGGACAGATGGAAATGCCAGCTGATAATCGATCCCAGTCTGCAGATTGGTAGCGCCGTGAAAATAAAATTGTTTGTAAAGTTCTTCCCCCGGATGTATTTCGCCGTCAAATTTCTGAAGGGCGTAAGTGGCTCCCATGCGAAAATGATTTGTTTTTAGCTGAGCATATCCACCATAAATACTTTCATTCAGAGCCAGCTTATCTGCAAGTTCTCCTTCCGTCCGATGCAACCCCGAAGTCTGAAGCGAAGTGAAAACCAGAGGTTCTTCTGAAGCCTGATTGGCATCCCTGTTTTTATTTGAAAAAAATAAAAACACATCAATCGGCCCTTTGCCAAGGGCAACAGCCGCCCCTCTAAAGAACCGATTTTCATCGGTCGATGTATACGCCCGGATGCCTTGTCCCGATTTCATGGTATTCAACGCATCAGCCGATTTCCCGGCACCCATACCCGACCAGAAATTGAGTCCCTGCCCCGTCCTGATGTAATAATCTCCGACATTAATCTGCTTGATAAATCCCTTCCCTTGAACTGATATGAATGCAGAATAAAAATCAAATCCAATGGCATTATCACCCGTAAAGAATTCTTCTCCTGCATCTTTCTCTGCAGTAACACCAGCGGCCCAGCTTTCCGGTTTTTCATAATGGAAACGTGTATACATTCGTTCCGGTGAACCCAGGTATTTCGGTGGTTCCGAATCGGATACACTTTCGTATCCCCTACTTTCCGGAAATAGTCGCTGTCCTTTTAAAAGCAGGTAGCTTCTTCCCTTTCGGGAAAACTTCCGTCCTCCGGCTTGTGGCTGAGCAAATGTGATAAAAGGAGTAATCTTATCAACAATATTCGGGGTTAATCCCGGTAAGGACATTAACTCATAGGCTGAGAGGATATCACCGTGCTTTTCGCGATAGCTGATAATGGCAGCAATCTGCGAGAAATTCAGGAAATGTAGTTTTTCCAAATCGGTAGCTGAAGCTGAATTGATTAACAGAGGTTGCTCTGCAAATCGCGTCAGGTCTTCAAGTATTAAAGCTGATTCCGTCTCATCCTCAGCTGATTCACTAATCGACTCAATGATTTGCTCAATTTCTTGCTCTCGGGTCCGCTCCTGCCCGAACAGATCGATCGGGAACAATGGAATAAAGAACACCATCAGAACAATATGCCGTTTTACACTCACCATAAGGAACTACAAATTAAAGGTTAGTGACACCGATGGAGAATACCCCAACACCGCATGATGTGACACGCCCAAATCGGTTTGTAAAAAATGCCATTGGTAGCCAATGCCTGCTGAATAGTTTACCGGTTTTCCGGAAATTCCTCCACGCAACGAAAAGTTTTCGTGTGGTTGGAAATCAAAGCCGCCGTGTAATTTATGGTTTCCATCCAGGTCACCGGAAGCCGCTAAATAAGTTGTAAGCATATCGCCCAACGGAAAGCCGGCTCCGATTTTGATTGCTGCCGGCAACGAGCGAGAATTAAGAGTCGATTGAACATCGTTACTAAACGGATTGAAGAGGTGGATGGCAAACGTCTGCTTTCCTCGAAATTCATAACGAACACCCATTTCGAATAGAAATGAACCGCGTACAGTACCGCTCTCCGGGAAATCCATCATGTAATAACTGAATTGCAATCCGCTGGACAGTTTTGGACCCAGCTTTTTGGCAAATGCCAAACCAAAACGATTTTCGTGATAGCCAGTGATTCCTGTTTGCCATACACTCAGCGCAAAAGTTCCGCTTCTGGCAGGTAGACAAACTACACCCGACATTTCAGCGAAATCATTGGTCATATAATGCTGCTGGTAGTAAACAGCAGCCGAGACTTTTTCAATACCGGCTAAACCAGCCTGATTGTAAAATACGGCGAAAGGAGTTTGTAACGTAACCGAAGCCCCTCCAATAGATATGGAATGGCTGTCTGATTCTGAAAAATCAGGTTGTGCAAACAGATGGGTGATCGGTATAAGAAAGAAACAGATAAAAAGGTTAAATGTCAGTTTGTTGGCTTGAATCATTCCAATTTCCTTATCTAAAAAAATGTCAGGTCAGATTATTCAATTTTAAAAAATTGGTGAAAAAAAGGGCCGGTGGTTGCAAAACAACCATCGGCCCCCTGGAAAACATTAATTAATTTACAAAAAAGCAGGAATGAAACCTAATGCTTAGTTCGTTTTATATTGATACTTCACATTGGCCAATTCCTCGTTTGCTTTAACAATTTTTTTCTTCAGGTCATTTTTAAACGCCTTCAGACTTTCCATCAATTCCCCGTCGCCAATTGCCATCATCTGTACAGCGAGTATCGCAGCATTCCGTGCTCCGTTTACGGCAACAGTTGCTACGGGGATTCCCGGAGGCATTTGGACAATTGAAAGCATCGAATCCCATCCGTCAAGGCTGGCTTTAATCGGTACTCCGATGACAGGCAGTGGTGTCATCGCAGCTATCACACCCGGCAAGTGAGCAGCCATTCCTGCTGCGGCAATGATTACTTTAATTCCACGTCCGGCAGCATTTGTAGCAAATTTTTCCACTTCTTCCGGCGTACGGTGAGCCGAGAGAGCGTTCATCTCAAAAGGAATTCCGAATTCATCCAGAATTTTGGCAGCCCCTTCCATTACTGGCAAATCGGAAGTGCTCCCCATAATGATACTAACCTTTGGTTCCATCATCTGACTATTTTTTTTGGCTGATTAATATTATTCAGAAATTGACCGGATAAAAATAACACCAAAAAATAGAAATGCATTAAAAATCGCTCACTTACTCTGAACATTTATCCGTCACGAAAGAAAAGAATTGATTATCTTTGTCCGGAAATTTCAAGCTTGTATTTAGGAATTCTGATTTTGTTCATCCGGCCCTGGCAATTAGCCCGGGTTCTGTTTTTTCCGGCCGGTTTTTTGAAAAGTAGTTAACTTCATTGCTTTACGAATCCTTCACAATCACCGGCTGACCAATAACCATAGCGGAATTGGCATTATTGAAATCCTGGTACCTTAAAAGGTTAATTTTAAGACGAATGAAACGGATCAAAGTCTGGGACAAAGAATTTGAAATTTCCATACCTGAGGGGAAAATTCAACAGGCCGTAAAAAAAATGGCTGACCAAATGCGAAGCGAACTGGAAGGTAAAGAGGTTATTTTCCTCTGTATCCTGAATGGCTCCTTTATTTTCTCAGCCGACCTGATGAAAGAATTGGAATTGTCGGATGCTGAAATTACATTTCTCAAACTAGCTTCATATTCAGGAACACAATCATCGGGCAATTTGAAAGAATTGATTGGTCTGAATGAGAACTTGCAGGGACGGAACGTGGTGATACTCGAGGACATTGTCGACAGCGGGTTTACCATTACCGATGTGATTCGGCAGGTGAAAGAAAAGGGAGCAGCCGAAGTAAAAGTGGCCACTTTTCTCTTCAAACCGGCTGCACTGAAAACCGATGTGAAACTGGATTATATCGGCTTGGAAATACCGAATGATTTCATCGTCGGTTATGGTCTTGATTACGATGGACGTGGCCGTAACCTGAAAGATATATACACATTAGTACCTGACTAATAAATCTTAACACATAAGCCTATTGACCTGACATCCGGAACCAAATCATCATAAGATAGAAAGTATGCTTAACTTAGTTCTTTTTGGACCCCCCGGAGCGGGAAAAGGTACGCAGGCTGAATTTCTGGAAAAAAACTTCAACCTGATTCATCTTTCCACGGGGGATCTGTTGCGCACTGAGATTGCGGCAAAAACCAACCTCGGCATTGAAGCAAAAAAATTCATCGACAAAGGAGAATTGGTACCAGATTCTGTTGTTGTTGACATGATTAAAGCCAAACTGGTCGCAAATCCGATGGCAAACGGATTTATTTTCGACGGTTTTCCCCGCACAGTGGCCCAGGCAGAGGCGCTTGACCAATTACTGGAACAAAACGGAACATCGTTGTCCGGAATGCTCTGCCTGCAGGTAGAGAAACAGGAATTGATTGATCGCCTGCTGAACAGAGGCTTAACTTCCGGACGTACCGACGATCAGGATCAGTCAATTATCGAAAACAGAATTTCTGTTTACGAACACAAGACCGCTCCGTTGATTGAGTTTTATAAAGCACAGGGCAAATATGTTCCGGTGGAAGGAATGGGTACTGTGGAGGAAATAGCCAACAGGCTGACCCAATCGGTCGAAACACTTTAACCGTAACAACAAAAAATAAAGGCCGCTTTCGAAAAGGAAGGCGGCTTTTTTCATCTTTGGCTCTCTCATTATTACACCGGATTTTGGATAAATGAAAGACGGCTGATCATTTTTCTCCCTCAATCCGTCACAAAGCGTAAATGCTTTTCGCATTGTCAAATTAAGGGTGTAATTTTGTCCCCTTCAACAGATAAAAAAATGGCAGGATCGAACTTCGTAGATTACGTTAAAATATTTTGCCGCTCAGGAAAAGGCGGTTCAGGCTCAAGTCACATGCGCCGGGAAAAATTTGTACCCAAAGGTGGCCCGGACGGCGGTGACGGAGGTCGCGGCGGACACGTGATTGTGCGTGGCAATGCCCAGATGTGGACACTGCTTCACCTGAAATATCAGAAACATATCTTTGCCGGGCACGGTGAATCGGGTGGTAAACAAACCAGTACCGGCAAGGACGGTGATGATGTCATCATCGATGTGCCGCTGGGAACGGTTGCGAAGGATGCCGAAACCGGAGAAACCCTATTTGAAATTACCAAAGATGGTGAAACGGGCTTACTGGCCAAAGGTGGTCGCGGCGGACAGGGTAACGTGCATTTTAAATCGTCCACCAACCAAACACCAAGATACTCTCAGCCGGGTGAAGATTATGAGGAAAACTGGCGAATTCTGGAACTGAAAGTACTGGCCGACGTTGGTTTGGTAGGCTTTCCAAGTGCCGGAAAATCCACATTGTTATCCGTCGTTTCGGCTGCCAAACCCGAAATTGCTGATTACCCGTTCACCACCTTGGTACCAAACCTCGGCATTGTGAGTTATCGGAACAATCAATCGTTTGTCATGGCCGATATTCCGGGAATTATCGAGGGAGCCCACGAAGGTAAAGGTTTGGGATTACGCTTCTTGCGCCACATCGAACGGAACTCCATGCTTTTGTTTATGGTTCCTTCCGACAGCGACGATCACCTTAAGGAATACGGGATTCTCATAAACGAGCTGGAAAAATACAATCCGGAACTATTAGATAAGGAGCGCTTTTTGGTTATTTCAAAAAGCGACATGCTCGACGAGCAGCTAATGGAAGAGATTAGTCATGAACTGAAAGACATCCCACACCTGTTTATCTCTTCTGTGACCGGAATGGGCATTATGGAACTCAAAGACCAAATCTGGAAAACATTAAACGGTTATTAAGTCGTAATAGAGGCATTGGAAAAACCGCGAATCTTCGTATTTTGGAGCAGATTCAAGATAAAAAATCCCCATTTATAACGAATGTTACAAAGAAATTGTCATGGGCATTATCGAAACGCTTAACCACTGGGACACGGAGTTATTCCTCTACCTCAACAGCTTTCACAACAGCTTTTGGGATTACACCATGACCCTTTTCACCCGGACGGAAATGTGGCTGCTTTTTTACCTGGTCATATTCATTACCATTATCCGGAAATACAATCGTAAATCGATTCTGATCTTTTTAGTAATCGCCTTACTTATTGTGTTTGCCGACCAGGGATCAGGAATTCTGAAGCACAGCATCCAACGATTACGACCGTCGCATGATCCCTATGTGGCACCCCTGGCTCATAACTTCTTCAAAAAGGGAGGATGGTACGGATTTGTTTCCGCACATGCAGCCAATTCATTCGGATTCACCATGTTTTCAATTCTGTTGTTCCGAAACCGCCTCTACACTTTTTTCATGCTCATATGGACAATGCTGATTGCCTCAACGCGGATTTACCTGGGCGTTCATTATCCCGGAGATATTTTGGGTGGACTCATACTTGGCGGATTAATTGGCTGGGGAATGTACCGGTTGTTGCTTTACCTCGAAATGTTTATGCGGCCACATAAACCGGAGTTTATTATTCCATTGCAAAACAAACAGGTTTACAACATTATATTGGCGGCTCTTGTGGTAGTAGGATTTTCGATGCTGGTCGTTAACTTTTTCCTCAAACACCAGATGTTCGCCTAATGAGTCAACCAGCCGAAAAGATTTACCAGGAAAGACAGCTAAAGTTTGAGCAGGAACTGACAGTGACCCATAAATGGTTGCGGTTGTTGTCGTTTCTTCGTTTGATTGTTTTTATGGGTGGTTTGATTCTGCTCTACCAACTCCGGATGGCGTCGCCGTGGCTCATCGTCGGACTGGCCATTGTGCTCATCTCTACCTTTCTTTTCCTGATGAAACGATATGCCGAACTTTCGGAAGTCAAGCACATGAAGGAGAATTACATCGAAATCAACCGCAACGAGTTGAAAGCGCTTGATTTTGATTTTTCGCCGTTTGGGCCGGGAAACGAATACAAACAATCAGAGCATCCTTATTCCTTCGACCTGGACCTCTTCGGTGAATTTTCCCTCTTCCGGATGTTGAACCGGACCACCACCTCGGTGGGAAGTCGGCGACTGGCGACCTGGCTGCAAAACATGATGCTTTCGCCGGAAAAAATCAAAGCCCGGCAGGACGCGGTAAAGGAGCTGACAGAAAAACTATCGTGGCGACAGACCTTTTCGGCCAGTGCCATGCTCTATCATGAAGACGATGCGCACATCGAGACCATCAAAAACTGGAAGGATATCGAGGTGAAGTTTCCGGGCGAAACGTTTTTCCGGATTGCCGGCATCGTTGTCCCCATTCTCACCATCATTGCCATTGGGCTGCTCATTGCCGGTGAAATTACCTTCGGCCAGTACATGATTACCTTTTATGTTCAATGGATCCTGTTTGGAATTCGCAGTAAAGTGACATCGTTTTTCTTCGAGAACTTTGGGAAAAACTCAGCACTCTTAAATAAGTACCGGAAACTGTTCGATTTAATTGAGAATGAAACATTCGCTGCAGAGGAAACACAGGCCATCCGCCAGCTGCTCATTTCGCCGCGGAAAGCAAGCACTGAGATAAACAGCCTGAACAAGACTATCAAGCTTTTTGAAGCGCGGCTCAACATGATCACCGTATTCGTGTTTAACTCCATTTTCATGTGGGACATCAACTGCAGCCTGGCGTTGTTGAAATGGCACCGGAAAAATGCCACGTTGCTGCCGCAATGGCTCGAGGCAGCCGAGCAGTTCGATGCGCTGAACAGTCTGGCGAACTTTGCGTACAACCGACCGTCAACGAATTTCCCTGTCCCGGAGAATGACGGCCATGCATTAAATGCAACATTGGTCGGTCATCCCCTGATTCGGGAAACCGAACGAATCGACAATGATTTTCAGATTGACGGAAACGGCGAATTTGTCATTATTACCGGGGCCAACATGGCCGGGAAGAGCACCTTCCTGCGCACCGTGGGTGTGAACATGGTGCTGGCGATGGCCGGAGCGCCCGTTTGCGCGAAAGAGTTCCGCTTTACGCCGATGCCGCTTTACAGCCACATGCGCACCGATGATGACCTGGGACGGCACGAGTCGTACTTCTTTGCAGAGTTGAAAAAGCTGAAAGTTATCCTGGAAGCCTTAAAAGGAGAAGGAAAAATTTTCATCATACTGGATGAAATCTTGCGGGGAACCAACTCTGAAGATAAACTCAGCGGTTCCATACAATACCTTGAACAGTTGATCCTCAACGGAGGAATGGGCATCATCGCCACGCACGATTTGAAGCTGACCGAGCTGCACGAAAAGCACCCCAAAACGTTGCGTAACCAATGCTTCGAGGTGAACCTTTCTTCCGAAGGACTCACCTTCGACTACAAGCTGTTCGAAGGTGTGACACGCACGATGAACGCCACCTTCCTGATGCGGCAGATGGGGATTATTCCCGGAAACGGCCAGTCATAGCCGCAACAATTACACTTCGTTTTTATTTAAGCACAAGGTCAGGCATCGCCGTTCTGTTCCGCGCAGGTTGAACAGAGAGCCCCGTTTTCTCAGATAAGCGAAAGGTTTTGCGATGCCGCTGGCTTAAAAATCCGGTCGAAGCGATAGCTGGCACAGCGTTATTTCGGTTCCCGGTGGTTGGATGATGTATTTTTGGGCGGAGAGGTGTCTGGTTATCGTCATTCGACAATTCGAAAAGCTCCCTTTTTACTTAGGAAAGCCTTTCGACAACTCGAAAAGCTCTCTTTTCGCCGGGGGAAGCCATTCGACAATTCGAAAACGCTCACTTTTTGCTTAAGGAAGCAATTCGAATACTCGAAAACGTCAACTTTTCATCCGGGGAATCCATTCGACAACTAGAAAGCCGTCCCTTTTCACCAGCGAGGATTTTCGACTACTCGCAAGCCTCCGCTTCCCTGCAGGCGGCCGATTGAGACAACTCGAAAAGCACAATTTTTTTGTTGATAATAGAAAATGAATATCCTTTCGGTCGTCAGTGTAAAACTGTTTGAGTCGGCATCTTTCTTAAATGCACCGAATTCGATGCTTTTAAAATTGGGGTTTCTCGCCTGCTCTCGCAATTGAACTTATGTTAGCTCCACCACGGTAATTTCGGGGGGCATACCGATACGGCCGGGGAAGCCATGGTAGCCAAATCCGCGGTTGACATACAGGTATTGTTTATTGTGGCGGTACAGTCCGCCCCAGCGTGGGTATTTGTATTGTATCGGACTCCATTTGATGCCTGCCCGCTCGATTCCAAACTGCATTCCGTGGGTATGTCCCGAAAAAGTGATATCGATATCGGTGCCGGTTAACACCTCTTCATCCCAATGTGACGGGTCGTGGCTCAAGAGCATTTTAAACTGTTCCGGAGCGACGTTCGCCAAAGCTTTATTCAGATTGCCATGCTGGGGGAACGGAGGTTTGCCCCAGTTTTCGACACCAACCAACGCAATTTCTTCGTTGTTGATGGTCAGGGTTTCCAATTCGTTCAGTAATAAACGGAAACCAATTTTTTTGTGGAAATTCTTAATGGCGGTCAGGTTTTTCTCTTTGGCTGCGAGTGATTCCCATTCGGAATAGTCGCCATAATCGTGGTTTCCCAAAATAGAATATTTACCGTATTTGGCTTTCATTTTAGACAATACCGGTGCCCAGCCATCGGTTTCTTCCGCAAAGTTGTTGACCAAATCCCCGGTAAAGAAAATCAAATCCGGCTCCTGCTCATTGATCATTTCCACCGCTTTGGCAATCTGCTCGTATTTCCGGCGGAAACTGCCCAGGTGCATATCCGATATCTGAACAATCTTCAATCCCCTAAACGATTCCGGAAGATTTTTAAAACGAATTTTTTCGTGTATAACCCGGTACTTAAATTTTCCTTTCGTTACTCCGTAAAGAACGGATGCCACCGGAATAGCGGCTACAAAAAAACTCATTTGGTATAAAAAAACTGAACCCAGCATTCTCCTCTTCTCATTTCATTACATGGCGGTACGCGCTTCTTCTCTCTCCCTGAACACAGTACCACGCAAAATATGCCTGCGAAAATAGATGTTTCCGTTTAGTTTAGGTGTTAAATACCAATAAAATATGAAAAAACTTTTGGTTACAAACTGCACGATGGCTTGACCCGCATTATAATGTCACTTTTCGAAGGTGGGAGGCAGAGATTATTCCGGAGCAACCCTAAAAAATTGGTTCCCTATCAGCTTTCAGACTTACCTGTCAGAAAAACGATGAATCCTCTTAAAACATAATATTAACAGTCCTTAGAATTGACTCATATCCAGCTGAGAATCTGTTCGGAATCATCATGAAAAAGGATTGATATGAACCGTTTATTAACCGAAGATTGTTTATTTCAGAGGAATCGGAGTTTCTTTATGGCTCCCGAATTTCGTTATATTTGTGCAAAATCGATCGAAAATGACACCAACGTATTCTGAAGATTCCATTCGTACACTTGATTGGAAAGAGCACATCCGCAAACGACCAGGGATGTACATCGGGAAGCTGGGCGACGGCTCATCTCACGACGACGGAATTTATGTGCTCTTGAAGGAAGTCATCGATAACTCCATCGATGAGTTCATGATGGGTTTTGGAAAGAAAATCGATGTGGAAGTGAGTGACGAACTTGTCTCCGTAAGAGATTTCGGACGGGGAATTCCGTTGGGAAAACTGGTAGAAGTTGCTTCGCGCATGAACACAGGTGCCAAATATGACTCCAAGGTTTTCAAGAAATCGGTTGGATTGAACGGAGTAGGTATCAAGGCAGTCAATGCACTGTCCTCGGGTTTCAACATCAGTGCCTTCAGAGAAGGAAAAGGAAAGCGCGTTGAATTTCAACAGGGCGAACTGATTGGCGAGTACGATATCCCTTCCACCGACGAACCCAATGGTACGATGATTTCCTTTGTGCCTGACGAGACCATTTTCCATGAATTCCATTTCATCAAGGATTTCGTGGTAGGAATGCTTAAAAACTACGTATTCCTCAACGCCGGACTGACCATCAATTTCAACGGCGAAAAATACCTTTCCAAGAATGGATTGCTCGATTTGCTGGAGGAAAACCTTGATCAGGAACCTCTCTACCCAATCATTCACCTGAAGGATGAAGATATCGAGCTGGCCATCACGCACGGAAACCAGTACGGAGAAGATTACTATTCGTTTGTTAACGGACAACATACCACGCAGGGTGGAACTCACCTGGCTGCTTTCCGCGAAACGATTGTCAAAACCATTCGCGACTTTTACAAAAAGGATTTCGACGCTTCGGATATTCGGGCTTCCATTGTGGCGGCCATTAGTATCAAAGTGGAAGAGCCTGTTTTCGAGTCACAGACCAAGACCAAGCTGGGTTCGAAAGATATTGGTCCCAACGGGCCATCGGTGCGGAATTTTATCATGAACTTCATCCAGAAAGAACTGGATAACTATCTGCATAAAAATTCCGAAACCGCCGAAGTTTTGTTGCGCCGCATCCAGGAATCGGAGCGGGAGCGCAAAGCCATTTCCGGAGTGAAAAAACTGGCCAAGCAACGGGCCAAAAAAGCCAGTCTGCACAACAAAAAACTGCGCGATTGCCGTTCTCACTATAACACCAGTGACGATCGGAAGAATGATTCCTGTATTTTCATTACCGAGGGAGACTCGGCCAGCGGTTCCATTACCAAATCGCGCGATGTAAATACTCAGGCGGTATTTAGCTTACGCGGAAAGCCACTTAACTCATTCGGGTTAACCAAAAAGGTGGTGTATGAAAATGAGGAATTCAACCTGCTGCAGGCGGCTTTGAACATTGAAGAAGGGATTGATGAACTGCGTTACAACAAAGTAATCATTGCTACCGATGCCGATGTAGATGGAATGCACATCCGATTGTTGCTGATTACATTCTTCCTGCAGTTTTTCCCGGAACTGATCAAGAAAGGCCATCTGTACATTCTGCAAACACCGCTTTTCCGGGTACGGAATAAAAAAGTAACCCACTATTGTTATTCGGAACAAGAGCGCGATGCCGCAGTGAAGAAACTGAAAAATACAGCGGAGATAACCCGCTTTAAAGGTTTGGGTGAGATTTCGCCCGATGAGTTTAAGAATTTCATCGGCGACGATATTCGTCTCGAACCGGTGATACTAAACAAACATGAATCGATTTCCGACATGCTTTCGTTCTACATGGGGAAAAATACACCCGAACGACAGGAATTCATCATCGAGAATTTGTATGTTGAAAAGGATGAGGTAGAAGTAGTTTAATTTGGAAGCAGACAGAGAATTAATTCAACCCTTAACGATTTAGATTCATAGATGAGTATAGAGGACGATAAGTTACCAACCGGTGAGCCGGAAGATGATAGCACAAAGGATTCCAAAAAAGATTTGCATCAGATTAAGTATTTGTCGGGGATGTACGAAAACTGGTTCCTTGACTATGCTTCCTATGTAATTCTGGAAAGAGCTGTACCTTATGTATACGATGGACTAAAGCCGGTTCAGCGCCGTATTTTACATGCCATGCGGCAGATGGACGACGGCCGCTATAACAAAGTAGCCAACATCATCGGGCAAACCATGATGTACCACCCGCACGGCGACGCCTCCATTGGCGATGCCCTGGTACAGCTTGGACAAAAAGACTTGTTAATTGATACCCAGGGAAACTGGGGAAATACACTGACCGGAGACGGTGCTGCCGCTCCGCGTTACATCGAGGCTCGCCTGTCGAAATTTGCACTGGAAGTACTCTTTAATCCTAAAACCACCAACTGGCAACTGTCATACGACGGACGTAACCGCGAACCGGTTACCCTTCCGGTGAAATTTCCGTTGCTGCTGGCACAGGGAGTGGAAGGAATTGCTGTCGGACTGGCGTCGAAAATTCTTCCCCACAACTTCAACGAACTGATTGATGCATCCATTGCCTATCTGCGTGGCAACGAGTTAGAACTCTTTCCCGATTTTCCATCGGGTGGCTATATGGATGTAGCACGATACAACGATGGTTTGCGCGGTGGAGCCGTGCGGGTCAGAGCCCGAATAGAAAAACAGGACAGCCGGACACTGGTCATTACTGAAATACCTTACGGGAAAACGACTTCTTCGGTTATCGAATCAATCATCAAGGCCAATGACAAGGGCAAAATCAAAATCAAAAAGATTGATGACAACACGGCCGACCGGGTTGAGATTCTTGTCCATCTGGCTTCCGGTATCAGTTCCGATAAAACCATCGATGCACTGTATGCCTTCACTGATTGTGAAATTTCCATTTCACCCAACGCCTGCATCATCGAAGATGACAAACCAAAATTCCTGACTGTAACAGAAATTCTTCAACACTCTGTTAATTCAAGTGTCGAACTGTTGAAACAGGAACTGGAGATACGCAAGAGTGAACTGGAAGAACAGTGGCATTTTGCTTCGCTCGAAAAAATATTCATCGAAGAACGCATATACAAGGATAAAGAGTTTGAAGAAGCTTCATCGATGGATGTGGCGATCAAACATATCGACAAACGGCTCGAACCATGGAAGCCCAAACTTAAGCGGAACATTACCCGCGACGATATCCTCAAACTGATGGAAATCCGTATGGCCCGAATTCTGAAATTCAATTCCGATAAGGCCAATGATAACCTGCTTTCCATTGAGGAAGAAATTGCGAAAGTCGTCAACAATATTGAAAACATCATCGATTACACGATTGATTGGTTCAAACGCTTAAAAACCAAATACGGCAAAGGACGGGAACGTAGGACAGAGATTCGCAGCTTTGAAAACATCGAAGCGACCAAAGTAGTTGTGGCTAACGAAAAACTGTACATCGACCGGGAAGAAGGTTTTGTGGGAACCGGACTGAAAAAGTCCGAATATGTTTGCGATTGCTCCGACATCGATGATATCATCATTTTCCGGCGCGATGGAACCTATTTCATCACGAAAGTGTCGGAAAAGGCGTTTATCGGAAAAGACCTCCTGCACCTGGCAGTATTCAAGAAAAACGACAAACGAACCGTGTACAACCTGGTTTACCGTGACGGAAAAGCAGGCAATACCTACATGAAACGTTTCTTTGTCACTGGTGTGACCCGCGACAAAGAATATGATATGACCCAGGGAACACCCGGAACCCGCATATTTTATTTCAGTGCCAATCCGAACGGAGAAGCTGAAGTGCTGAAAGTAGTGTTAAAACCCCGTCCAAGGTTGAAAAAACTGACCATGGAAATTGATTTAGGTGAACTGGCCATCAAAGGCCGGAGCTCCATGGGGAACCTTGTCACCAAACACGAAATACACAAAGTAAGCCTGAAAGAAAAAGGCACCTCCACCCTGGGCGGCCGTAAAATTTGGTACGATCCGGATGTGCTCCGGTTGAATGCCGACGGACGTGGAAAATACCTGGGAGAATTCAGTGGCGAAGACAAGATCCTGGTCATCACTAAGGACGGTTGCTTCCAACTTTACTCCTATGATCTGACCAATCACTTCGAGAACCACATCCTCTCCATTGAGAAATTCCACGAAGACAAAGTAGCTTCCGTGGTGTACTGGGATGCCGAACAGAATTTCTACTATGTGAAACGATTCGAGATCGAAAACGGTGCCAATAAGGTTTGCCGGTTCATTGGAGATAATCCGGAAAACAAACTCATTAGCATTACATGGGTAACCTACCCAAGACTCGAACTGAAATTCGGAGGAGACAGTCGTGAACGTGATAACGAGATCATCGAGGTGGCCGAGTTTATCGGAGTAAAATCATTCAAAGCCAAAGGAAAACGTCTGACCAACTTCACGGTATCAAATATTAAAGAGATTGAACCGGTCATCCGGGACGAAGATGAACAGGAGGAGGAGGATGTCCCACTGGAAATCAACAGGACAGACGAAGATGAGGACGACGAAAACCAAATGGAACTGACATTCGACAAATAAATCGGTAAACCGAAGCTTACTTGTGAAAATTTACCTAATCGGATATATGGGATGCGGAAAATCGACGCTGGGCAGGAAACTGGCCCAGCGTCTGAATCTCTGTTTTATCGATTTGGATAAATACATCGAAGAAAGGAATTTTCGTACCATCCCATCCATATTTGCCGAGGAAGGTGAAGAAGGTTTCCGTCTGCGTGAAAAGAATGCGCTGGAAGAGATTGCTGAATTTGAAAACCTGGTGGTAGCCACCGGTGGCGGGGCTCCATGTTTTTTCGAAAATATGGAGTTGATGAACCGGACGGGCATCACACTTTACCTAGCTCCACCTGTATCAGAGTTGGTCGAACGCTTGCTGAAATCGAAAAACGAGCGGCCTTTGATCAAGGGAAAATCGCGTGAAGAACTAACCCGATTTATCGATGAGAACCTTAAAAGAAGGGCACCTTTTTACGAAAAAGCTTCTATTATTATCCGCGACAAAAAAAACCTGGAGGTTGACGATGTGATGCCTCTTTTAGAAATGTAGCCTTAATTTTTCCCCTTTTCGTTGGCAATTCCTGTCAAATAAAAAGGCCGCCCAAAGGCAGCCTTTCATATGTTTTTGGTCATTCAGCAATCTAAATAACTATATCATCTTCTTTGGTTTCCTGCACACGAAGTGAATGTCCGGGCAAAAGCAGGTTTAACAAGACACCAATCACCGACGCAAGGCCAATTCCCGCCAGTGAAAAACTTCCCCATTGAATGGTGGCTCCGCCTACGCCCAATGTTAAAATCACCGAAACGATCACCTGGTTACGGGTCGTGTTCATGTTGGTATGTGAATCAATCAGTGTTTTGATACCTACCGAAGCAATCATACCAAACAACAACAGCATAATTCCTCCCAATACCGGCTCAGGAATGGTTTTCAGAAAGCCGGAAATTTTTCCGACAAGGGAGAAAACGATGGCTGTAATGGCTGCAATTCGAAGAACTTTCGGGTCACCAACCTTCGTCAGGGAAATAGCACCGGTTACTTCCGAATACGTTGTGTTGGGCGGTCCACCCATCAATCCGGCGAAGAAGGTGGCAATTCCATCACCCAGTAAAGTACGGTGCAATCCCGGCTTTTCGATGAAGTTTTTCTCCACCACACCACCAATAGCATACATGTCGCCCACATGCTCAATTATGGGAGCTACAGCCACAGGAATCATAAAAAGAACAGCTCCCCAGCTAAATTCCGGGCGGGTAAATTCAGGCAGTGAAAACCAGTGGGCAGTAAGAATTGCAGAGTAATCAACAATGCCGAGCAATGCCGAAAGAAAGTATCCAACAGCCATTCCAATGAAAATTGGAATCAGTTTCATCATTCCCTTGCCAAAAGTAACAATGACAATAGCTGTACCCAGTACTACCGCGGCTACCAGCCACCGCAAACCAGTGGAAGTTGTTTGCAGAATCTCTCCACTTGGAGACTGAATCATATTGATGGCCACGGGAGCAAGAGAAAGCCCGATAACAATAATAACCGGGCCGACAACTACTGATGGAAACAAACGCTCAATAAAGCGAATGCCCCGTAGTTTTATCAGTGCGGATATCACAGCATAAACCAACCCGACGGCCATTAGTCCCGAAAGTGTGCCTGCCAGGCCATACATTTCGGTAGAGGCAATAATTGGTGCGATAAAGGCAAAGCTGCTTCCCAGAAAAACCGGAACGATTCCACGGGTTATCAAATGAAAAATAAGGGTTCCCACGCCCGCTGTGAAAAGTGCAACAGCCGGGTCAATTCCTACCAGAAGCGGAACCAATACGGTTGCACCAAAAGCAACAAACAGGAACTGAATTCCCAGTACAGTCCTTTTCCAGCCAGTCAGTTGCTGGGATAAATTGTTCGAAGTCATTGATCAGGTGTTTTGAGTTTAGAATCTATGATTAAGCGTTGTCATTATTTTCAGACAGCCGGGACCGCATCTCGCGAACATTCAACTGCATATATACTTTTCCCCTGTATTCATTTTCGGTAACCGAATAACATATATCGAAAGGAAGCGATTGTTTAATCATCTCAAAATCCTGCGCCTGTGAAAAAGCGATAGCCGAAAAAACCGAAGAAGAACGGTTGGCCTCAATCAAATCAAGTTTGATATGCTCACTCCCACGCCCTACAATGCGGCTGGTGCCGTAGTCCATCACATCCTCTGTGAGAAAAACCGGCATCATATTATGGGGTCCAAATGGTTCAAACTGATTCAGTACCCGCAGAAATTTCGGATTCAAATCTGACAAACTCACCTTCGCATCGATATCAATGGTAGGAACCAGTTTTACTTTCTTCACCGACTCAGTAACAATCTCCTCAAAGCGGCGACGGAATTCCGGTACATTTTCGATTTTCATCGACATGCCGGCCGCATACATATGTCCACCATAGGATTCCAGTAAATCAGCGCAGGCGCCGATGGCCTCGTAAAGGTCGAATTCACCAACCGAACGCGCCGAACCGGTTGCCATTCCGTTCGATTCCGTCAGGATAACTGTAGGTCGGTAATAATGTTCGGTAAGTCTTGATGCAACAATTCCCACCACACCCTTGTGCCAGTCGCGATTATATAAAACAGTCGAATTTAAGGTCTCCCAACTGTCATTCTGCTGAATCATTTCCAGGGCTTCCTGGGTAATATTCTGATCGAGTGTTTTCCGTATTTCGTTGTAGGAATTAATCTCCGAACCCAACGCTTCCGCTTCGTCTTCATCCTGCGCCAGCAAAATGGCCACCGATTTCTTTCCATGTTCAATTCGACCTGAGGCATTCAGTCGTGGGCCAATACGGAAAACGATATCGTTTACACGAATTTCGCCCTGCATTCCGGCATACTTGATAATGGTTTTCAAACCAATGGATGGATTCGAATTCAGTTTCCGCAGACCATAGTAGGCTAGCACCCTGTTTTCGCCGGTTAGCGGAACAATATCAGAAGCAATGCTGACAACGACCAAATCGAGCAACTCGTAAATTACATCTTCCGGAATTCCCTGATCACGACAAAGAGCCTGCAGAAATTTGAAGCCAACGCCACAACCTGAAAGCTCTTTGTAAGGATAGTTACAACCGGGCTGCTTGGGGTCCAAAACTGCCACGGCATCGGGAATTTCATCGCCCGGATTATGGTGGTCGCAGATGATAAAATCGAGTCCCATCTCCTTGGCCTGGGCAATCTTTTCAACGGCCTTTATGCCGCAATCCAGCACAACAATCAGTGAAAAATCATTCTTCGCAGCGAACTCAATTCCTTTCATCGAAATACCATACCCCTCCATATACCGGTCGGGAATGTAGTAATCGACATTGGTGAGTTTGTTTTGCAGGAAGGAATACATCAGGGCGACTGAGGTTGTTCCGTCCACATCGTAGTCACCGTAAACAAGCACCTTTTCATCATTTTGAATAGCCTCAACAAGACGTTTCACTGCCTTGTCCATGTCTTTCATCAAAAAAGGATCGTGTAAATCGGAGAGTCGCGGACGGAAAAAGGAGCGAGCCTCTTGATAGGTTTTGATGCCCCGCTGGACCAAAAGGTTTGCAATGGCCATGTCAACATTCAAGGCGGCCGATAAGTGCTTCACCTCATTCATGTCGGCTGGCTGTTTCAAATTCCAGATTTTCTGCATACCCTATGGTCTCCTAACTCGCTTTTCTGCTTAATTTATAAATCTCACAAAGATACAAAATGCCCGGAGGGAGCAAAAACAAATGTCTAACATTCATCAAGTTTTGTTAACAAAACTTTAAAGAGAAAATAAAGTCCTGGACAGAGTATGGTTATTTTCCCCACACACTGACAATTGCCTTTTTTTTCATCCATTTAAAAATATAATCCTTTGGTTATAAAATGCTTTGTCTGCCGCACCCCCAACCACAAATAGGATTTCTTTGTTATCTTTGCAGAAAATTTTCTCAAACCCAGAATTGGAGAACGTTTAGAAATGAGTAACATAGAGCTGAGTGAACAGGAAATAATCCGCCGTAATTCGCTGAATCGGTTGCGGGAACTGGGCATCAATCCCTATCCTGCAGAAATGTACAACGTCAATGCTACCGCGAAAGAGATAAAGGAGCAGTTCGACCCCGAAAAAGGGAACTTTCAGGACGTAACATTTGCCGGTCGAATCATGAGCAGGCGGATTATGGGTAAGGCCTCGTTTGCCGGATTGCAGGACAGTACCGGACGCATCCAGATATATGTCAACCGAGACGAAATCTGTCCGGAAGAAGACAAAACCCTCTACAACGAAGTATTCAAGAAATTACTCGATATCGGCGACATCATTGGGGTGAAAGGCTTTGTGTTTATCACCCAAATGGGCGAAATTTCCATCCATGTGAAGGAGCTCACCGTACTGAGCAAATCCATTCGTCCATTGCCGGTTGTGAAGGAAAAAGATGGTAAAGTGTTCGACGCTTTTACCGATCCCGAACAGCGTTATCGTCAACGGTATGTCGACCTGATTGTTAACCCGCAGGTGAAGGACGTTTTCGTGAATCGCACGAAAATCATCAATACCATGCGCGAGTTGTTCAATGAGCGTGGCTACCTCGAAGTGGAAACGCCCATTCTGCAACCCATTCCGGGTGGAGCAGCAGCCCGTCCGTTCATCACGCATCACAATGCGCTGAACATGCCACTCTATCTCCGTATTGCTAACGAGCTCTACCTGAAAAGACTGATTGTCGGCGGTTTTGATGGCGTGTACGAGTTTGCCAAGGACTTCCGCAACGAAGGGATGGACCGCACGCACAATCCTGAATTCACCGTAATGGAAATCTACGTGGCCTACAAGGATTACCACTGGATGATGGATTTCACAGAGGAGATGATTGAGCGCGTTGCCCTGGCCCTGCACGGAACAACCAAAGTGCAGCTGGGCGACAAAGAAATTGATTTCAAACGCCCGTTCAAACGGGTAACCATGTACGATGCCATCAAGGAATACACCGGCTTCGATATTTCCGGCATGGATGAAGAACAACTTCGCGGAGTATGCAAGAACCTCGACATCGAGGTAGACCCGACCATGGGAAAAGGCAAACTCATCGACGAGATTTTCGGCGAAAAATGCGAAGGCAACTACATTCAGCCAACCTTCATCATCGATTATCCGAAAGAGATGTCACCACTGTGTAAAAAGCACCGTGACAATCCCGATTTGACTGAGCGTTTCGAGCTCATGGTAAACGGCAAGGAGTTATGTAACGCCTATTCCGAGCTGAACGACCCAATCGACCAGCTGGACCGTTTCCAGGAACAGCTCAAGTTGTCGGAAAAAGGAGATGATGAAGCCATGTATATCGATATGGACTTTGTACGTTCGCTGGAATATGCCATGCCTCCTACTTCGGGAATGGGTATCGGCATCGACCGGTTGACCATGTTGATGACCAATAATCTCTCCATCCAGGATGTATTGCTCTTCCCGCAAATGAAACCGGAGAAAAAATCAGAAGGTGACAGCGACGGGAAATTTGAAGAGTTAGGCATTCCGACCGATTGGGTAGGCGTCATCCGCAAAATGGGCATCACTAAAGTGATCCAGCTCAAAGAGCTTTCTCCCGGTAAGTTGTTCAACGACCTCTGCGGGTACAACAAGAAAAACAAACTGGGTTTGACCAATCCTTCAGCGGATGATGTCAAACAGTGGGTAAACTAGACTTTCATTGAATGTCTGAAATAAGCGAGAAATTACGAATTGCCATCATTGGAAGCGGGAGCTGGGCTACAGCTCTTGCCAAGATGTTTATGAATAACGTTCCGGAACTCAACTGGTATTTCCGCAAGGAAGAAACCATTGAACTGTTCCGGAAATTTCACCACAATCCCAATTATTTGCAGTCGGTGGAGTTCGATGTCAACCGGATTCATTTCTATGCCGACATCAACGAAATTGCAGAGGAATCGGATATCCTGGTTTTTGCCATTCCTTCAGCCTTTCTGAAGGATGCCTTGAAAAAATTGACAATGGATATCAGTCACAAATTTGTGGTGTCAGCCATCAAGGGAATTGTCCCCGACGATAACCTTGTGGTGGGCCAGTTTTTTCACGAATACTACAACGTCGCATACGATCAGGTGGGCGTGATTGCAGGGCCGTGTCATGCTGAAGAAGTGGCACGCGAACTGTTGTCATACCTCACCATTGCCAGTCCCGATGTGAAAAAGGCCCGTCAATTCGCGTTTTTGCTTGAAAGTCCGTACATACGAACCCACATTTCAGACGACATTTGGGGAACCGAATACTCTTCCGTTCTGAAAAATATTATGGCCATTGCGGCCGGTATTTCACACGGATTGCGTTACGGCGACAACTTCCAGGCTGTCCTGATGTCGAACGCTATTCAGGAAATCAAACGGTTTGTGGACACCGTACACCCCATTACCCGCGACATCAAATCGAGCGCCTACCTGGGCGACCTTTTGGTAACCGGTTATTCGCAATATTCCCGTAACCGGACGTTCGGAACCATGATTGGTAAGGGTTATACCGTGCGTACCGCTATGCTCGAAATGCACATGATTGCAGAGGGTTACTTCGCCACCAAGTGTATTCGCGAAATTAACAGCCGGTATAATGTGAACATGCCCATCACTGATGCTGTTTACAACATACTTTACGAGAACATCTCGCCGGCCATTGAACTGAGAATCTTAACAGAACATCTTCGATAATCATATTTTAATCTCGCTATCATGAACAATATTAAGCTGGATATGGAGAAAGCCTTTTCCTTTGTTTCCCGTGACGAAGTTTTCGCGTGGAAGGAAACCATGGAAAAGAACAATGTTGCTCTCCATGAGAAGACTGGAAAAGGAAACGATTTTCTGGGTTGGGTAAACCTGCCAACTGCTATCACCGAAGAACATCTGAGTGATGTGGAAGAAACGGCAGCCCGCCTCAGAAGCAAGAAACTCGACATTTTTGTGGTCATCGGAATCGGCGGATCGTACCTGGGCGCCAAAGCTGTGGTCGATGCGTTGTCCGATTCGTTTGCTCACCTGAAAGGAAGCGATGCTCCGCATATTCTCTTTGCCGGACAAAACATTGGCGAAGATTACCTGCACGAACTGCGCGAACTGCTGAAAAATAAAGAGTACGCCATCGCTGTCATTTCCAAATCGGGAACGACTACCGAACCGGCGCTGGCTTTCCGTTTGCTTCGTCAGGATATTGAAGAGAAATACGGTGTGGAAGAAGCCCGTCAGCGGATTATCGCCATTACCGACGAAAGCAAAGGTGCCCTGCGCACGCTCGCTACTGAAGAAGGTTACAAAACCTATGTGATTCCGGACGACGTAGGTGGCCGTTACTCGGTGCTTACTCCGGTAGGTTTAGTCCCGATTGCCGTTGCCGGATTTGATGTACGTGCCCTCGTTCAGGGTGCCCGCGACATGGAAAAAGCCAGCGATGTAAACGTTCCGTTCGAAGATAACATGGCCGCTCAGTATGCCGCTATCCGAAACAGCCTGTACAAATCAGGTAAGAAGATCGAAATCCTGGTAAACTTCACACCGAAACTGCACTACTTCTCCGAATGGTGGAAACAGCTGTACGGCGAGAGCGAAGGAAAAGAAAGCAAAGGTATTTTTCCGGCCAGCGTTGACTTCACCTCCGATCTGCACTCCATGGGACAATACATTCAGGAAGGTGAGCGCATCCTGTTCGAAACGGTTATTTCGATCAATACGCCCGATTACGAAGTGCGTATTCCGGAAGACAAGGATAACCTCGACAAGCTGAATTACCTGGCAGGAAAACGCGTCGATGAAGTGAACAAAATGGCCGAATTGGGTACAAGTCTGGCCCACATGGACGGCGGTGTTCCGAACATCCGCGTAGAAGTTCCGAAACTCGATGAGTATAACCTCGGACAGTTGATTTACTTCTTCGAGATTGCCTGTGGAATGAGCGGTTACGCCCTCGAAGTAAATCCATTCGACCAGCCCGGAGTAGAAGCGTATAAAAAGAACATGTTCGCCCTGCTCGAAAAACCCGGCTTCGAAGAAGAAACCAAAAAGATCAAATCACGCCTGTAAGCAATTAACAGGCTACAATCATATAAAAGCTGCTCTCACCGGGCAGCTTTTTTTTACACTGACAGTGGGTTACAACCCTGTCGGTGGTTTGGTTAGCAGAATCAATCCTGTCAGGTTTTAAAAACCTGACAGGATATTTCCTTTTACAAGGCCTGAAAAACGTCCCACGTTAAGGTCACGACATGTCGTGACCCTACAAAATACCAATTGATGGGCATTGTCTGCAACAAAAAAGGGACTCCACCACCTGGATGAAATCCCTTTCTTTATCTAATAAATCGACTTATTCCATCAGGGTTTAGCGATGCCAATCACGCCTTCAGCTACCCGTGAACCAGCAGCGCCCGTTGGCTGCGAAGTCAAATCATCTTCACCCGAGTGCACAATGATGGCACGGCCAATAACAGAATGCGGTCCGTTCAGCATAATCATCTTGTCCACCCGTTCGTAATGGCCGGTACTGTCGGCACCCACTTCGATATTGCCCAAATCGCCTACGTGACGAACAGCTGCATCCGGACCACCGTGGTTTACATTTTCCGGGTTGAAGTGTCCACCTGTCGATTTCCCATCCGGGCTTGAAATATCACCATATTCATGCACGTGGAAGCCGTGTTTACCGGGCGCCAGTCCTTTCACATCGGCTACTACCTGAACACCGCCATCCACTTTCGTGAAGGTGACCGTTCCGGTTACATGACTTCCGTCTGTAGGAGTCAACACACATATCGCTTTGGTTACTTCGGGAGTTGTTGCCTTTTCCATCCCGGCATTGCTTTGCTGTCCTGATTTTGGAGCACAAGATTGTGTAATTATCAACAAAATGATGGCAATCACACCGTTCAATACGACAAAATTTTTTCTCATACTACTTTCGTTTTTATAGTTAGTTATTCAATCATCTCTTTTCATTGGTGTATAGGCGGGTTATCTGTCTGGTTAGCCGGCTCAGCAGGATATTTCTATCCTGCTAGCATGCAACTAACTAAAACTAACCAGAGTGGCATCTTGTTCAATTATCTTTCGGGAAGCTAGTTGATATAGCAAAAACTTAACATTGGGAATAAGAGATGTCAAAACAGTTCTTATTTAAGATTTTGGCTCAAAACTTAAATAAAACCATGCCTTAATTAAATCTTTGAGCAACTTCTTAAAATACCAATAGTTCTATGATTAATCTTGCTTTTTTATGACATCCAACTTACGGATCTTAACCAATCCTGAAATAAATCCTCCGACAAATACAACCTTTAATATAAAGCCGCTTAATAACATCTTCGGTTCCAATAGTCCATAAATTATATAAAGTAGAACTAATGCAATAAAACCCATTAGCAAAAAATAGAACGGATCTTTATACGAGAACAAACCAAATATAATTATCAAGAGACTGAAAACTAAGCTTGGAATAGCAACTAGATTATTGGAAGAATTACCGATCATAACAAGGGAAACAATCAGATTAATTCCACCAATAATAAAAAGAATCCATCGGGAATACTTTGTTGTTTCGTGTGCTTCTTCAATGAGTTTTTTGTTTCGGATCTTCGATGAAACGAATTCTCGCTTATCCAATTCAGAACCAGCAAACGGATAACCACACTTCAAACACTTTTCCGACTCCTCCACGTATTCCGTGTAACAAATGGGACAGAAAATTTTTTCATTCATCATATTTCTTTTAGTCAGTTAACTCAATTAATTGCAAAATCATTTTTCTGAGTCTAGCGATTCGCATTACATTTCAAATTCCAATTGTCCAACTTGTTCTGTCTCTTTATGTTCTTTTAATTGTAGAGTTAAATGTTTTGTTTCCTGTTCATCCGTTCCATACTTGGTAAACAAAGTCACATAAACCGTAACCGGCCCTGTAATCGTTTGACGAGATTCACTAAAGTAATTGACATACACCGTATAGATCCCCCGCTTAGCGGTCTTCAATGAAAACTCTTCCGGTCCGTATCCTTGTGTAAAATCATGACTTATTTTCCCTCCTATTCGGGTAGTAGTATGCTTGTAAAAACACTTCTCTCCATTCGGATCGATCACCCATAAATCGATGTCATTGTCATTGCTGCTCCAATCCAACGTAATTCTAATATCCAGCGGCATTGGATGTATATACTTAAGATTAGTTGAATCCAAATCCAATTCTTCTTTATGCAAAGCAATCAGATTATTCAGCTCATTGAAAACAACATCCTTGATGTTCTCAAAGCGTCCCCAATCATTCTCCAATATGTGGTTATACATCTCCAACGCCCGCTGATATTGTTTATTGGCCATATAAGCCAACGCCAGATCCCTATAAGACTGTGGTTCCTCCGGCCTCAACCGCTCAATCTCTTTGAATATTTCAATAGCCATAGCGTATTCCCCTTCATCCATCAAACGTCTGGCAACGACTTTCAGTAACTCGGGATTTTCCAGATCCAGCTCCAGGGTATTGGAAAGTACTCTGATAGCCATCTCCTTCATTTTCTTTTTAAACAGAAGATCAGCTACCTGAATGTAGAAAGATGGGCGCATCCGGTTCTCATCCTTAAACATATAATATAAGGAATCTATGTCCTCACTATTTGCCTTACGAAGGACCTTCATATAGGGAGCATCGGGCAACCAGGCGAGAACCTTTATGGAAGATTTTGCGACTGATTGGTTCAGTTCTTCCTTTTCTTCGATAGCCTCCCGCGCCAGGTCAGCAGTAATATCAATATTATTATCAACAATATTCAATACCTGAACGACCTGAGGTGGTGGTGGAGGTAGCGGAGGTCTGTTTGCCACTTCTTCCCGGGTAATGGGAATCATTCCTTGCTCGTCACTTTCCGAATCTTCGATCGTGACAACAGTTTCATCATCTGCTTCTGTACTATCGTTTGCATATTTCCCCGCCTCTAAAAACTTAGGAGGATTGTTATACCACGCACCCAATTTATTGATTCGATCTAAATTGTTATTTAGCACCTCTTTCTGAGATGTTTCTTTCTCCTTTTCTCGACTAGCCAGCAATTTGTTATACTCCTCTTTCAATTCATCGGGAGGCGTAATATGGTGGTCAACATAATCCTCGACACGGTCAAGGACTATAAACGATGTGTTTGGCGTAAGAATATTGAATTCACGTCCCAACTGATCAATATCTTGTTGATTCGTTTGGTCATTTATCTCCAGCGCCTCAATCTTTTTCGTAGCCCATACACGTGCAATCGGGGCATCTTCTCCTTTGACTATTTCAAAAGATTGTGTTTTCGTAATGCCTCTTTGGTTCCCATAATTCACCTCTATCTTTGCCTTCTCTCCTTTCAAAATTCCAGCTACTTCCAAATATCCATTTACACGCTTAGGAACATTGGGATAAACCTCCGTAATTTCCGAACGCTTATATTGACAAGACAGAAACTTATCTTCCTCATTCTGAATCAATTTCAACGCTCGCCCCATATCCAAAACGCTCAGATCAATAAATTCCCCATTTGTTTCGGTGACTATCCTTTTCAATAAAGAATAATCACTACCCGGACTCGATGTTATAGCATAGATCGGAACATCAGGATTTTCAAAATCATCTTCGCCAATTGTATTCACTGCATCCGAAAACAATAAGATTTCATCACTAGCCCTATCAAATTTTACGCTGCTTAGACAGGTTGCTCCATCGTTGTGTAATTGCCGGATGTAATCAATTAGTTCGGAGGCATCATTCCTTATGTTAAAAACTTTCGAAGAACTTGTCCGGTAATTGAACGTCACGAGCGACACTTCTTTATTGCCAGCTAAAGAAACCAGGTAATCATGCAGAAATTTCAGTTCCTTGTCCATATTCCGGTTGGATGCCGAGAATGAATCGTCCCAGTATATGGATATCTTTTCCGGAGTCTTTTTGATTGCACTCTTTAATTCCGGAGCCTTGATGTTTAGATAAAAATAAGTCGTCCCATCCAGCTGACAGGTAAACAACTGATGATCCGATCTACTAAACCGGGGTATAGTGAATTTTAATGAATTCGTAGCTGCGTAGTTTTTCCTTTCGAGACTCAAACAATATGCGTCACCTTCCGTATCAAATTTTATATCTCCAAATGCAGGCAAATGCTCTTTATCTTTTGACACGCTCTTGTAAACCTTTACATCCATCTTAAATTCGCCAATACTTTTCTGCGATTCCAGAGGGAGTGAATAATAAAGATTTTTATCATCGCCCCGAAGTGTTTCCACAAAAGCCAAAACAACCCGTTTACTGCCGTGTGCGGGAATCGGAAAAATCCGGGTTTTAAAGAAGTTCCCTTTAGTCATACTGGCAATCCCTGGATCTACATTTTTCCGGACAATTGCCTCAAAGGTTTGCCGTGCCTTCACTTTCTCAACAATCACGCCTTCTCTCAATTTTCCACTGATTCCCAAAGCATAACGACAGATTTCTTGTCCATCTTGAAGTGGTAATGATAATTCTCCTTCCAAATTGCGGGAAAATGGATTACTAAAAACCACGTCATATGTTGTTGTAGCAATATTTCCAACAACGTCTACATTGACATGCATTTGTGATATTCCCAGATCCTGTTTCCTGCCTGAATCCTGAACACTAAGTGAAGGCCCCTGTCCAAACGATAACTGACAGGCAAATAAGCCGATTAGAGTGGAGATAATTTTCATAATATTTGAGGTTGTCGTTAGTGGTAGTTATGATATTTATCTGATAAGACCTTTTCCTTTTATTCCGTTAACTTCTCAACCAGAGACCTCACTTCATCGATGTTTTTACCGGCGAGCAATCCTTTTTTTTCATCAAGATATGATTCAAGTTTTGTAAGATCGCTTTTCCTTAACTGCCCATCCTCCATCTTTAGCATTGCCTCAATTAACAGAATTCCTAAATATTGATTCTCTAATAATTCCATATCAGGATGCTCGATGCTTTCTACGATTGAAAGCTTAGCATACTCAATAAATGTGTATGCCTTGTTGTAATCTGAAATCAAAGCGATTGATGCAAAACAAAATGCTCTTCGCATTTTGATTCTTCTTGAGTCGGGAGAATCATCGTATTCACTATTCCCATTCTTATATATCCATTTAAACAAGGTGTCTATCTCTGCATTGTAATCATCTGCTAATTCAATGGTACCACGTCGTGAAAGGATTTGCTGAAATTCATTCTGAATCTTATCTGACTCTGATTTATAGATAGGGTTAAAATCTGTATAGGTGAAAGTCTGTAGAATCAGATTTTTGAAGTCGGCTATTAAATTATGGTTACTCGCAAAACCGTTCATAAACATCACCGAAAAAAATATGACTGTGGTTAGTTTCTTCATTCTCGTTATATAAGTTTCAACAGTTCAGCAATAAGATCCGCATTTTATAGTCTTTTTTTAAGACTCAGCTTTTCCAAAATTAATTTTGGGTAGTGTATCGGTCATCGAAGAAACATATGAATGAATGCTTCTTGTTCATTTGCCCATGGTTAGTTCTTATGGAAGTTCAATATAATTAATCCCTCACGAAAAGCCTTGCATGTCTCTTATGTTTAATATCACTACTTTCCATTAAACGAACATGGTTACTCTCCTTTATACTTCTTCCATCACCTATACTTCACCGATAACCTAACTACAAAATTGCTTAAGCGGGTACTTTAATTACGAAGCTCCGGCACGCCTTTGTTAGGAAACAAATCAAAGGCTACCGGAGCTTTCCTTCTAAACCATTAAAAGCATATTCATCTATAATTACCCGTGCCAGGGTATATCATATCCGTTATGAATTCTGAAAAATCTAATTGCGTATTTAGTCCTGTCTTATTCTTTTGTAACATTCAAACATCTTCTATTCATGCCGAACTACACACTCTAAATTAATGCATTGCATTCAGGAAACCTAAAGTGACGTCCCTGCTTATTGTTCATAACCCGGCTAATCCAGGTGTACTTTTTCGTACAGGGTGTCATTCACCACAGATTTTTGAACGTTCAGCATGCAAAATCGACTGTTCACCACTACTATACATAATATGAGATGGTTGATAAAATTTTCAAATTAGACGAATAGATGTTTGATGAGAGATATTAGATCCGAGAAATATCCTCCTTAGGAGGAGGTGGCCGAAAGGTGGAAGGAGGATTATTCAATGAACATTGAATAATGAAAATTCCCTCCAACATCCAGCGCGTAATAACTTCGTTGCGTTTCCCCCTTTCGTTTTTTCTCCAGGTCACCCACTCTTGCCGTCTGAAATCTGGAGTCTATCATCTTTCGTCTTTTTTTAATTCAGCATTCAACATTTAAAATTCGCATTCGTCTATCTTTGCATCCAAATTCCGATTGTATGACACAAACGACTAACCGTCCCCGCGGATACATCTACACGCTGCTGGCCACCTTATCCTTCAGCAATGTGTACATCTTCAGCAAAGCAGCCATGAACCAGATGAGCATGTCGCAGTTCTGGTTTTTCTGGTTTTTGATAGCCGTCAGCTTGAACCTGGCTGTCCTGATTTTTCGCGGTAAGCTATCGGTATTGCGCACCATTCCCAAAAAATCGCGATGGCTTTTTCCCACGCTGGGCGCGATGGAAATTGCCACCACCACCCTGTTTTTTGCCTCCATCAAGGTCATCGAGAATCCGGCTGTCACCGGTTTCCTGGGCAACTTGTTCCCGCTTTTTGTTACGCTGATGGGTGTAGTATTGCTAAAAGAGCGATTCACCCGCCTCGAGTCGGCGGGCATTATCATTGTCCTGTTGGGTGCCTTCGTTACGAGTTATTCCGGTTCGGCTAAACTTGCTGATTTCTTTATTCCGGGTACGGGACTTGTGGTGCTGAACGCCCTTTTTGCAGCGGCCACTACCATCCTGGTGAAGGTAAAAGTGAAAGATTTTCCGCCCGAGCTGCTCAATTTCAACCGGACCTTCTGGCTTTTTCTGTTTGCCATCGGCTGGATCATCGTTTCAGGCGATTCGCTCAACGTTCCGGGACGTGCATTGCTGAACACCGGATTGGGCGCTTTCTTCGGTCCATTCCTGGCCGTGCTGCTGGTGTACAAAAGCTACCAACACATCGAGGCTTCGCGGTCGTCCATTATTCAGGCGCTGAAAGGATTGTTTGTGATGGGAGGCGTATTGATTTACTTTGGACAACTGCCGCAGGGATACCAGATTTTTGGCGGGATACTCTCCATTGTAGGCGTCATTGTGATGGCTTCGGGCAAACTGCCGGCGCAGTACCGCGACAGAAAAGCCCGGAAAACAGAATCCGGGAAACATTTGGGCAACTATCAGAATGTGAATTCAAATTTGACTAACCCCTAAATCCCCTGAAGGGGACTTTTAGCCGCCCCTTTAGGGGAGGTTTGGAGGGGTAAAATTCAGCTTGTAGGAAAATTTGTAAGTCAGCTATTTTTCCATCCGCTCATTCATATAGCCACAGAAGATTATATCGACAGTAGTGTGATTTCGTTTAGTCGGATCAGACGTAATATTTGCGCATAAAAGCCATCACCTCCGACTCGCTGATGGGAACCGTGGCACCAGCTGTTGTAGCAGCCAAAGCGCCCAGTGCGTTACCGAAGTTCAGTGCATGGTGGATATCGCCCACGCTGAGCAGAATGTGCACAAATCCGGCCGAAAAGGCATCTCCTGAGCCAACGGTGTCCTGCACCTTCACTTCGTATCCCGAGTCGTAGAAGAATTCGCCGTCCTGGCTGATACAAAAGGCGCCTTTGGGTCCCATCGTTACCAACAGAATGCCCAGGTCGTAACGCATCATCAAATCCTCTCCGTAGCTGCGTGGATCAGTCCCGACAAGGGTGAATATCCTGGCCAACTCCACAATCTCCTCATCGTTAATCTTCACCACATCGGCCCGCTTAAGTGACTCATGAAGGGTTTCAGGGGTATAACAATCTTTCCGCAAATTGATATCGCAGAATTTCAGCGCATCGGGTGCCGCATCGAGCAGTTTAAACAAGGAGTCACGCGATTTCTCAGTGCGCTGGATTAGCGTACCAAAATAAATGCAGTGCGCTTCGGCGGCCAGTTCTTTCATATCGTCAGTAAACTCAATCTCATCAAATGCCACTCCGTTATTGATGGTAAAATCGGGAATTCCCTCCTTGTCCAGAAAAACATCCACTGTCCCGGTAGGGACTGCTTCATCAACCTGAATATTTCCGGTTGGCAGACCCAGATCTCTCACCCGTTCCATGGCCTCTTTGCCCAATTCGTCAACTCCCAGGCGGGTAATCAACCGGCCATTATTTCCGAAGTGGTTTATCCTAAAAATGAAATTGGCCGGTGCACCCCCCAACATCTTTCCTTCCGGCAGCAGATCCCATAATAATTCCCCAAATGCGATGATATTATATGTCATGGATAAAGCAGAATTTTGAGCAACCTGTCGTTGCTTTCAAGTTTCACGTGAAGGTAAGGTTTATATAAAAAAATAAAAAGCGGCCGAAGCCGCTTTCCAGTTCTTATACCCTTCCGGGAAGATGTTTCTTGACAAAATCATCGAGTATTCCCGACAGTTTCGGTTCCCCAATCTCCTCCAAATCATAATAAACGCGGGTCGATGGTTTCTTGATTTTCACCACGCGGCGCAGGTCGATGGGCGTTCCCACAATCACGGCGTCGCAATCCACCTTGTTGATGGTTTTCTCCAGGTCCTTCACCTGCTCATCACCATAACCCATTGCCGGTAGTAACGTCCCGATGTTTGGATAAATCCGGAAGGTTTCTTCCAGCTTTCCGGTTAACCACGGACGTGGATCGACAATTTCGGAAGCACCCAGTTTTTGAGCTGCTACGATGGCTGCTCCAATTTTCATCTCTCCGTGGGTGAGCGTCGGGCCATCCTCGACAGCCAGAATGCGTTTGCCACGAATCATTTCCGCGTCTTCCACCCGAACGGGAGAAGCAGCTTCCACCAAAATGGCCTTCGGGTTGATTCGGGCTATGTTGTTACGGACCTCCTGAATTTTATCGGGTTCTGCCGTATCGATTTTATTAATGACAACCACATCGGCCAGACGAACATTCACCTCGCTGGGATAGTATGCGCCTTCAGCTCCGGCGCGGTGCGGGTCGGCCACTACGATGGCCAAATCGGAATGATAGAACGACATATCGTTGTTGCCACCATCCCAGAGAATCACATCGCATCCGTTTGGGTCGTTTTCAGCTGCCCGCAAAATGGCTTCATAATCCACCCCGGCATAAATCACGTTTCCGCGGACAATATGCGGTTCGTACTCTTCCATCTCCTCGATGGTGCATTTATGTTTCTTCAGATCGTCAATCTCGGCGAATCGTTGCACCTTCTGGGCATTCAGATCACCATAGGGCATGGGGTGACGGATGGCCACTACTTTCAATCCCATTTGCGTCAGCAGCTCGATCACCTTCCGGGAAGTTTGGCTTTTCCCGCATCCGGTGCGGGTTGCCGTTACCGAGATGAGCGGTTTTTTACTTCGTAACATGGTTTCACCAGGGCCTAGCAACATGAAATTGGCTCCGGCAGCCTGAACAACGGAAGCCAGGCTCATCACTTTGTTATAAGAAACATCGCTGTACGAGAAGAAACAATCCTGAACGTTCAGTTTATGAATCAGTTTTCCCAAATCGTTTTGCTCGTAAACCGGAATGCCATCCGGATAGAGATTCTCCCCCGCTAGCTCTGCCGGATACTTTCTCCCGTCAATATCGGGAATTTGAGTGGCAGTAAATGCAACAACCCGGTAATCGGGGTTGTCCCTGAAAAAGGTGTTAAAGTTGTGAAAATCGCGGCCTGCTGCCCCGATGATAAGAACATTACGGCGTGCCATAGTTTGAAAGATTTAGATGTGAGAGGTTTAAACGAGTCTTTTAAGTTACCGAAAACAATATGCTCAGAATATGAATTTTCTCATCTGTTCAGCGGATGTTAATGTCCGATTTGGATATTACCGGAATAAATGGCACTTTTCCGGCTTACAAGGAGAGACTGCATGAACTATCTTGCACACATATACTTATCAGGCGAATCGGAAGAGTTGATGCTGGGAAATTTCATCGGCGATTATGTGAAAGGGAAACAGCACCGGGATTTTCCGGCAGAAGTGGAACGGGGAATTTTACTACATCGCAGGATTGATGAATTTACGGACCAACACGAAGCCGTACGAGCCTGTAATCAATTGCTTCGTCCTGGCTATCGCAAATATGCAGGCGTAGTTACCGATATCTTCTTCGATCATTTTCTGGCAGCGAACTGGCAACAATATTCGGTTCATTCGTTGAAACATGCCACCCGCCGTTTTCACGCCATTCTGCTATCCAATTACCGATTGCTTCCGACCCGGGTTAAACTGTTTGCCCCGTTTCTCATTCAACACAAAAGGCTGGAATCATATGCACAACTCAACGGGATTGAAGAATCGCTGGGCATACTAAGCCATCGCACTTCACTACCTGAGGAAACGACGTTTGCGATGAAAACATTGCGGGATGAATACCACCAATTCGAAGAGGCATTTGCCCGCTTTTTTCCCGAGATTATTCAGTTTGCTGTAGAGGAGGCCGACGTAAAAATAGAAATGCCACGACTTAAACGGGGCTAGAAATTTATTCACTCATCGCAACCTCTCATCTCCAAAAAAATACTTTTTTAGAACTGCTCCACTAAGGCGTAACATTGCCTTGAAGAGGCATATTACAACTCTCTCAAATATAAATTAAGGTCGTCCGATTATCGAAGTATTTCCATACGACTGGCATCGAGCCGCAAAAAGATAAACAGGAGGAAGGTGAAGGACCAAAGCGATGAACCACCGTAACTAAAAAATGGGAGTGGAATACCGATCACTGGCACCAATCCAATGGTCATACCGATATTAATAGCGAAGTGGAAAAAGAGAATCCCGGCAACTCCATATCCATAAACCCGGCTGAACCGGGATCGTTGTCGTTCGGACAGAAGTAGTAATCGCACAAGAAGGATCATAAAAAGAATGATAACAGTGGAAGTTCCTAAGAATCCCCACTCTTCGCCAACTGTACAAAAAATGAAGTCGGTACTTTGCTCCGGGACAAAGTTAAATTTCGTTTGAGTCCCTTTAAGGAAGCCTTTCCCCGTAAGGCCACCGGAACCAATAGCAATTTTCGACTGGTTTACATTATATCCTACCCCTAATGGATCAGAACGAATCCCAAGTACTTCGTCAATTCTGTCGCGTTGGTGAGCAACGAGCACATCCTGGTAAACAAATGAAACCGAACGGCTCAATGCCAGCGAGCTTATAAAGAACAGCACCACCCACAACACCGGCTGAATCCGTTTCCGGATACCATAAATAATGAAGATCAACAGCGAAGCGCCGGTAGAAATATACAGCACCATCGCCCTGGACCATCCCGGACGGATAGTGTAATTAATCAGATAGATGACAGCAAGCAGGGACACAAAAACAGCGACCATTTTTATGACCTCCTTCATCCGTTGCCGCACGAAACCGTATGCTGCAATCGACACAACAATAAGGAAAGCAACCAGCCGGATTTCATTCCAGATTAAAGTCAGAACGAAAAGGACAGCGGCGGCAAATCCCCAGAACAGGAACACACCAGATAATCCTTCACGGTAGAACACCAGGATGAAAACTGCATACACCAGTGCTGAGCCTGTATCATTTTGGGCAATAATCAATAACGCAGGCACACCAATCAACATTCCAAGTACTGCCAGTGATTTGAACCGGTGCATCTTGAAATTATACTGACTAATGTATTTGGCCACAGCCAGGTTGGTCACAAACTTCCCAAGTTCGGCAGGTTGAAGGGCAAAACCTCCGATTTCGAACCAGGCACGCGCACCATTAACCTCCTTTCCAAAAAACAAGACAGCCACTAACAGCAGGATGACAATACCATAAAACACGTAGGCAAACGCGACATAGAACTTACTATCGATAATCAGCACCGTAATGGCGATAAAGACAGCCATCAGAATCCAAACCAGCTGCTTACCGTAACGTTGCGTCATATCCATAATGCTTTGGTGATCTTCATTATATACCGCCGCGTAGATATTCAACCAACCCATCATCACCAGAATCAGGTAAAGGAAGACTGTTATCCAGTCGAGATTATACCATATGTTATTCCTACTAATCAATGTATTGTGTCTTTTTTAATCAGTGTATCTCTTTTGATCGTTTCCACTTTTATGGGCGTTGCATCCCGTTTGGTCGTTGTATCCTTTTTAGCAGGAGAACTCTGCTTAATTGTTGCTTCCTTCTTAGGTTCCAGCAAATTCGTTTCTAACATCCTTTTCTCCAGCCATTTTCTTCCGGAAGATATTGAATCTGTCAAATATTTCTCAATCATCAGGCTGGCAATGGGAGCAGCATAGCGGGCTCCCCACACGCCGTTCTCAACATAAACCGAAATAGCAATCTTCGGATGATCAGCCGGAGCAAAAGCCATGAAAACAGAGTGATCGGCACCATGCGGGTTCTGGGCAGTCCCGGTTTTACCACATACCAAAATACCTGGAATATGCGACATGGAGGCGGTACCACCCGGTTCCATTACTTCTTCCATTCCCTCAATGATTTTCTGGAATTGTATGGTATCGATATCAGTATAATGCCGTTCAGTAAATCGTTCAGGAATATTTTCATCCTGGATTTTTTTCACAATATGCGGAATGTAATAATATCCCCTGTTGGCCAGGATGGCGGCATAATTCGCCAGCTGCAACGGTGTAATTCCCAACTCCCCCTGGCCAATGGCCAGTGAAATAATCGGAAGAGCACGCCACCGCGCCCCTTTAAACACATACTTTTCATAGAAGTCGGAAGTAGGAACAAACCCTTTCAATTCATTCACAAAGTCAGTTCCCAGTGTCCGCCCAAATCCAAAACTCATCACATATTTCCGCCAGGTGTCATAAGCCTGACGAACATCCGGATATTTAGGATTCTCCAAAATACTCCGGAATTCCTGGGCATAATATGCATTACATGACTCAGCAATCGAACCACTTAATGCAAAGGCCGAATCATGATGACATCCCATATGGTAATTTCCAACCGTATACCCGTAATGACACCAATAGCGCATAGTCGGTGTTAAAACACCTTCCTGAAGTCCAATCAGCGCATTAACCATTTTAAAGGTGGAGCCGGGTGGATATTGCGCCATGAGTGCTCTATTGAAGAGTGGATTCAGCGTATCACGGGCAAGGGCCAGATAATTCTCACCACGATCGCGCCCTACCAGCAGATTTGGATCATAGCTGGGCGTACTGACCAGAGTAAGTACCTCACCGGTTGAAGGCTCAATCGCCACGATACTTCCGGCTTTCCCCTGCATCAGTTTCTCGCCGTAGCGTTGTAATTCGGCATCAAGCGAAGTGACTACATTCCTACCTATCACGGCAGTAGTATCATATTTCCCGTTCTGGAAAGAGCCTTTTATCCGGTTATGCACGTCTACCATCAGGTAATTGACACCTTTTTGTCCGCGCAACTCTTTTTCATACGACTTCTCAAGTCCAGTGATACCGGCGTAGTCACCCGTTTCGTAATACGGGTCTTTCTCCATCACTTGTTGATTGACTTCACCAACATATCCCAGCACATGCGAAGCTATTTTTTGCGGGTATTCACGAAGAGTACGGGTCTGTACGAAAAAGCCGGAAAACTTGAACAATTGTTCCTGCAGAATGGCATAACGCTGAGCAGACAATTGCTTGATAATAACCGATGGTTTGAAATACGAATAATCCTTCGCTTTCTGAAGCTGGTCTTCCAACTCTTCTTTGGTCACCCCGGTGATGTTGCAGAAATTCAGCGTATCGAAAGGTTGAAGTTCTCGTGGCGTAACCAGCACATCGTAGGCCGCCTGATTATATACCAGCAAATTTCCCGTCCGGTCGTAAATCAAGCCGCGGGCGGGGTAATTCACAATACGACGTACTACGTTGTTGGTAGCTGATAATTTGTACGATGTATCAATCACCTGCAGTGTAAACAGGCGAATAAGATACATAATGGCTACCACCAGGAATATGGCTGCAATAAGGTATGTACGTTTTGCGTTGGAATCCACCACTTTTAATTTCGAACCAAGTTATTTCCGGAAAACCAGATACTGGCTCAAAACTATTAAAATTATCGATAAAAATGCGTTGATGATTGCCTTAAGCAACGTGTGAAATATTCCGTGCAGAGTAAAAGCTTCTATCAAAAAGAGAAAGAGATTATGGGCGAATATCAGTATAACGGCATATTTCACGAACCATTCAAATCCGTACATGCTGATTCGCGGTGCGCTTCCCGGTTCATAGGTTTCTCTGGACGAAATCAGCATCAAAACACCGGGGCGTAAAAAAGCTACGAATACGGTTGCCGAAGCATGAATTCCGGGAGTATTGGAAAAAATATCGATGGTCAACCCCATCAGAAATCCTAAAATCATCAGCAGGTAACGCGGAGTTTCGAAAGGTAAAAGCAAAATGAAAAGTATATAAATAAAAGGGGAGTACATTCCTCCCAGCTGCACATTATTGATGAGCAGGACCTGCACCAGGACCAGCACAACGTACATAATGCCGTATTTTACAATATCATTAATCATTTTCGTTCGTTGATTCGAGCTTCAGTATTTCGTCGCGTGTTTTGTTTTGAATCACATCCACATAAACCAGGTTCTTGAAATCGACCGAAAGGTTGACGGTAATCTTGTAGAAATTACTTCCTCCATGAAGCGAATAATCAGAAACGGTCCCCAGCATTAAACCTTCCGGGAAAATAGCAGAATAGCCGCTGGTGACAATGGTATCGCCCTTGGCTACATCCACATGGAATGGGATTTCATCAAGTTCAGCTTTTCGGTAATCATCTCCATCCCATGTAAGTGACCCAAAATAGTTATTGCGTTTTATTTTCGCACTTATCTTCAACCGGTTATTCAGGATAGAAATAACGGTACAGTAATTCTCCGAAACGTGGGTTACCACACCCACTACACCATCGCTGGAAACAACGCCCATGTCGGGTTTAATACCATAACGTGAGCCCTTATTCAACAAAATATAGTTGTGCGCCCTGTTAACCGAATTATTGATCACCTTGGCGGTAACGAAGAAGAAGTTCTGCCGGTAAAGTGAATCTTGCTCAGGAGCTTCATTCCCGATTTTGGAAAGCTCTTCACGCATCAGTTGAGAGCGCAGTTTGGCATTCTCTTCAGCCAGCTCGTTATTGATTCGTTTTAATGTAAAATACTCCGCTACCGACCAGTATCCGCTGTAGATACTGCCGGTAATCCGGTTACTGGAATTTAGAAATTTTACATGCTGATAATTATTGTACTTCACAATCATCGAGATGGAAACCACCTCCAGAAACACAAATAAAAAAACCGCATGATAACGAGCCAGAAAACGAAGTAAATTCTTCATAGGCAAAAAAGGGAGGAACATATACTCCTCCCTGGTTCGCATTTATTTTTATTTCATATTAACGAAGAAGGAATGAAAACTTGTCCACATTCTTCAACGCAATACCGGTACCTCTTGCAACGGCCCGTAACGGGTCTTCTGCAATATGGAACGGAATATTAATTTTATCGGACAGGCGTTTGTCAAGTCCGCGCAACAGCGCTCCACCACCTGCCAACCATATACCGCGGTTCACGATATCGGCATACAATTCCGGAGGAGTCTGCTCCAACGCACTCAGAATAGCCGTTTCAATCTTCGAAATCGATTTTTCGAGGCAATGTGCAATTTCCTGGTAAGAAACCGGTACCTCAATCGGCAAAGCTGTCATTTGGTTCGGTCCCTGGATTATAAAATCCGATGGCGGATCTTCCAGTTCAGAAAGTGCCGCCCCCACATTAATCTTGATCTCCTCGGCCGTACGCTCACCAATTTTGATATTGTGCTGGTGACGCATGTACTCCATGATGTCGGCCGTCAGGTCGTCACCCGCAATACGGATGGACTTGTTGGTCACAATTCCGCCAAGCGAGATAACCGCAATTTCAGTGGTACCACCACCAATATCAACAATCATATTTCCCTCGGGTGCTTCTACATCGAGGCCGATACCGATGGCCGCAGCCATGGGTTCGTAAATCATGTAAACTTCACGACCGCCGGCATGTTCCGACGAATCGCGCACTGCCCTGATTTCCACCTCGGTTGAACCGGATGGAATACACACTACCATTTTTAATGCCGGTGAAAAAAGGCGGCTTTTGGGATGAATCATTTTAATCATCCCCCTGATCATCTGTTCGGCCGCGTTAAAGTCGGCAATCACGCCATCGCGCAACGGACGGATAGTCTTAAGGTTAGCATGCGTTTTCCCCTGCATCTGCCTTGCCTTCTCCCCGATAGCAACCATTTTCTCCGTTTTCAGATCGATGGTTACAATCGATGGTTCATCAACAACAATTTTATCATTATGAATAATGATGGTATTGGCCGTACCAAGGTCGATGGCAATTTCCTGGGTAAGAAAAGAGAATAGGCCCATACGTATACGTGTCTTAGTTCATTTATTATTTTCTAACTCAATGTTTAAAATGCCGGAATCCGGTCACGACCATTGCCATATCATGAGCATCACAAAACTCAATAGAATCTTTGTCGCGGATGGATCCTCCCGGCTGAATCACACAATCGATCCCCTCGTTATGCGCAATTTCAACCGAGTCGGCAAATGGAAAGAACGCATCGGATGCCATAACGGCGCCGTTCAAATCAAAACCGAAAGATTTTGCTTTTTCAATGGCATGTTTCAGTGCATCCACACGGGAAGTTTCACCAACACCACTAGCCAGTAGTTGTTTTCCCTTAGCTAGAACGATCGTATTTGATTTTGATTGTTTAACCAGGCGGTTTGCAAACAATAAATCTTCTACCTGATCAGCCGCAGGTACTTTTTTAGTTACTGGTTTTAACTCTTCGGCTACTTCCTGTTTTCTGTCTTTTTCCTGAACAATCACCCCGTTCAGCACACTACGGAACTGTACTGCTGGCGTCCCTGCATCTTTGCGAATCAGGATGATCCGGTTCTTCTTGCTTCCCAATATTTCAAGGGCTTCAACCGAATAAGCCGGCGCAATAACCACCTCGAAGAAAATCTTATTAGCCTCAGTAGCGGTTTCAGCATCAATCTCCCGATTGGTGATGAGAATTCCACCAAATGCAGAAACCGGGTCAGCGGCCAGAGCATCTTTCCAGGCTGCAACAAGATTTTCGCGGCTGGCACATCCGCAGGCATTATTGTGTTTCAGAATAGCAAAAGTTGTATCGTCATATTCGTCAATCAAACTGACGGCCGCATCAATATCCAGCAAATTGTTGTAAGAGATCTCTTTGCCGTGAAGCTGTTGGAACATCTCCTCGAATTTGCCAAAGAAAACACCTTGCTGATGCGGATTTTCACCGTAACGCAACGGTTTCGACTCATTCAGGCTTACACGGAATTTTTCCGGCCATTCGCCTGCAAAATAATTATAAATAGCTGTATCGTAATGCGAAGAAGTAGCGAAGGCCTGTGCAGCAAAAGCTTTCCGGTCGTCCAGTGAAGTTTTGCCTCCCTTTTCATCTAGCAGGGCCTTTAACTCTTCATACTGACCACGGTGGGAAACGATCAGCACATCGTTGAAATTTTTAGCAGCTCCCCTTATCAATGCAATCCCGCCAATATCAATTTTCTCAATGATATCAGCTTCAGAAGCTCCTGTGGCGACTGTCTCCTCGAAGGGGTAAAGATCGACAATTACCAAATCAATTTCAGGAATTTCATACTGTTTAAGCTGTTCCTTATCTCCTTCGTTTTCCCGGCGGGCCAGAATACCACCAAACACCTTCGGATGAAGGGTTTTAACCCGTCCACCCAAAATGGAAGGGTAGGTAGTCAAATCTTCCACTGCAGTTACAGGAACATTCAGTTCGCTGATAAACTTCTGCGTACCTCCGGTAGAGTAAAGGGTAACTCCCAGCTCATTGAGTTTTTTAACAATGACATCGAGTTTATCTTTGTGATAAACAGAGATCAACGCTGATTTTATCTTCTTTAAGCCGCTCATTTATAATTATTTAACTTTTACCCGCAAAGTTAATAAAAAGCCGTAAGTTTTCAGGCCTTTTATAAATTGATTTATAATATTTTCAATAAACATAAAAACAAAAGTTAAAAAGTCCCCTTCTCAAATTATTCCTACCTTTAAACATCGGTTAAATGTTATGCTTTTACTCAAACTCATACTCGAAAGTTTCCGCTTTGCATTTAATGCACTGGTCGTAAATAAATTGCGAACCTTCCTTTCGCTGCTAGGCATTACGATTGGCATCTTTTGCATCATTTCGGTTTTCACGGTGATTGACTCGCTGGAGCGGGCTATCAGAAACAGCATGGAGTCTCTGGGCAGCAATGTAATATATATTCAGAAATGGCCCTGGGCGCCACCCGAAGGAGAGACTGAATACCCCTGGTGGAAATACCTTAACCGCCCTGTCCCAACATTGCAGGAAGCTGAAGATATTTTACACCGTTCACAACTCACCCGCAACGCTTCTTTCAATGTGTTTTACCGGCGGACAGTTCAGGTGGATAAAAATAAAGCAGAAAATGTAGAAGTTATCGGCACTTCGCCAGGATTAATTAATATTTGGTCACTGGATGTTGCCATGGGCAGACCATTCACAGAAATGGAAATGAATTCGGCCCGCAACCTGGGAATGCTCGGCTCCGATGTGGCCTCACAGCTCTTTCCCAACAGTAGTCCGGTTGGGAAAACCATCAAAATACAAGGTTATAAAATTTACATCATTGGCGTTTTTACCAAAATGGGTGAAGACATGTTCGGCACCAGCATGGATAAACGGGTCTTGCTTCCCATCAAATTTGCAGCCCGGATGGTCGATATCCACCGCGATATGGGGCAAAGTATTATTGTGAAAGGGAAGGAAGGCGTGGCCGCGAAAAGGCTTCGCGACGACTTAGAGGGAGTTATGCGTTCCATCCGGCGACTCAAACCCAGTGAAGAGAATGATTTTGCCCTGAATGAGGTTAGCCTGATTTCGGGTCAGCTCGATAATTTTTTCAAAGTATTCAACCTTGCCGGATGGATTATCGGAGGATTTGCCATCCTGGTGGGAGGATTTGGGATTGCCAATATCATGTTTGTTTCGGTGAGAGAGCGCACCAGGATCATTGGCATACAAAAATCATTAGGGGCAAAGAATTACTTCATCATGCTGGAATTTCTTTTCGAATCGGTGGTACTTTCCGTTATGGGAGGAGTGATTGGTCTGTTGATTGTATATGCCGGATCGGTGTTGGTCAGCCAAATGTCGTCCTTTCAACTGTCACTAACACTGGGAAATATCTTCACCGGCATTTTCATATCAGCAACCATTGGTGTCGTGGCCGGGATGTTGCCTGCACGAAAAGCTTCCAGTCTGGATCCGGTGGAAGCCATCAACACCATTTAATTACTACGCGTGAAGTACCTTTTCTATTTCACGAGTCAAGGCAATAAATTCCTGAACAGAGAGCTGTTCGGGTCGCTTCGACAACAAGGTTTTATCTATTTTATCGATTTCCGGAACCAATCCCTTCAAACTGTTTCGCAGCGTTTTCCGCCGCTGATTAAATGACTGTTTCACGATAGTGAACATCAATTTCTCATCACAATCGAGCGATTCAACTTTATTCCGGGTCAACCGGATAACCGCCGATTTTACTTTAGGCGGTGGTGAAAACACATGTTCATGCACCGTAAAAAGATACTCGATATCGTACCAGGACTGAAGCAAAACACTCAATATTCCATATGTTTTACTTCCTGGTCCGGCCGCAATCCGTTCGGCTACCTCTTTTTGTAACATCCCTACCACTTCGGGAATCTGATTACGATATTCCAGTACCCTGAAAAAAATCTGGGATGAAATATTGTAAGGGAAATTTCCGATAAGGGAAAAGGGTTCAGAGAAATGTTCAGACAAATTCATTTTAAGGAAATCGCCAGAAATAACACGATCACCAAGTTCGGGATAATGTTCATGCAGATAGGCCACTGACTCGCGGTCAATCTCGACGACATAAGTCTGCAAGTCTTTGTCTTCCAGCAAAAACTGCGTTAGCACGCCCATACCAGGCCCAACCTCCAGCACTTGTTTTATATCCTTATTCTGCAGGCTACTCACAATCTTGTGGGCAATATTTTTGTCCGTAAGAAAATGCTGTCCCAGGTTTTTCTTTGCCCTTACTGTCATATTCGCGTTATCAAGACTTAGACTAAATGTGTTCGGTTTCCCGAAAAAAACTAAATTTGCTCAACTTAAAAAGAAGTCCAAAAGTACAAAAATTCAGCGGCTTTCGTCTGAAGAAGATGGTAGATTACCGGAGTAATTTGCCAATCCAAAAACTCGATTCGCTTTGAAAAAAAAATTACTCGATATAGCCAAGGCACTTATTTTTCTGGCATTAGGCTTATTTCTTTTCTGGCTAATATATCGTGGTCAGGATATCGACCGCATCAAATCGGTGCTGAAAAATAACGTGAATTATAGCTGGATATGGCTTTCGCTGCTTCTGGGGCTTTTGAGCCATATCAGCAGGACCCTGCGTTGGGTGATTCTGGTTAAACCACTGGGGAAAAAACCAGGTTTCCTGAATACCTTTTTCTCGGTCATGATTGGTTACCTGATGAATTTAGCCCTTCCTCGCTTGGGAGAGGTTTCGCGTTGTGGTGCTCTCTCGAAGTATGAAAAGATTTCCATGCCGAAATTACTGGGAACAGTTGTCCTCGAAAGGTTTGTTGACGTTATCATGCTTCTGCTGCTCACATTATTTGTATTTGTTACCCAGTTCGATAAAATGCTGCTTTTCCTTCATCACAATCCGGAAGTGGAAGATAAAGTTGTTTCTGTGGTAACATCACCTGTATTAATTGGAGCCATTATTTTTGGAATTGCAGCCCTCATTATTTTCCGGAAGAAATACGGACACCTTCCCGCGGCACAAAAATTTAATGATGTGCTCAGCAATTTTGGAGAAGGATTTCGCTCATTCAAGAGCATGGATAAAAAGGGTGCATTTGTTTTTCACACCATTTTTATCTGGGCAATGTATTTCCTGATGAGCTATGTTTCATTCCAGAGTTTTGAATTTACCCGTGATCTTCCAATTCTGGCAGGAATGACCGTATTTGTGTTAGGAAGTTATGGAATGGTTGCCCCTGTTCAGGGTGGAATAGGTGCGTGGCACGTAATGACCATTGAAGGATTAGCCCTTTATGGAATTGTTAAAAGCAACGGAGTTATTTTTGCCTTTTTGGTGCATGCTGCCCAAACCTCCATGATGCTTGTCATCGGCCTAATCTCCCTTTGGGCATTGCCGTTCATTAACCGTCGTAAGGCGTAGCACCGGAGAATTTTTCGCTACCTTTACGCTAAATCATGACCCCGTGTCCAGAATCAACACAGAACTCTATATAGCACGACGGATTTTTTCGACCCGCGAAGGGAAAAAGCGCTTCTCGCGGTCCATTGTCTCATTTGCTATTATTGGTATAGCACTGGGACTAATTGTGATGATTCTTTCGGTAGCTATAGTCACTGGATTCAAATCCCAGATTCGCCGTAAGGTTATCGGTTTTGGTTCCGATATTCAAGTGGTAAGTTACGACTCCAATTCTTCATACGAAACCAAACCCGTCCCAAAACAGCAGCCCTGGCTCGACTCGTTAAGGGGCATGCCCGATGTGAAACATGTACAAATGTTTGCTACCAAACCGGGCATCATCAAAACAAAAAAAGAAATTCAGGGAGTTGTTCTGAAAGGCATCGGTCCCGATTTTGATTGGAGCTTCTTCCAACAGAACCTGGTAAAAGGAAAAATATTCCATGTAAACGATTCGGTCCGGACCGATGATGTTGTCATATCGGAACAACTTGCCGAACTGTTGAAACTGAAACTCGGTGACCCGTTGTATATGTATTTTCTGAGCGATGTTTCGAGTGCTCCGCGGATGCGACGGTTCAAAATTTCAGGCATCTACAAAACCAGCCTTGAAGAGTTTGACAGGCTATTCATCCTTGCCGACATTAAACACATTCAAAAGCTGAATAACTGGACAAGTAATCAGGTGAGTGGCTTCGAAATTTCCCTGAAGAACTTCGATCAAATCGATCAGATGACGCAGGAAGTTCGAAATCTCACACTAAATTATGGCGACAAGAAAGACTTACCTGTATTGCGAACGGTGAGTATCAAATATAAATATCCTCAGATTTTCGATTGGTTAAATCTTCTGGATATGAATGTATGGGTAATTTTGGGCCTGATTTTGATAGTGGCCGGGTTCAATATGGTATCCGGATTGCTGATTCTGATTTTGGAACGAACCAGCATGATCGGCGTGTTGAAAGCTCTGGGAACGGAAAATATGAGTGTTCGCAAAGTATTTCTCTATCTCTCCACTTTCCTTATCGGGAAGGGGATGTTGTGGGGCAACATTATCGGATTGCTGATCTGTTTTCTTCAGGCGCATTTCGGAATCATTAAACTCGATCCCACTTCGTACTATGTCAACACAGTTCCCATCAACTTAAAGCTAATTCATTTTGTTTTACTGAATATCGGAACGTTGGCCATTACCGTATCGATGCTGGTTTTTCCATCCTGGTACATCTCCCGCATCACCCCGGACAAAGCCATCCGGTTCGATTGAAAAGCCCGCTTCCCGCTGGAAGTTATTAAAAACAGAGGCATACATGATGACAGACTTTTTTCAAATACAATCTTATCTGCGCTTTGCACTTTCTCATTCCCTTCCGGGCGAAAAAGCACATTGTTTGCTGCTTCCTCCCGGGCGAAAATTAAAGCCTGTTACCAGTGATACTTCTGTTTACCAAAGTGGCGTTTTACTCACTTTATTCCCGGATAACGGACAACTTTTTACCTGTTTCATCCGGCGGCCGGAAACCATGAAAAATCATGCCGGTCAAATCTCCTTCCCGGGAGGGAGACAAGAAGATCATGATCCGGATTTAATCGCCACAGCACTTCGTGAATCGCAGGAAGAAGTTGGCTTAATTCCTGCAGAAATTGATATTCTTGGACGGCTGAGTCCACTTTATGTACCCGTAAGCAACTTTTTTATCTCTCCGGTAGTAGGTTGGAGCGAATCGAAACCCAATTTTCAGATTAACCACACCGAAGTAGATGATCTGATTTTAGTCCCAATCAAAGAACTACTGGCCCCTGATGCCATTCAAACCACACAAATTGAAACGCGAAACGGGCCATGGGAAGTTCCATGTTTCCGTTTCAACGGTCATATTATCTGGGGTGCTACCGCGATGATTTTCTCTGAATTCCGCGAGGTTCTGAAACAAATGCCTGTCAGGACGCTTTAACCAAATTGCGGTAATGCAGGTATCGTTCCCAAACCTCCTTCACGTAATTGTAGGGTTCTTCTCCACGACAATATCCCCACTTCACAATCGGATCTTTGTAATACTTTGCCGCAGATTTGTGCAGCAGAAAGTAGTCGACATTGCCATCCCAGATATTTGGATCTTTTCCGTATTTCCGGGCTAACCGGCGGGCATCGAGCACATGTCCCAGCCCGACATTGTAGGCAGCCAGTACAAATTTAAACCGTTCGGTTTTATCAGGAATATCGTCAGAAAAATAGTTGTCTAACCAAGAAAGCATCTGCGTCCCACCGTAAACATTCTGCTTCGGATCCATCATGTCATCCACATTGAACCACTCCGCAGTTTCAGGCATCAACTGCATTAAACCAACGGCACCTGCCCAAGATTCAGCATGGGGATCAAAGCGCGATTCCTGGTAAATAACCGAAGCCACCAGGCGCCAATCCCAATTGATTATCCTGCTATCGGCTTTAATGATCGAATCATAATCGGACAAGCGGTTTCCGTTAATCGAATGGTAGCTACTTTGTGCAATGGAAGGAGTGCGGGGGTTCCGAAAATACTTGTTATACAATCTCTTGTAATCATCGGTTTTCCGGAAATTCATTATCCACTTATCGATGTATTTTTTCAGCGAAGGTGCATCTTTCCTGACAGCCCATGCCAGGTACTGCGGAAAACTGACAGGAGTCTCGATATCCAGGTTGGGATAGTAACCTTCATTCACTTTGCCCACATTCTCATCGCAGACGGTATAATCAATTTTTCCTTCGGCAACCATGGCCACCAACTGTTCCACTCCGTATACCGAATCCTCTTTCAAATTAATCTCTGCACCAATCTCGTCCGAAAGACTGCGCATCCGTTCGGCGTAAGCCGTATTCTTCTGCACGTAGATTGTTTTCCCGGCGAGGTCCAACTGATTGCGGATTAAGTGTTGGTCAATCTCTTCCTGTGTCATTTGACGCCAGTTTTCGGGTTTTCGCTGCACCAAAACCTGACGTGTTTGTCCCAAAGGATAAGTAAATGCTACTATTTGATTTCGTTCTTTTGTTATGGTCAAATTCTTGGCAACCAAATCTACACGGCCGGCGTTCAGATCATTGAAGGTTTCCTCCAGATTATTCCGTACGTTGATTTCAAGAGTCACCCCCATATCTTTGGCAAGAGCTTTCAGCAATTCGTACTGAAAGCCCATTGGGCGACCACGATAAACGAAATAATTGGTCGAATTATAATCCACGACTGTTTTCAGTTTCCCATCTCTCAGGACCCGCTCCAGTTCGTTGGTTTTGTGTGGGATATGATCATCATTCACACGTGTGGGGGCAGTAGCCTGTTCACATGAAATGACCAGTATAGAGAAAACAGTAAAAAGAAGAAATATGTATCTTCTGATTCTCATAAGCTAAATGTAATGGAATAATTGCAAACGTGCCAAATGTCGGTTTGTCTAGTCGTAGAATGACCAGGCAACTCCGAAGCACAAGGTTGCAATCTGTTCGGGGTAAGTCGGGGTTCTGAAATAACCTCCGGTCATAAATTTTTCGCCCAGGTTCGAATATTTCAAATAGAACCGGGTTCGTTTTAATTTAAAGTTGATAAAGGCATCGAGCCAGGGGTAGTTACCGATTTTTTCGATATTCTGAATATAAAACATACCAGTAGCCGGATTATAATTATCGGCATAATAGCTGGTTTCATAATGAAAATCAAACCCGATTTGAACATGCAGAACCTGCGAAACCAGTGTTTGATAATAAGTACGGTTCCGGAACATTAACTCCGGTAGATGGAGATATTTATCAGTAGTAGTCCATTGATAAACAAACTTGTTATAAACATGTAATCCTCCTGCCACAAATTCCTTGGCCAAATAGGCCTGCATGACAGAGAACTCCGAGCTAGCCTGCCCGGGCACAGCGTTCTCGTTAAAATAAATATAGTTACTAACGATACGATAGTCAGCACCAGTGGTCAGATGCCAATGTGGATTGTCATAATATCCACCCACTGATAAGTTATAGGTGCGGTCGAAATTGTTGTTCCATGCATAATGATTCGAGAAGTAATGCTGCAGGAAATAATCAGGCGTTTCATTCTGCATTCTTCCATAGATGTGAATCACGGATGTATCGCGCTTTGTGCGAATGGGTTTTTCGATGTACCCGCTGAGGTCAAAATCACCAAATTTATATCCTTGTATATAATATTTTCCGAAAGCGTTCCAACTCCAGAATTTTCCTTCGGTACGGTACAACGCTCCCCCAACATAGGTATTTGTAATATTGTGCGATTGAGTCAGACCTACAACACTATCATTTTTTGTTTCCGGATAATAAACGCTAATCAAATCATTTCCAATAAACGCCTGTTTTCCGAAAGAGTACTTTCGATCAGCCGATTCAAGGACCTTCATCCGGAAAGTGTTCGACACTCTTGTTTCCCCGGTTATGTCATCTGTTGCCGGAGCCGACGAGGAACCTTCTACAGGATTAATCAATGGACTACTCACGCCATAAAAGTAAACCGTGTCGACCGGATTGCTGAATACAAAAAACGGGTTGGGATCGGTTTCCGTGAACGTTCGCTTGCTGTCGGCAAAATCGATGGTATGCATAAATGCCACGCGCGGAATGAACTTCTGAAACATTTCATCACCCTCTTTTACCTCTTTCCATGTACCAACTTTAAACTGGTGGGACAGGCTGGCATACAAATTTTGCATTTTGCTGTTAGCTCCATCAAGCCACACGGGCATATTTTCGGGCTTTAGATCCGGATTTGTGATATCGGTCGGGCGAAGTAATCCGCCGCTTTCCTGGTTCTTGAAATTATTGTGTCCAATTGTGAACCACAAATCATACTTGGGACCGTTGTAACTCATGAAAAGACTCAGGTTATTGTCCTTTGCCTCACTGTTGAGGTATAGTCCCTGTGAGCCTATAGAACTGTAATGGATTCCGAAATTAAACTCCGGAGTAACATTCTGCGTATGCAGAATATCCATCCATGTTTCGCCATTCGGACGGTTGTTGAACCATTGCCCGTACTGAAGCAAGGTATATGGTGTAGTTGTATTGTAGTAATCGGTAGTTTTGGGCCAAATGCCGTAAGCGCCGTGATTGTTCAGAAAAATGAAGTCGGAATAATTTTCCCGGTTAAAAAACTGGTTACTTTGATAAGTCGTACCCAGGTTACCAAGGTTTTGTACGGAAATATTGTTCTGATACGTCGGATTGTATTCCTGAAAATTGGCCAGCGCAGTATCGATTTTCACCTCCTGAGGGCGAGACAGTCCGTCAACTAAACGATACACATGAATGACAGAAACAATTGAATCTTTTTTCTGCTTTTCGGAGCTTAAGCGTTGCTTACCCACATTTTCGGGCATACCACGCTGTGCTTTAACCGTACCTGCCAATACCAGCAGGACAAATAAGACTCCTATGTACCTCTGAAATTTCATCTGCGCAAAGATAGCTATTTCGGCGTCGCATCACCACTTCGTAACGGTTTTATCGCATGTTATCCGTCACTCGAAGCACCTAACCTAACGGAACCGCAGTTAATATAAGATTTTGCCGTTTTATTAAACTATCGTTAAACCAATAACATGCTAACGCATTGGTAGAATATCCGTTAACAAATATAGACAGAAATGGCCCTTTTATTAATTATTGTTAATAAAGAATGTGTCGGGAATCGGTCCAAAAGTGAGTAATTTAAGACACAAACCTTGATGCACAAAAAAGCCCGGCTCTTTTTCAAGAACCGGGCTCTGAGTAAAATAAGCAGCGACCTACTCTCCCACATTACTGCAGTACCATCGGCGCTGACGGGCTTAACTTCTCTGTTCGGAATGGGAAGAGGTGGAACCCCGTCGCTGTAGCCACCTAAAGTTTTCAGCTTGCTTTTCAGCTATACAATATCTTATGGTCATACCGAAGTCTTTATCTGATGTCTCTAATCTGACATCTTGCTTCTTATGACTGACATGAACCCTGGAAGAAAATCTTCATTACAACAAAAACACCAACAATAAAACCCGCGAGGAAAGCTTCGGGCAATTAGTATCGCTCGGCTTTGACGTCACCGTCTTTACACCTGCGACCTATCAACGTTGTCGTCTACAACGACCCTCTAAGGAGACCTCATCTTGAGGCGAGCTTCGCGCTTAGATGCTTTCAGCGCTTATCTCTTCCAGACGTGGCTACCCAGCGGTGCTCCTGGCGGAACAACTGGTACACCAGTGGTCTGTCCAACGCGGTCCTCTCGTACTAACGTCAGGCTCTCTCAAGTCTCCTACGCCCACAACAGATAGGGACCGAACTGTCTCACGACGTTCTGAACCCAGCTCGCGTGCCACTTTAATGGGCGAACA